>JGI994J12354_10004587_pt1 | contig 12336 bp, 8 predicted proteins | sample IntmicLarv3ML3BL_FD_12354 | JGI IMG/M metagenome (IMG submission 12354) | reverse complement strand
ATTCTTTATTCATAAAAAAAGTAAAACAAAAAAGTAAAACAGAAAAGTAAAATATTAAAGCTGTTCGGAAACCAGGTTAAAGCTTCCGGAAACCGCGATGCTTTAACGCGGTTTTCGGCAGCTCATTCAAGTTTCCGAACAGGTCTATTGAATTAATTCAAATATACTTTTATGCCGAATGTAATTTTTAAACCATTTTTAATTTGGCTCGTATGTAGAGTGACGTTAAATTTCTCGAGGAGCATTACATTTTTTTGATACAAAACCTTGAGTGAATCGGAGGTAATTATGAGTTTTTGGGATTATATAGTGTCACCTTTAACGGGTGCGATTGTTGGTTTATTTACAAATTGGATTGCGATAAAAATGCTTTTCAGACCGAGGAAAGCAATTTATATCGGCAAATTTAAAGTGCCTTTCACGCCGGGCGTTATTCCGAAAGAAAAGGAGCGACTCGCGAAAGTAATCGGTAAAACGGTGAAAGATAATCTTTTAACGAAAGAAAATTTGCAAGATGAAATAAATCGAAATGATATACCGAAAGTGGTTTCGGAAAAAATCGACGAGTTGGTTTTAGATTTAAAAACCAACGATTACACGGTTTTTGATTTGATAAATAAAGTTCCTTTTGAAAATAAAAACGAAATAATTTTAAAAGGCGAGCAAAATTTAAATTTAAAGATTGAAGAGTTTTTAAACAGTGAAACTTTGCGAGAAAGCTTAAATAACATAATGGCTGAAAATTTGATTTCATATTTGAAAACGCATAATATTTCAAACATATCGGGTGAGTTTTATGCGAAGTCGGAAACTTTCTTTTTTGATTTGCAAAAAAATTATCTCACAGAGGAAAATATAAATAATTTTATTTCCTCGGAAATCGACAAAAGTTTTTTAAAGTTAAAATCCAAAGATTATAAATTTAAAGAGGTTGTAACAGACAATCAATTTGAAATAACACTTGATTTTATAAACGATATTATCGATAAAATTCCCGATACTTTTGAGGACTTATTAGAAAAGAATCCCGATTTGGACAGGCAAATTTTTGAACTTGTAAGCAAAGTTATCGAAGATAATACGAACACTTTAACTCGCCTTATTATCAACGATAAAAGGATTTATGAGAATACTAAACGGAGCATCATAGATTTTTTTAGAAATGAAGCGAAAGTTTTACAAACAAAAGTGAAAGTCAGAGGATTTTTAACTGACGCAAAGGAAAAAGATTTGAATATATTTTTGGATAAAGTTAACTTGGAGGATTTAACGGGATTGAAATCGATAGCGATTGATATTATCAATACGAATAACACTGAAAAAAATGTTTCCAAAATTTTAAATATAATCAAAACGAACCTTAAAAATCATGAGAGTTTAAGCTATTATGAAATCTTATCTAAATTTATTGATGACTTTGATAATACTTTAAACAATTTAATAAAAGAGATATCGGAAAAAATTATTAAAGAGGCTAAAATAAAAACGAAACGGGAGTTTCCGAAACTTAAAAATTATATTTTTAAATTTAAAGTAAATACGATTTTTGAATTTGCGGACGATGAAAAAATATTAAAACTCAAAGCGGAAACGATAAAATTTGCGGAATCAGCGGTTAAAAAGGCTTTTGATTACGCTATGGAAAAAATCGATATCGTCGCTGTTGTGGAGAGGCAAATTAATAAATTTGACGAAGAAGAAATGGAAAATATTATTTTGGATATTGTGCATAAAGAATTGAAAATTATCACTGTTTTGGGCGGTGTTTTGGGGCTTTTCATCGGCTCGATTCAGCTTTTTTTATAGGCGATTAATACGCGAAAACTCGCGAAAATATTTTTTTTTATAACACGCATAAGTTTGTTCTCTGATATAGTATTGTATGATATAATCAAGGAAGATGTATTGTTTCAAATGAGTTCTAAAAACTGCAATCGTTGTGTCTTTGCTGAGTTAAGAAAACGGGAGGTTTTGTTTTTGATTAAATTAATAGATTCTCATTGCGATACTATTACGAAAATTTTTATTAACAAAGAAAATCTTTTAGAGAACACGGGGCATTTGGACATAAAAAAATTGTCTTTGTATGAAAATCCGCTTCAATTTTTTGCAATCTATTTAAGCGATGAATACCTCGATGACGCATTTAAACACACGCTGAAATTTATAGATTATTTTTATGAACAAATCGGCGCAAACGGCAAATATATAAATTCGGCGGGAAGTTACGAGGAAATTTTATCAAACAGGGAAAATAATTTGATATCCGCTGTTTTGGCAATCGAGGGCGGAGAGGCGGTTTCCGATAATCTGCAAAACATTTCTGTTTTTTATGAATTGGGCGTACGGCTTTTAACTTTGACTTGGAACCACAGAAATTGTTTGGGTGACGGCATCGGGGTTAAAGACGGAAAAGGTTTAACCGATTTGGGAAAAAAAGCGGTTGAAAAAATGAACGAGTTAGGAATGATAGTTGACGTTTCACATTTGAACGAATCGGGTTTTTGGGACGTTTACGGAATAGCACAAAAACCTTTTATCGCGTCGCATTCAAACAGCTATACGATTTGTAATCACCCGAGAAATTTAAAAGATGACCAAATCGAAGCCGTCGCGAAAACGGGCGGAATGATTGGGCTGAATATTTTTACGAATTTCGTGGGCGAAAACGCGAGCATCGACGGGTTGATGAAACACATAGATTATATAATTAATCTCGTGGGCGATGATTTTTTGGGGTTGGGTTGCGATTTAGACGGCATCACAAGCGCGGTCAGCGGGATTTCCGACGTTTCCGATTTAGTTAAATTGTATCAAATTATAAACGGCAAATACGGAAGAGTTACCGCCGATAAAATATTTTTTGATAATTACGATAGATTTTTAGAAAAAATGCTGTAGGGCTGCGCTTGATTCGCCCGCAATACAGCTTTTATGAAAAGACATTTAGTTTTTGGAGTTGCATTTTTAATATCAATTTTTTTGTGTGGCGGGTTTAATTTTTGTGCAAATTTTAATGATATTTACGGTAAATTTTTGCGAATCGAAAATTACTTGACAAACTCATCTTTATTGTTTAAAATCATAGCCAACTAAATATCATTTTTTGCGATGAAAAAGAGGAGTAAAAAATAACCGCTAACAGAGAGAAATATCCGTCGGCTGTAAGATGTTTTTGGAAAGGTGTTTTTGAAGGTTGCTTTGGAGCAAAATTTTTTTTGAGAGCCCGTAAGATTTATTTTTATGGGAATTAAGGTGGTACCGCGATTCTTCGTCCTTATGTTTTGGACGGAGATTTTTTTGTTTAAAGAATTTTTTGATTAGTAAACTAATTTTACAAAATAAAAACTATTTGGAAAGAGGGATTTTTCATGAAAAAGGAATTGGATAAAAATTATAATCCGAACATAGAAAGCAAAATTTATGAAAATTGGGTTTCAAAAAAATATTTCCATGCGGAAGCGGATAAAGATAAAAAACCTTTTACTATCGTGATGCCGCCGCCGAATATTACGGGGCAGCTGCACATGGGGCACGCTTTAAACAACACATTGCAAGATGTTTTGATAAGAACAAAAAGAATGCAGGGATATTCCGCGCTGTGGATTCCGGGGACAGACCATGCGGCTATCGCGACGGAAATAAAAATCGTTGAAGATATGGCGGAAGAGGGTTTAACGAAAGACGATTTGGGTCGTGAAAAGTTTTTGGAGCGTGCTTGGCTTTGGAAAGAAAAATACGGCAACACGATTACAAGCCAGTTAAGAAAAATCGGCTGTTCGTGTGATTGGGACAGAGAAAGATTCACGCTTGACGACGGTTTATCTGAAGCGGTTTTAAAAGTTTTTATTTCTTTATATGAAAAAGATTTGATTTATAAAGGCGAAAGATTAATAAATTGGTGTCCGCATTGCCAAACATCAATCAGTGAAGCGGAAGTTAACCATGTAGACAAAGAAGCGAAATTATATTATTTAAAATATCAAATTAAAGACAGCGACGAATTTTTAATGTTCGCAACAACAAGACCCGAAACGATTTTGGGCGATACGGCTATCGCGGTGAGTCCCGATGATGACAGATATAAACATTTGGTCGGCAAAACCGTGACAGTTCCGATTGTTGAAAGGGAAATCCCGATAATCGCGGATTTTTATGTTGATAAAGAATACGGCTCGGGAGTTGTAAAAATTACACCTGCGCATGACCCTAACGATTTTGAAGTCGGGAAAAGAGCAAATTTACCGATAATAAATATTTTGAACGACGACGGAACGATAAACGAAAACGGCGGAAAATATAACGGTCAAACAAGAGAATCCGCGCGTGAAAATATTTTGGAAGAATTTAAAAATTTGGGATTGTTCGTTAAAGATGAAGATTTAACGCACGCAGTCGGCGTTCATGAAAGATGCGACGCGGTTGTTGAGCCTGCTTTAAAATCTCAGTGGTTTGTAAAAATGGAAGCTATGGCAAAAAAAGCTTTGGACGTTTTGTATAAGGAAGAACTTCGTTTCGTACCGAACCATTTTTCAAAAATTTATATTCATTGGCTTGAAAATATTCAAGATTGGTGCATATCAAGACAAATTTGGTGGGGGCACAGAATCCCCGCGCATTACTGTGAGAAATGCGGTCACATGGAAGTTACGTTAAACGCGCCGCTTAGTTGTTCAAAATGCGGACACGATAAATTTTCGCAAGACGAGGACACTTTAGATACTTGGTTTTCTTCCGCGCTTTGGCCTTTTTCAACTTTAGGTTGGCCCGAAGATTCCGAAGATTCCGAAGATTATAAGTTTTTCTTCCCGACGGATGTTTTGGTAACGAGTTACGATATTATATTTTTCTGGGTTGTGAGAATGGTATTTTCAAGTTTGGAACAAACCGAAAAATTGCCGTTCAAAGATGTTTTGATAAACGGATTGTTGCGCGATGAACTCGGCAGAAAAATGAGCAAATCTTTGGGCAACGGAATCGACCCGCTCGAAATTATTGAAAATTATGGTGCGGATGCATTACGGTTAACCTTGCTTACAGGAAATTCTCCGGGAAATGACATGCGTTTCAAAGAAGATAAATTAAACTCGGACAGAAATTTCTTAAATAAATTATGGAATGCAACGAGATTCGTAATGATGAATTATGAAGAAGAAACAATTGAAACACCTAATCGGGTGATACCTGAAAATCTCACGCGGGAAGATAAATGGATAATATCAAAAGCGAATAATCTTATAAACGTTGTAACTTCCAATATCGAAAGTTACGAATTGGGAATCGCGTTACAAAATGTTTACGATTTTATTTGGGACGAATATTGCGATTGGTATATCGAAATGGTTAAACCGAGACTTTACGATAAAGACGACGCAACAAGAAACGCCGCGCTATATACTTTGGTTCATGTTTTGAAAATCGCGCTTAAATTATTGCACCCGTTTTTGCCGTTCATAACGGAAGAAATTTATACGACTGTTCAAAGCGAAGAAGAAACAATAATGACATCGCCTTGGCCTTGCTGTAACGAGGAATTTAATTTCTCCGATGAAGAAAAAAATATTGAAATTATTAAAAGTGCGGTAAAAAGCATAAGAAATATTCGCGTTGAAATGAATGTTGCTCCGTCTAAAAAAGTAAATGTTTTCGTTGTATCGGAAGATGAAAAAATCAGAGAAATATTTAAAGAGGGCGAAAGTTTCTTTAAAATTTTAGCACGCGGCGAAGAAATTATTATTCAAAATAATAACGACGGAATCGAGGACGACGCGATTTCAACGGTTATCGAAAACGGAATTATTTATTTGCCATTTAAAGATTTGGTTGATTTGAAAAAAGAAGAAGAAAGACTTCAAAAAGAAAAAGAAAAAATCAGCAAAGAACTGGAGCGCGCTAAAAATAAATTAACTAATGAGGGTTTCACAAGCAAAGCACCCGAAAAATTAATCGAAGAGGAAAAAGAAAAAGTTAATAAATACGCGTCAATGTTGGAGCAATTAGATGCGCAATTGGAAAAAATCAAAAAGTAATAATTAAAAAGGAATTAAGAGGTTCATAAAAAGATTTTACGGCGGACAAAATATTAATCAAAAACGATTAATGTTTTGTCCGTTTTTTTGTTTGGAAATCCAGTTCGCGGTTAACATAAAAAAATTCCTGAAATTTATAAAAAAATTTGAAAATTAAGTTTGCTTAAACTCAAACGTTCTTCACGCCTCAAACCTCTGAAAATAGGCGTTTATCAAGCGTTTTGCAATTTTATTCCAAGTATATTTCAAAGCTTACGGGACAAAATGAATAGTACGTATGAGGGATTTATAAAAGCTAAACTTCTATTTTCGGGAGGAATTTTTATGTTTAATAATAAAGTTAAAATTTGTGGCGTTGATACTTCAAAATTGCCAATATTAAAAGGAAACGAAAAAAAGGAATTATTTGAAAAAGTGTTGCAGGGCGATTTGGAAGCCAGAGATGAATATATTTATGCGAATTTGCGCCTTGTTTTAAGTATAATGCAACGGTTTACAAACAGAGGAGAATACGCGGACGATATTTTTCAAGTCGGTTGCATCGGATTGATAAAAGCGATTGATAATTTCGATGTCAGCCACGGCGTGCAATTTTCAACTTATGCCGTGCCTATGATAATCGGTGAAATCCGGAGATATTTAAGAGATAATAATTCGATAAGAGTAAGCCGCTCTCTCAGGGATTTGGCGTATAAGGCGTTGCAGATGAAAGAAACTTTGATAAATAAAAATTCAAAAGAGCCGACGATAGACGAAATCGCAAAAGAAATGGAAGTTCCGAAAGAGGATATCATTTTTGCGTTGGAGTCGATTCAAGACCCCGTTTCGCTTTTCGAGCCTGTTTATAACGACGGAAGTGATGCGCTTTTTATCATGGACCAAGTTAAGGACGATAAAAATACGGACTTGACTTGGCTTGAAAATTTATCGCTTTCGGAGGGATTGAAACGGCTTAACGACAGGGAAAAACACATAATAAATTTGAGATTTTATGAGGGCAAAACACAAATGGAAGTGGCGGACGAAATCGGGATAAGTCAAGCGCAGGTTTCACGGCTTGAAAAAAGCGCGCTAAAAAATATGAGGAAATATATTAATTAAAAATCGATATGGAAAATGAATTTAAATCTTGAGTTAAAATCGGGTTGAGTAATTCGGTTAAGCAACCCGATTTTTTTTTAACATAAAGAATTTTATTTTTCCGAGCAATCTTTACATTTTCCGTAATAAAAAATTTCTTCCTCTTCGATTAGAAAACTTGTTTCCTCACAAAGTTTTTCTCTTGCGTTTTTTAATTCCTTAATTTCAGGCAAATCAAAAACACCACCGCAATTTCTGCACAAAAAATGCGGGTGGTTTTCACAATTTGCATCATACCGAAAACTATCCTCGCCTGCGTTCATTTCCTTAATCAATCCAACTTCTTTAAGCGAAATTAAATTTTTATAAACTGTGGCAAGACTCATGGACGGATAAGCTTTCGAGAGTGATTTATATATCATATCCGCCGTCGGGTGGGTTTTTGTACGATACAACATATTGAATATCGCAATTCTTTGTGGTGTAAGTTTTAATTTTTTTTCTTTTAAGATGGTTGAAATTTCCTGCATAAAAATACCCCGTTAGTTTATGATTTAAAAAAATACAATAACCTTACAAATACTATTACTATCGTACCACAAAATAAGGTTTATTTACCAGAAAATTTTTTGCGTTAAAATTGTGCAATATTTTAAAAAGACGATTTTGAATTTTTAGTAGGGCTGTTCGGAAACCACATTTTTGCTGACGAAACCGCGACGTATTAACGCAGTTTCCGTCAGCTTGTTCAGGTTTCCGAACAGCTTTAGTTTACGGTATTATGTAAAATCTAAAACTTTATATACAATTTACTTTGCGACAGATGCGGGCGACAGCCTTGACTGTTCCGTTTTCTTGCGACGATTTTCACTTCCGCTGTGAAACAAAAAAATTTTTGTAAAATAAATAAATATCAAAATTTATAAATTGTGTTTCTCAATTATATGATTTAATAACGCATTGCAACCTTTATAAACATCTTGATATGTAGCTTCAAAATCTCCGGTATACCAAGGGTCGGCGATGTCTGAAAGTTCTCCTGCATATTCAAGAAGCAATTTAACTTTTTCTTCCGCATCGTCAACAAAAAGACGATTCATATTTTTTATATTTTGTTTGTCCGCTCCAAGAATATAATCATATTTTTTATAATCTTCTTTCGTGAGTTGAACGGCATATTTACCGGACGTTTCTATATTGTGCTCACGTAATTTTCTTCTTGTTCCCGAATGTACGGGACTTCCCGCTTCCTCTCTGCTTGTTCCGGCGGAGGCAATATAAAAATTTTTTTCCAAGCCTTGTTTTTTCACCATATCTTTAAATAAAAATTCCGCCATCGTTGACCTGCAAATATTGCCGTGGCAGACGAATAATACTTTTATCATATCAAATACACCTCACTGAATTAAGTATACCGATAAAAATGAAAAGCATCAAGAAATACTTTAATTATAGCTTTAAAAAATTGATGATACGGAATTTGAATAGACCTGTTCGGAAACCACCTTTAATGTTATAATTTTATAAATTAATATGAAAGTCGGTGATAAAATGTTTGTGCAGGAGCTTGCGACATTAATTAAAAACAGTAAAAACACAATATTTTTTGGCGGTGCGGGAGTTTCTACCGAAAGCGGAATACCCGATTTCCGTTCCGAAACGGGATTGTATTCCGCTAAACAAAACTACGGCTATTCTCCCGAAGAACTTATTTCTCATACATTTTTTAATCGTAATGCTGAACTTTTTTTCAAATATTATAAAGAAAATCTCATTGCGGCGGATGCAAAACCGAATCCGGCACACTATGCGTTTGCGGAGTTGGAGGAGCGCGGATTATTGCGCGCGGTCATCACGCAGAACATCGACGGATTGCACAGCACGGCAGGCAGTAAAAATGTATTTGAACTGCACGGCTCAAATTTTCGGCAATATTGCAAAAATTGCGGTGAAAAATATACGCTTGATTATATTTTTGTTCCGCAAAATTGTGACGGGAATATTCCTAAATGTGAAAAATGCGGCGGTGTTGTCCGTCCCGATGTTGTGTTGTATGAAGAGCAACTTGACGATGTTGTTCTGCGCAATGCCGTGAAGTGCATCTCAGAAGCGGAACTTATGATAGTCGGCGGGACTTCTCTTGCTGTTTATCCGGCGGCGGGACTGTTGAGTTATTTCGGCGGAAAAAATCTTGTTATTATAAATAAATCCAAAACACCGAGCGATAAAAGAGCGCAACTCATCATACACGATGCAATCGGAACTGTAATGCACGATGTCATGCGGATTATAAATGTTTTGTAATATTTAAATTAGGGTGATATAATACTAAGAAAACTTGAAACATCAGTTTCAAGTTTTCTGTATGAGTACATTTGCGAAGTAAATGTACGAAATTTTATATATTTTATGCATGAGTGCATCTATAAAACAATGCACATGAAATTAGACAGATTTATTTTAGGAGGAGTAAGTTTATGAGCGAACTTATGAAAGGATTGAAAAGAACTCATAAAGCCACGGAACTTTCGGAGGGAAATATTAACGAAGAAGTTGTGGTTATGGGTTGGGTTAATAAAAAGAGAATTTTCCGTCAACATATTTTTATCACAATCAGAGATGTTTCGGGGATTATTCAAGTTGTGTTTGATGAAACGAAAGTTGATAAAGCGATGTTTGACAAAGCAAACAGCATAAAAGGCGAATATGTTATCGCTGTAAAAGGCGTGGTTTCCGCGCGTACAGAGGAAAATCTCAATCTTGAAATGAAAACGGGAAAAATTGAAGTTGTGCCGAGCGAATTAAGGATTTTGGCTGAGTCTGACCCGTTGCCGTTTTCGCCAGCCGATGTCGGCGTCAAGGACGATTTGCGTTTGAAATATCGTTACATTGATTTAAGACGTCCGGATTTACAAAATAATTTTATTACAAGAGCTAAAATGGCGCAATCGGTTCGAGAATTTTATTCAAACGAAGGTTTTATCGAATTTGAAACGCCGATTTTATTAAAAAGCACGCCGGAAGGCGCGCGCGATTACTTAGTTCCGAGCCGTATTCATAACGGCAAATTTTATGCGTTGCCGCAATCTCCGCAAACGTTAAAACAAATTTTAATGGTCAGCGGATTTGATAGATATTTTCAAATTGTAAAATGTTTCCGTGATGAAGATTTGCGCGCGGACAGACAGCCCGAGTTTACGCAAATTGATACGGAGTGCTCTTTTGTTGATGTCGAAGATATTATCGATATAAACGAAAGGCTTGTGCAAAAATTATTCAAAGATATTTTAAATTATGAAGTGACATTGCCCATCAATCAAATGAAATATGAAGAAGCGATGGAAAAATACGGCTCGGATAAGCCGGATATTCGTTTTGATGTTTTTATAAATGATATTACGGACGTCGTAAAAGGTTCTGAATTTGAATTTTTTGAAGGCGTTATTAAAGACGGCGGAAGTATTCGCGCGATTGTTGCGCCGAGCGGAAATTCGCTCCCTCGTAAACAAATCGATTCACTTGTTCTTACTGCGAAAGATAACGGCGCGAAAGGTTTGGCTTGGATAAATATCGCGGACGACGGCGCAGTGAAAAGTACCATTTCAAAATTTTTTACGGACGAGCAATTAAAAAATATTGCAAAATCCGTTAACGCGCAAAACGGCGATTTGATTTTGATTTGTGCAGACCAAACGGAAAAAGCTTTGAATGCGTTGGGCGCGGTTAGGGTTGATTTAGGAAAAAGATTGAGTTTGTACGACCCTAAAGATTTTAAATTTGTTTGGATTACGGAATTTCCGCTTTTGGAATGGTCGGAAGAAGATAACAGATTTGCGGCGAAACATCACCCGTTTACGATGGCGATGGACGAAGATATCGCACTTTTTGACAGCGACCCGAGCGCAATCCGCGCGAAAGCCTATGACCTTGTGATAAACGGTTATGAAGTCGGCGGCGGAAGTATCAGAATTTCATCGCAAGAGTTGCAACAAAAAATGTTTAAAGCATTGGGATTTTCGGAAGAAGAAGCGCAAGACCGTTTCGGATTTTTATTAGATGCGTTTAAATACGGCGTTCCTCCGCACGGCGGTTTGGCATTCGGATTCGACAGACTCGTTATGATTTTGACGGGAACAGAGGACATCAGAGATGTAATCGCATTCCCTAAAGTTAAAGATGCGTCTTGCCTTTTAACAAACGCGCCCGATGTGGTTGAGGATTCTCAACTGGACGAATTGGGTCTTAACATAATAAAAAGTAATGAAGAGGAAAAGTAAAAAAATCTGAAAGTCAAGTGGGGGCGAACCGCGTTAATTGTGTTCGCCCCTTAATTAATGGATTTATTTTCGCGATGGCAATGAGCCAAGCGAGGGAGCGTGCTCTCACTTTTTTATTTTTGAATAAGACAAAAAGAAAAAACACATAGACCTGTTCGGAAACTTGAACAAGCTGACGGAAACGCGTTAACCCATCGCATTTCCGCCAGCAAAAAGGAGGTTTCCGAACAGCTTTAATGCGAAAAATTCTTTTTTAAACTTTTGACATATAAATTTTTTTCATGTAGTTTGTAAATTTTAAAACTTTACATATAATTTGTTTTGTGACGGACGTAGAGAACGGTTTTGAGTGTTCCGTTTGTTTGCGGAACGGTCAAGACCGTTCCCTACATTTTTTGTTTTTATCGCAGATATGCACGTCAAGCTTTGAACTTTACAAGATAATAGTTTGTAAATTTTAAAACTTTATATCGATATGGTGAAATTTTTTTCTATGTGCTCGCCCGGTTTGAAGCGCGTCTATAATATCGGGCGGAGCAAGCGTCGCACCTACGAAAGCATACTCTGAATTTTTAGAATGATTTATTGTTTTTCGTGATGTAGGGAGCGCGTCTTGACCGCTCCGTTTTCTTTATATGCGAAACGGGCAATACCGTTCCCTACAAAAAAATGCGATTTATGTTATTTAAAAACTTTGTCAAGTTGGTTTCCCGGGAGGTCTAATATTCAAAACACAGAAAAAAACCGAAAAAAATTTTCGGCGGCTCTTTTAGTTTTCTTGGGTTGCGAATAAATGATTTAGATTTATTCAAAAAAAATGAGAAATCAAATTTTTAAGATGGTTGCATCTGCCTTACAAATATAGTATAATTCAAATAGTTGTGTTCATACTATTTTTGCGAGCGTGTGATAGACGGTATTTTTGTCGTCTTGAGTTACGCCGAGGTATC
>JGI994J12354_10004586_pt1 | contig 12336 bp, 19 predicted proteins | sample IntmicLarv3ML3BL_FD_12354 | JGI IMG/M metagenome (IMG submission 12354) | reverse complement strand
GAGCCGCTCGGCAAGCAGGTGCACGGCAACCTCCGACTCCACATCGGTCGTAAGCGGGCTGATGCGCTGCTTGAAAATGCCGTATTTTCCGTTAAACACGCCGTAGCGCTTGATGTTATAGCCCTCCGGCGTGTCAATGCTGTCGCCTGCCATGTCAATCCTCTGACGAAACACCGAATCAAAAACCTCGGTAATCGTGTCACTGAGCGCTTCATCCCGACTGTGTGCAATCCAGAGCAAATCCTTCGGGTGAATGCCCCGCGTGATTTCGGCAATCTGCATGACATCGTAATGGGACAAGCCACAGCGGAACAGGATGCGCTCAATATCTCGCCTGTCCCGGCTAACCACGCGCTCTGACAGAAACTCCAAAAGCTGTTCCGGCGTCCATGACGACGCGCCCTGTGTGTATAGAGTTACGATTTCATTATATTGAGGCTCCGTAAAGCGGACGTTGTTTTCGGAATCAATGACTCCGATGATGTCATTATTCCATTTAAGATAACGCTGACGCCCGGCCACTCGGTTCCGGTAACGTGCGTCAGCCGGTTTTTCGGCATCCGCCGGTATTTTATATGATTTGCCGTCTTTAACAGCTCCCGCAATCTTGCCATCGGCGCAAAGAACGCGCACCCGGCGGTCAGAGATGCCCCACTGTTCGGCGGCCTGCTTGGCGGTGATGTAATTCATATACAATCAACTCACAGTCAAAATAATTATGCCTATATTATACTCGCGTTCGGAATAATGTCAAACAGCAATATTCCGAACAAAGCTTTCCCCATACCTCCGATTGATAAAGCCGCTTGATTGCAGGATAATGGCATTGTCCGTGCCACGATATGGAGGGGAGTGTGAGATATGATTGTCACCGTGTAAATACTACGGAGGATAAGCAGCATCACCAATATTGCTTCGGCATATCTTTGACACTTTCCACCATTGCGGCCATTTCATCATCTTTCCGCACTTGGAACGGATGGTCTTTGAAAGCGTGAAGCTCGGAAAGATTGAGATATACAATCTGCTCCTGTTCACCCTTGCGGGGGGCCTCCCTCGGTTCGGGCGGCTGTTCCGGCACAGGGGGCGGCGTTTCCTCTTTTTTAGGGCTACCCTTATCTGCGGCGGCTTTGGCTTTGGGCGGTGTTGCCGTTTTTTCAGCTTTCGGGGGCTTGGTGGTTTTTTCGGGTTTTGGTGATTTTACGCTCTTATCAGCAGGGGAGCGGCCCTTGCGTACCACCTTTTTATCCGGGGTTTTGTCCTCCGTGGTGGGGGCCTCCGGCTCTTTTTTATCCTCTGCGGACTTTTCTGCATTTTTTACCGCCGCCTGTTGCGCTGATACAGCTTTATCAAACGGAATCACTTTTTCAGTGGTTGGCTCTGCGTCGGGCATATTTTTTTCTTCCGTCTGCAATTCTTTTGCCGGATTGGTTTTTATTTCGTCCGGCTTGTTTGGCTCATTTTTTGCCATACGTTTTACCTCCTGTTTCATTTTTGGGCATGAAAAAAGGGCTTAACTTTTCAGTCAAGCCCTGCGGGGAAACAATATCCCTCCCTCCGGCTTCGGGCCAATTTGGCCCGAAGTAGAAAGCGTACCAATACAAAATACCGCCCCTTTTGTCCTCTTGGGCGGTACTTTAGTGTAGGTTAGCTTCCTATTTTCGGTTTTATTCTATGTTGTACATTGTCAAATGATGTTTTGTGAACATGACAACATTTTTCCGAGTTTCTTTTTCAAGATAAATGGAGTAATGTGTAAAAAGCATAAACTTAGTGACACGGATGCTCTTGTTTCAGCACTGCGTCAAAAAGAAACCCTATCAATAATTACAAAAGATATTACAGAAATAATTAGACTTTGTGAGAAAAATGGTAAACCTGTTCCGACTGAATTTAGGCTCGTCTACACTGTGACTACTGGAAATTTAAAAGCTGATTACAGTTACGATTCTGTTGCTTCCGAAGAAAAAACAATACAAGATGTTTCGGAAGAATGGTTTGTCCAACAATCAAAATAATGTAAATAGGAGGTTGCAACATGGCACTATTTAATAAAAATCCAAACGAATCCGCTTTTATTGGCGGGAAAAAGCACTGGACAGATGTAATAAAAAATTCAGGCCCCGCGAATTTATTAATTTGGCGTCAACCGGAGGAGGACTTTAACACAAATTCCACTCTAATCGTTATGCCTGGTGAAGAAGCTATATTCATCAAGGGAGGTGTTATCGAGCAAACTTTTGATAACGGTACATATAAAATCACGACAGAAAACTATCCATTTATCAGCCGTTTGCATAATGCCTTTACGGGTGGAGTCAGTACGTTTAATTGCGTGGTTTACTTTGTTCGCAAAGCTGTCAGTTTACAGGTAAATTGGGGAACTAAAGCCCCGATGACTGTATGGGATGACATGATAGCGCAAAGTGTTAAAATCACAGGATTCGGTAGTTATAATGTTAAAATCGCTAACCCGGAAAAATTTCTTACTAAACTTATTGGAAACAGTATATCTCTATCGGCAGACGAGTTTGAAAACTTTTTTGACGGACGATTCCAAGAACATATTGTTTCATGTATAGTTGACACTCTCGAAGAAAAAGAAAAAATGATATTTCAAGTAATATCAAAGCTTAAAGATTTCTCGCAAGTAATTATGCCGCAAATTGAAAGTTATTTTGATGAGTATGGCATAGAATTAGAAAACTTTTCAATTATGAATCTCAACCCGGAAGAAGAAGTCCGTGTTGCGTACAATGAGTTAATGCGTCAAGGCGCATGGGAAAGACAAAGGAGACTCCAATCTGAAACAATGGTGGAAAAAGATAAACTGGATGCTTTTGGTGATGATTGGGGTAGAGTACAAGCGGCTAATATTCTTGGTAAAACTGCTGAAAACCCAGGTTCGGGCGGTATAGCGGCTGCGGGTGCGGGGCTGGGAATGGGAATGGCAGCCGGAGGCATTTTCGGAAACATGGCCAATCAAATATTCTCACCTATGCAACCACAAAACCAACAACCTGCTGCTTCGCAACCGTCAGGTAGATTTACGCAAAAGTCAGCAACACCAGAAGTAGCAAATAATGGAGCAGACGATCCTGTCTCTGCATTAAAAAAACTGAAAGAGATGCTCGACCTTGGTTTAATTGAACAAGCAGAATTTGATGCGAAAAAATCTGAAATTATGAGCAGGATGTGAGGAGGATATCACATGAAAAAGACAAATGTTTTATGGATTATATTGAATTTGATTTTTCTTGTAATTTTCAATGCCGTGTTTTTTGTTGTGGGAGGTATCGATCATAAAATATCCGTTTGGATTTCATACGGGTTCATTCACTTTGCTTATTTTATGCTGATAGTTACCCCCGTTTTAACTCGCAAGAGTAAAAGTTCAGCTTTGTTTGGATTTTCCCTCTACTCCATATCATCGATCTATTTTCTTTTAGAACTTGTTGTTGGCGTGATATTTATTCTTATCTCTTTTGACGGCTATAAGGTAGCAATGTTAGTACAACTCATTATTGCCGGAATATACGGAATTACGTTGATTGCCAATATGATTGCAAACGAAAAAACTGCCGATTCAGAAGAAAAGCGGCAATATGAAATTGATTATGTAAAAAAGGCTTCCACACAAATAAAAGGTTTGTTAGGTCAAATTCAAGATAGAGATACAAAAAAGAAAGTAGAAAAAGTGTATGATGCACTTTATTCAAGTCCTGTGAAATCTCACCCTAATGTGGCACAAATGGAAAATAGGATACTTGAATCTATTAATGAATTGGAAGATGTGATTTTCACTGGAAATAATGAAAGTATCATATCATTGACAAATTTATTATTGAGTGCTATAAACGAGAGAAATATGCGACTAAAAACGCTTAATTAAAAACAAGCTCTATACATGGAAAACCGAATATTTTACGCTTACTTTTACCTTTAAATAGCAAATGTAATTTTTTGATGAGGGTAAGCATTGCTGTTAACTCATCAATTTAGTGGTAACACTGTACAAAGAAATGTCTGACTTGATAAAATTTTCAAGATACAAGAAAAGCCTGTAATTACGGGCTTTTTTTGTATCTTGAAGTGTTTTGAATGCTGTACACGACACTTTTGAATGTTTGCATTCATGCTTTCCATGTAATTATATGCACTCAACGACAACTTTTCCTTGCTATCAGTTGGTTCATCTCCGGTTTGGAACCGAACGGAGATGAGCGGAGTTGAGAAATAGTAAATATTGGACAGAGCGAATGCGTATCCTCAATGAGGCACTGCTTGATAAAGGTTATGAATACAAGCTGAATCTCGAAAAACAGTTTGATACGGCTATAATCAATGTTGAGAAAGAGATGGCGCATTGGTATCAGCGTTTTGCGAAAAACAACGATATTAGCTTAGCGGAAGCCAAAAGGCTTTTAAATACAAAAGAGCTTGAGGAGTTTCGCTGGAGCGTAGAGGAATACATATCAAAAGGCGAAAGCTTAGACCCCAAATGGTTAAAACAGCTTGAAAATGCCTCTGCAAGAGTACATATATCTCGTTTGGATACGCTTAAATTACAAATGCAGCAGCAGGTGGAATCTTTATACAGCAGTCAGTTGGGCGGAGTGGGTAAGGTTCTGCGTAACATATACGAGCAGGGATATTACCGAAATATATTTGAAGTACAAAAAGGTGTGGGAATTGGCACATCATTTCAAAAGCTCAATGACAATTTGATTTCAAAGGCTCTTGCCAGACCATGGACAACCGATGGGCGCACCTTTAGCGACAGGATATGGGCAAATAAAGAAAGCCTTGTAAATACGGTTAATAATCGAATAACACAAATGCTTATTCGAGGAGAAGCCCCCGACAAGGCTATTTCCGAAATATCAAAGCAGTTTAATGTATCAAAGAACAGAGCAGGGGCATTGGTAATGACCGAGAGCGCCGCACTTTCTGCCGAGGCGCAAAAAGACTGCTATGATGAGCTGGATATTGAACAATATAAAATTGTGGAATCTCTTGATACACACACCTGTGCAATATGCGGAGCAATGGACGGAAAGGTTGTTGCTTTCAAGGACTTTGCCGTCGGTACCACGGCACCGCCTTTTCACACTCGCTGCCGAGGGACAACCTGCCCGTATTACGAGGATATGGAGGGTATAGGCGAACGATGGGCAAGAGATGCAGACGGTAAAAGCTATAAAGTGCCGAATGACATGACTTATGAGCAGTGGCGTGAGAAATATGTTGATGATACCGCTAATGATGAAATATTGACGACTGGGCGGGCAAGTGGTAAAATAGGAGACACAGACGGTTATACAATAATAGATGATATAAGAGAAATTGATATAAATGATAAGGTAGCGGTTCAGCGAGAAATTGACTCATTCAGAGATAAGTTTGAATTCGCCGAGGTTGAGCATTCTGTTATTATCACTCAAAGCGGAAAAGTATATGAACTTATGGGCACAGAGGGAAAAGTGAATCCTGCTATTATAGGAACAGATGAGCTGAAAGGTAGTATTGGAGCGCACAATCATCCTGTTTTGAAAGGGGGAAATTGTGACGATTCGTTTAGTTCGGATGATGTGCTTTTTTCAGTACGGCACAAAACAGGCATGGAGTATCTTGTATCAGGTACTCGGCGGGATGCTTTTTTATATACAGGGGATTTATCGGAAGATAATATGTATGAAGCTTATGCGAAAGCGAAAAATACAGTGGATAGTGATGCTTGGGAAAAAGATATAGAAATTAAATGGAAACAAGCTGATATTATGCGGGAATTGTCAAAAACTTTGAAAGGATTTATGTTTTATGAAAACCTATGAAGAAGAAATAGCAGCATTAGTGGCGTGGTGTAAGAAAGCAACAGCTGAGGCAGACGAGAAGACAAGACAGCTGTTACTTAAAACACAAGGGCGAGATAGAAAGGTTACTCTTATTATGCGTGAAGTAACAGATGTATGGAATCGCAGATTAATTAAGCTGAAAATTAAATATGGGAAACCGCTTGATGATACAGCAAGAGAAATTATGCGAATAATGAAAGAAAATCAAGTTTGGGAGCAGGAAGACGAAGATTGAAAATTATATTATCAAAAGAACAAATAGAATTACTTAAATATATCAAAGCTCCTTATGAATCTGATAAGGACTATGACGATGATGCAATGATATTGCTTTTAGATTCAATCACTGATTATGTTTTAGAAAAAGAAGCACCACATGACGAGGTTACGGCGTTTGGTGAAAAGCTGTTAGATTTGCATAACTATATTGTTGATAAATTTGACAGTTAACCTAACCAAACACAAGGTAAACACACAGAGCTTGATGTAATGCTTTTAAAGCATGAATATGTGGAACTTACACAAATGCGATTGCATGGATATAATTATTATACAGCGCATAGAATAGCTGAAAAAAGCTATAATTGGGGATTGGAAATAAAAAAGTTAGGGAAGTGAGGGAAAGTAAATGAATAGTGAGTTGATTTTGAAAGAAAAAACTGATAAGAGGGTAGTTTATTATTATAGTTCAGATATAGCGAACTTTGAAGAGAGAAAGGATGTTCTCAGTGATGGTGAAATTGAGTGCATACTGGAAACGGAAAAATTTAGAACACTAAAAACTGCAACATTTGATGATGATGGGTTACATGCAAAATGGTTATATCCGCATGTTTGGAATACAATTTTTAGAAAAAATTGCCCAGAGAAACGTTTTATAGCCACAGGCTGATTTATAGGGGGAAAGCATGGACTACTCAGAGAAAACCTATGAAGAAGAAAAAGCGGAATTAGTGGCATGGTGTAAGAAAGCAATAGCTGAGGCGGACGAAAAAATAAGACAGTTGCCTAAGCGTGGAGGACGTGATGACAGAAGTACACCTATTATGCGTGAAGCAACAGATGGGTGGAATCGCGGATTAATTAAGCTGAAAATTAAATATGGAAAACCGCTTAACGATACAGCAAAAGAAATTATGCGAATAATGAAAGAAAATCAAGTTTGGGAGCAGGACTAAACACAGGGAAAACATACAGAGCTTGATGTAATGCTTTTAAAACATGAATATGTAGAACTTACACAAATGAGATTGCATGGATATAATTATGATACAGCGCATAATATAGCAAATGAACATCATAATTGGTGGAGTGCACTTGAAAAAAGTCAGAAGGAGGATAAATAATGCGGGGAATGAATGGAGAGTTGATTTTAAAGGAAAAAACTGAAGAACATGTTATTTACTATTATAGCTCAGATACATCTTGTTTTGGTTGTGACGGAGAAGTTATCGTTGATGGAGAAATTGAATATATATTTGTAGCAGATGACTTTATAACTCTGAAAACTGCAATGTTTGATGATGACGGAGGTCAAGCTAAATGGTTATATCCGCATGTTTGGAATACAATTTTTAGAAAAAATTGCCCAGAGAAACGTTTTATAGCCACAGGCTGATTTATAGGGGGGAAAGCATGGACTACTCAAAGAAAACCTATGAAGAAGAAAAAGCGATTTTAGTGGCGTGGTGTAAGAAAGCAATAGCTGAGGCGGACGAAAAAATAAGACAGTTACCTAAGCGTGGAGGACGTGATGACAGAAGTACACCTATTATGCGTGAAGCAACAGATGGGTGGAATCGTGGATTAATTAAGCTGAAAATTAAATATGGGAAACCGCTTGATGATGGGGAAAGAAGAATTATGCGAATAATGAAAGAAAATCAAGTTTGGGAGCAGGAAGGCGAAGATTGAAAAAAAGAGAGGTGTTACGAGTCATTGAACAATTTACTTAAATGTGCTATGCAAATAGCTGAAAATGCACATGCTAATCAAATTGACAAAGCAGGGCAACCATACATTAATCACCCTATTGCTGTTGCAAATAAGCTTAATGGTGAGATAGAAAAGATTGTTGCGCTGTTACATGATGTAGTCGAAGACTCGGCAACTACTCTTGAGGATATACGCAAAGCCGGCTTTGATGAATATGTTGTAAAAGCTCTTGATTGTATTACCAAGCGCAAAGGTGAATCTTATGACGACTATCTTTTGAGAGTTAAGAATAATGATATTGCTAAAATGGTTAAGTTAGCCGACCTTTCGCATAATATGGATATGAGCAGATTACCCAGTTTAACTGATAAGGACTTGGAGCGGTTGAAAAAATATGAGTATGCCGTTTCGGTTCTATCCTAATAATTTACCAACAATTATATTGACTCAAGCACTTTGCTTTATTAGCAAGGTGCTTTTTTCATACAGATTTTTAAAATTACCCGAACCTCAGGGAATAAACAGAGGTGCCGCAAAATTGGGACTGGCCAAGCAAAAAGGAAAGCGGCGGAAAGGAAGTAAAATGTTAGAATGGCTGAAAAATATACTCGGAGACGGGTATACAGAAGACATCGACAAAAGAGTATCATCGGAAATTGGCAAGGCTTTTGTTTCAAAGGCGGATTTCAATGTGGCTAATGAAAATTACAAACAGCTCATGAAAACTGCGCAGAAAGATAAGCTGGCACTTGATAATCTCGGTGATACCCCAACACAGATTGCTAATTTGACAGCATAAAAAGAACCGCATTAAAATCGCCAAAAACGGCTTAGTACTGCGGTTTTCTCTATGGCGCGCTGCGAGGGATTCGAACCCCCGACCTACTGGTTCGTAGCGAATTAAATTCACATTACCAACTTGCCGTAAAGTGCCTAAACTGGCTGTACTATGCCATTTGTTGAGTTGCAGTGTTCCAGAACGTGCGTTCTCTTTCCTTGACCATTCGTAACTTTCTTGACCAAAAGTTGACCAAAAAATCGGTTGTTTTTGATGTGGGAATTTCGTAAAAAAGATTTCATAAAGTTACTCTGTAAAGAGTAATTATTGTGAATTTTTATAGTAGTAATGAGTATAATAATATAAAGTAATCTTATATTTTGGTTTAAAAAGTTGTGCTAAAATTGTTTACATTTGCAGTTAAACATGTATAATATAAATGTAAGTAAAGGCGAATCAATACAATTAATCATAAAAAGACGGTTGAGAAGAAGATTAGTTCAAGTAAACAAAAATTAACTTTAAATGATTGTTTATGTGAAAATGGATATTTAAGAACATCAGTTATTTGCTTTAAAAATGTACAAATTTTAGCTTTTTATGCGTTTTTGTCAAAAGTAGAAGATAATACAGGGATTTTTTCTAGGTTTTAGAATGGAAAAGATGTCCTGTATTTAGTGCTATTTATGGAGATAAAAGAGAGGAGGCATATAATGAGAAATATTGATATAGTTCGTGGAATAATTTTTAAACAATTAGGTATAGGAAAAGAAGATTTTTCAGAACGCTTAATTAGTCAAAAAAAAGTTTTTATGTTGGGAAAATTTGGAGTGGACTTAGGTTTTTCATATAATTGGTATATTCACGGACCTTATTCTCCAGAGTTAACCACATATATATATGAGAATTTAAATATATTAAATGAATTGGATTGTTCTGACTATTCTCTCAATCCGGAAGTTACAGAGAAAATTGAAACTGTAAATAATTTTAAAAAAGATATACCTAAGCGAATGGACGAAGCATCATGGTATGAATTGTTGGCATCTATTGTATATTTGAATGAGAGAACCTTAAAGAGAGCGGATTCTCTTTATGAAGAATTAGTAAAATTTAAACCACAGTTTACTAGAGAAAATTTTAATGATGCCGAGAAAGTGCTTGAGGCTGAAAAGATTCTCCCCAAGGAGAATACAGATGTTACTGACTGAAATATTAAAGACTAAAAAATACATCAATGATCCTGTGTATGGTAGTATACCGGTTAATGCGGTTGAACTTGAATTAATAAATACGTTTGCGTTTCAAAGATTGAGAGGATTGCGGCAATTGGGTAGAGTGGATTATGTTTTCCCTGGGGCTGAACATTCTCGTTTTGTGCATTCCTTAGGTGTTCTTTATATAATGCAATTGATGACAAATCATTTATTGGAAACTAGTGGGAATGTTTTCAAAGAGAAAGATGCACAAAAAATGCGGGTTGCTGCTTTGCTTCATGATATCGGACATTATCCGCTTTCACATCTTGGAGAATCCGTTTATGGTTACTGTGAAGAAGAAGAACAAAGTAATATTTGGGGATCATTTTTGTCAGAATTAAGCTCAAGACCAAGTAAAATATATCAAATCGCTTCTTCTCATTCCAAAAGTGCTCATCATGAAAGGCTTGGGGAGTATATCGTTTGTAATTGCAAAGAAATTTCTTCTATTCTCGAAAAATATGAATTAGTTCCTCAAGAGATTGGCGCTATTTTTACAGGGGATATTGGTTCTCAAAATATGATATATTCGCAGTTGTTGCATTCTAGTTTAGATGCTGATAGATTAGATTATTTGCTTCGAGATTCTTATCAGACTGGTGTGAGGTATGGACATGTTGACTTAGAATATCTTATTCGGTTACTCATGATTGTAGATAATCCTAATTTGGTGAGTGCAGATAAAAAAATTCTTGCTTGCAATAAAAAAGGTCAATATGTGGTTGAACATTTCTTAATGTCGAGATATTTTCACTATTCTCAAATTATTTACCACAAGACAAACGCTGCTTTCGAGGGTCTTACAAAGGTTATATATACTAAATTGCTTCATGAAAAAGCTTTTTCATATAACTCTCTTAAAGACATTAAAGATAGCGTTAATAATCTTGATTTTATTGATTTTAATGATGCGAATTTAGAAGTTGCCATGAAACAATTTAATGAGAAAACCGTGGATCCTGATTTTAAATTGTTATATAAGATGTACTCAAAAAGAATCCGACCCAAAACAGTATTTAATATTAAAGATATGTATAGTACTTCGCCGCGTCCACAATTTTCCACATTAAAGTGGACACTTAAACGTAACCCAGAGGTGATTACAGAAATTGTTGGGAGCGAAAAATGGGGATACCAAATTGTACCTCTAACAATTGAAAAAATACGAGGTGAATATTCATGGGATGAGGCTATGAATGTTGAATCAGAATCATTACGAGAAGCTATACGAATGTATGATATAGAGGATGGAAAGTTAAACTATTTAGCGGTGGATAAATTGTCGATAATTAATAAACTTTCGAATAATAAATCAGAATTTATTCGAATATATGTATTAGATGAAATGGAAGATGAAAAATATAAAGAGATAAAACAAAAAATAGAGGCGTTAATTCAATCGTAAGCATAAGAATTTTTGGTAAATAACAAATGAGTGCTCTTTGTATCCACCTGGCGGGGTAAGACCCAAAGAGCTTTCTTTTTGTCTGTCGCTTTTAGCTCGTCATCTGGGACAGCTTCCAAGTGTTCTATAATTTTGGTGAACTGTGGGCAAATATAACACAATGCTTTTTTGATAAGGTTCATAGCGGCTATACTGCCTACAATAAGCATTATAAATGTAATTGGTTCAATCATGGTTGCACCTCTATTCAACTACAGGTGAATAAGCCTTTTGCGTTTCGTACAATGTGTCAAGTTCTTTTCTGATTTTAAATAAATAATCTGAAACAATATCAGTATAAACACCGTATCTGTTAAACTCATAGCATATACGATAACGGTCGTCTTTGTCTTGCGGGTTACATTTTGCAAAGAACTCTTCTGTAACCTCTTGCATTATTAATTCTGCACGTTCTAAATCCATTCTCATTTCTGAAATCTTATCACCCAATATGTAAGCTGCTGTTTCTTTTGAACAAGTATTTGTTATCATCGTTTTAACTCCTTTTGATTTTAGTTTTTTTGTTGGTTTGTTGTTTGCTTGATTGTATTTAATTTGCGTGGCCGCTTATAGTTTGTGGCATTGGTTTTTGTATTCGCTCTAGGAACTCTTCTAAATGGCTCTGTAGTATCTCTAATTCCTCTAAAGTGTCTTGGGGAATATCAAATGATATGGTTGCCATGACCTCGTCTAATTCACTTCCCAGTAGGGCTAATGTGGCTATGTCCTGTGGTTCTAGTGTGAATGATTTCATTTTTGAATTTTCCTTTTCCTGTTGATTTATCAACTCAGCGGATATATACTTAAAATATAACCTGCTAAGCTGGGTTGGGGGCTCTTTATATCATTACTTTTGCGGGTGCTGATATAAGGGGCTTTTTCTATGCCACTGTAAAGCGGCGTGTTACTGTGGGTTTGCTGTATTGCTTGTATAAGTCTAAATACATTTGCTTGAAAGCGGCAGAGTCAAAGCGGTTACTTTTAACTTCCTTATAGCGTAATTTGAATATATCTACTTGCATCTCATCAGTGCCGTTCTCAGTCATTATCGCCTTGAGCTCGTCC
>JGI994J12354_10004585_pt1 | contig 12336 bp, 4 predicted proteins | sample IntmicLarv3ML3BL_FD_12354 | JGI IMG/M metagenome (IMG submission 12354) | reverse complement strand
CGGCCACTTCGCGACCAATCAGTTCACCAACGCGTGTGACGCGGAAACTGGTGACCTTGATTTCTTCGGCCAAATCGTTGAGTGTCAACTTGCGTTTTGCACCGGTAATACGACGCTTGAGCGCACTTCCAACTACACCAGGCCCCGAAACGCCAATGTTGATCGTTGCTTCCGGCTCGCCGACGCCCATGTAGGCCCCGGCCATAAAGGGGTTATCTTCCGGAATGTTGGCGAACACAACCAGCTTCGCGCAGCCGAAGCCTTTTTGATCGGCGGTCGCGGCGGCGATTTTTGGGAGCATTTGCCCCATTTGCAACACGGCGTCCATGTTAATACCAGCCTTGCGCGATGCGACATTGACCGAAGCACAAACCCGTTTCGTTTTCGAAAGCACTTCGGGCAATGAGTCGATGACCACTTGGTCGCCGTTGGCGATGCCTTTATGTACGAGCGCTGTAAAACCACCGACTAAATCGACACCACATTCTTCGGCAGCCTTGTCAAGAGTCATGGCCAGTTGAACGGCCCCCGCCTGACCGTGGCCAGCCAACAAAAACGAGGCAGGCGAAATCGCCAGCCGCTTGTTTGTGACCGGAATGCCGTATTTGGCCGAGGTGATATTACACATTTCGACCAGACGCCGGGCGCGATCGGTGATTTTGTGGTACACCTTTTTACACAAGTGATCGACGCTGGGAGCGGCACAATCGTTAATATTAAGGGCCAACGTGACCGCACGCACATCAAGGTGTTCGGTGTGCAACATGCGAATCGTCGACATGATTTCGTCGGTATGTAACATAATCAGGCAGTATCCGTTTTAAGGAAATGAAAAAAGGAAATATCAATGGCAGCCGGGAACGCAGCGCAGCGGAGTGACCGGATCAGGCGATATTTATCTCAAGCCCGCATATTTCGCGATTCAAACCTGATCAGGAATCCACACTTCGAGGTAATACAACCACCCCACACCAGTTACTCCGTTCGCTTCACTCTCTGCGTTCCCGGCTGCTGTTCTTGCGGATCATTTTCTGGCCAAAGCGTAACGTTCGGGCTTCACGATTTTTTACGGCGTGACATTCCCATTTTAGCTTGTTTGATTTTTTTGGCCATGATCCCCAGCAGGAACATGGCAAGCACGACCCAAGCGATAAAACTGAAATAGGCTCCCAATCGGAAAGAAAGCGGGTTGTAAACGAAGGTCACTTCCCATTCCCCTTCCGGCAGCGGAACACCGCGTAAAACACGGTTGGTTCGCAATATCGGGACATGATATGCCGGAGGTTGCTCACCGGGTGGTCGAAGCTCGTCTTTGGGTGGTTGCAACGGCTCGGGCGGTGGAGGATGATGTGGCGGTGCCATAAAACCGTTGTGCGGCGGCATCGGTCGACCATCACGGAGGGGCGGCCGTTGTTCGGAATTGTGTAGCCAAGTTCCTTCGGGAACATGCCGCACTTCGGCCCGCCAATTGGCGTCATACTGGTCGGACAGAATGAGGAAACCTGATCGATTGATCCGGGTACGAACGACCACTTTTTGCGGTTCGTAGGAAACCAGCTCTGTTTCGCCGACCATTGGAAGTTCGAATTCCGGCGGCATACGATGATGGGGAAGGTCACCCATGGCGATAAGTTTCGCGAACGATTTGGCAAATCGCACGGGCAAATGATCAAAACGTTCACTCCCCCATTCGACGACAGGGATATTTGCCCGACTACTTCTGGCAATCATGGCGTAGGTTTGGGCAAAATATTTTTCACGATTGCAAAATTCAAGCGGCTTTTCGATCCTGATTCGGTCGACAACATAAACCCGTGGTGCCGCATTTAAGGGCCAGTAGTTGAGCTCGGAAGGCAACAAGTTGGTGATGCTGTTTTTTTTGCGCCCCCATTGATGTAACTGTCGCGTCTCACGATCCGATGTTTCGCTTTCCGACAAGATGTCATTTTCCGATTCTGTTCCGTTATCCGAAACATTCTGTCGACGGTACGACTCCGCTTCCTCACGGGCAGCCTGATCAAGCAACTCGATAGGGTCGGTCAATCGCGTATCCTGAATCTGCTCTTGTGAAATATAATCCGTTTTATTACGGCTCGTTGGCACAATCATTGACGAATTACCGAGCAATTCAAGATAATGAGACAATGCAAAGGAATCATTTTCCGATCGAGGATTTTGCCAGGCACTTCGCAAAATGTGCGAGACAGCATAATAATCCGCCGTGACGACTGATCCCCTGACGTCGGTGAGACTAATGTGCTGGGGCAATGGGTAGCGTGGAAAAAGAGACGCTCGCTCCCAGATCACCCATTCGGTCACTCGATTCGGAGATGGCGAGGCAAATTCGTTCGGCAGCCAGTTGCGACCACGACTTCCGGAAACAGAGGCGGCGGAACCCGTGTACGTTGGGGCTCGCCACGTCCGAATTGGAAATGCTGCGGGCGATTTTTCCGGATTGGTCGAGCCTTCGACTTTGTGAGCATTTGACAAGTTTTCCTGAACGTCAAGAAAAGTGGCCATAAGCGGCTTGCCTTCGAAGAAATGTCGTTGGGCCGTTGCAATCATCCAATGATTCGAGGCCACTACGTCACAGCAGACCAAAATTCCCACAGCGATACCCAAACGCCGAAAATAACGTTCGTGCAAACGTGTCTGGCTTTCAAAAGAAACGGGTTTGTCAAAACGTTCCAATGTGAGCAATTGTCGCGAAAAAATTCGAACAGCAACCAGAAACAGGAACAAAATATTCAAAACGTGCATGAGCGAAAACGCGGCTTCCCCGAGCGCACGATCAACCACAAAACAACCAAAAATCGGGTCATCGGGAACATGTTTACCCAAATAAACCCAAAAGCTGGAAATAAGAACCAGCGGAACCAGCAGGAAACTGACGATGATCATCAGGCGGGTCAGTCCGAGTAGCGATTTACGGTATTTACGTTGTTTTTGCCGAATGTCGGTCAGGTGCATCGGTTCAGACGTGTCCGGGACACCGAAAATCGCATCGAAACTTCGGGCCGAAAGCATTGACAGCATCAAAGCCGCGACAGTCAACAGTTTGGCCGGGTAACGAAATTGGTCGTAACCGGGCAACAGCAGCGAAAAGAACCAGTAGACACCCCCGAACGGGCTACCAAGTCCCGTTGGTCGGCCGTTCCACAGAAAAATCACCTGATTAATCACCCAGCCCAAACCGAAATAACCGAGACTGCCCACCAGAAAGATCAAGAATGACCACGAAAGCCAAAGCGTCAACGGGTTCGATTTGCGAAACCGCAGCGCAACGATCGCCAACAGGAAAGGGATAATTCCCATGTAAAGCGAAGGGGACCAAATACCTGAACTGGACGGCCATTTCTTCCCGACCGCCGTTCCCCAATTCGTGTGCACTGGAAATATGCGTCCGTTTGCATTCGGCCAGACAAATTCAACCAGTCGCCAAGGGCCGATGCTGAAATTGTAGCGGTTTTTCGCCATGCCTGACTGTTGTGTTTCTTTGGCCATCAAACCGTCTTTGACCTGATCCCATGCTTGATGCTCGTTGTGTTCACGATAACCTTGCTCGATAACAACGATACTTCGCCAAACGGAAACAGGCTTGTCTTCAAGGTTACGGTCGCCGATGGCTCCCAGCTCAATGGCAGGCAACCATTGCACGGCGGCCAATGCCGAACCAAACAACAAGGAATAGCAAATCAGCATAATCGGTCGTAACCAGAACGATTTCGCCGGCACACCGGCTGCGTCGATGATGGCCGAAGCAGTCGAGGCATTGGTCTCAAACATGTGTAACACGGAATTGGTTTCAACACTCAACCGACTGTCGGTCAACGATTTTTTGCGTTGTTGGCGATAAAAAAGCAACAATAAAAGAATCAAGACCAAAGCATGATAGGCCATTTGTGGATCACCACCCAAAACGAACATGGCGAAAACCAACCCCAGGCCAACGACCGAGACAATACGCCGCGTTGTGATCAACCGACTTACCTGCGTCATGGCTTCCGGAAGCCAGGCTGCCCCAACAAGAAAGACAACGTTACTGTACTGGAATAGGACACTACCCCCGAAAACGTAGGCAAGCGTTGCAATTGTTGCTGCATAGACGGAACATTGGAACTGTCTTGCCAGCCGATAACAGGTCAATGCCGCGAGCAAGAGATGCCCGATCACATACAGATGATAGGCGTGATAAGGGGAAACCGGGAGAAAATAAACCAACTTACCCGGATAAAAAACCGACGAAACCGGATTGGCCATCAAAGGTTGCCCGAGGTTTTCGTAAGGGTTCCAAAGCGGCACGCGACCGGCTTGCCATTCGGATTGAATATATTCGAACAGCGATGGATAAAAATGCGATCCATCACGAAAGGCGATGTACTCGCCGAGAAACAGCACTCGCCAGAAAAAAAACACCGTAACCACGACCACGGCCAGCAAACACCACCACGGTACGCGTTTCATAATTTGAAATACGCAACGTAAAAATGGATATTGCGAATGGGAATCGCCTTCGATGTGCATGTTTTTTTCAGTCGGAAGAAGCGGTTGCTGACAATGATTTTTGTGCAATATCAACAGCAATTTGCCATTTGTGCCACGAAAATAAAAACCGACTATTATTTTACCATAAAACAACGATAATAATCAATTGTTGGCAGAAACTTTTTGCCGAAATCCGCCATTTTCCAAAAGACAAGGCCATAAAATCAGCCCCAAACGTAGTACATTTAGTACTACACGATCAAAATTAATTTTGTGAATGGCAGTCGAGAGCGTAACGAAGTGAAACGACCGGATATTCCGCGTATGATTCAGTCACTGCGTTACGTTGCGTTCACGGCTGCCATTTTCTCGTGTTTGACTCTAATTTGTTGGCTTTGAAGACACTTGCTTATGTCTCTCGTTGCAAGTTATTTTTTCTTACGTGAAAAGTATTGTTTAACTTTTTCCGTCAATGTGTATTGATAAGCGGAAACAGGTTCGTTTTCCAACCATTTTTGGACGTCATCGGCCAAATGCAAGGCGCTTTTGTACCGCATCAGTACATCACGTGCAATGGCTTTCATGCAAATAGCCGACAAAGGTTTTGGAATCGTTTGCATAACATCATGGGGTGGCTTGGCCTTAGCAATGGCCAATGCCTGTTTTTCACTCATTTGAGAATCGTCATAAGGCAGCTTTTTGGTTAAAATTTTATAAAGAACCATCCCTAAAGCGTAGATGTCATTCGTAGGATGACTTTCTCCCGTCTTTAAATATTCAGGCGCTTTATACCACTTTGTTCCAACACGCGTATTGACTTGAGTGAAATGCTCGTGTACTTGTGATTCGATTTCCGAGCTCAATGCGTCGATGTCTTTTTGTTCGATAAATTTCTTTGCCAACCCCCAATCAAGAACAAAAGTTGCACCGAAATCTCCAATCATCAGGTTTGACGGTTTGATATCACGGTGAATCACTCTTTCGTTGTGCGCATAGGCAATAACCTGACAAACATCTATAAAACGCCTTAAGATGTCTTTCAGACGGGCTTTATTTTTTTCCTTGTGGTATTGTTCTATTGCTTCTTCAAATGAGATGCCGCGAATTCTCCTCATGACATAAAAAGGGTACCCCGACTCGTCTGTTTCAAGGGCATAGACCGGCACAATTCCCGGATGGTCAAGAAACCCGGTGATTTTCGCCTCCTGAACAAGTCGTCCGCGAAATGTTGAACTCTTGATATATTTGCTTCTAATTTCCTTAACGACGACAAGGCGTTCGAGTATCGTATCCTGCGCCAAGCTAACCCGTCCCATTCCTCCGCGACTAAGCACACTGATCACCCGATAATTATTCAATTGTCGTATCTTCGAGGATGTATTTTTCTCGTACTCCACTTTCATTTTTAGAGGAGGAACGGAATTACTGTCATCTTCAAGGCCTACCGTATCCGAATTGAACAGCGGCATGTCCGTATCGGAAATCAGGAAATCATCGCTGATTTCGAAATCATCAGACTGCATATTCGGCGTCGTTTCATCGCTGTATTCGGGAACAGTATATTCTTTTTTACATCCGACACATTGGGTACGGCGACCAGCATATTTCAAACTATACGTGAAACGCTTTCCGCAAGAACATGTATAAATAATTTGCGTTGACATTTTCATTATTTTACCAAGTCATGTTTCCGTCATTATTCTGATATTTTCGAATCCTGAGAGGTTGTCACGTGCAGATATTGAACGAGCAGGATTGCAGCATAAAGAGAAACAAAGACGGCAAAAAAAATGAGAAGATTTCCTCCTATCACAGCGGTACGATTCAGTTCCTGCGCATGGTTAAAGGTAAATCCGCCAAGGAACAAAATCAAACAGGAAAGAAGCGAGCCGATAAATTTTTCGACGATGGGGAAATGCTGCCATTTCTTTTTTGGGGCAACCGGTTGTTTTGTTGGGGATTTCGCGGTTTGTTTTTTTTCGATACCTTCCATTTTCGTGACCGCCTTGGCATAACCTGCATCGGCGGCTTTTTTCAGCCAAAATAACGCCTGTTCATTATTATAAAATTCGGAATGCTTATTCGAAAAAATTTCCCCCAGCCGATATTGTGCTTTCAAATTACCCTGATCGGCTGCCAGTTGAAAAAATTGCATGGCTGTATTCATACTGGAGATGCAGCCATAACCGTTCATGTAGCACTTGCCAAGTCGATAAACGGCTTTGACATGTCCCTGCTTGGCTGCAAGCTGGAACCAGAAAAACGAATCCTCATCGGAGACCGGGGTTCCATGACCATAAGCATGGCATTTTCCCAACTCATATTGTGCGGAACGGTCCCCGGCAATGGCTTCGGCGTAAGCGATAGAAAAATTCTTCGTCTGCGAGTCCTCCGCCCGGCGACTCAAAGGGTCGGTGTTAAGCAGACGAACCGTGCCATTGGCCGCGGTACAATCCTTGTTGTCGGGAAAGAATGTTTTTTTATGTTTCATTTCCCGCACAAAGCTCTCGATATACGGAGACAAGGCTCCTTTTCCCGCGACAACCAGCGAGATTTGGTTCAAATTGATATTTTTGTCTTCCTTTTTACAGTTGTTCCAAAAGCTGTTTAATATTCCAACCTGATGTTGGGCCAACTTGAAGGCAACATGATCAAGCTGTTTCTGGTCAATTTTCAGAGTTTTTTTCCCAACGGAAACTTTTTGTGGAAATTCCTTGTTCGCTTCAAAATATTGTTCCTTGCTTTCTCTGATTTTCAGCAGGAATACATTTTTCTTTTTCAACCACGAATGGAGAACCGAGGGAGCTTGAGAATCATGCAATTGCTTGAAAACCGGATCAAGAATGTTTCTTTGCGTACTGTTTCCACCATAGCGTATGCCATCTGAATGTCTTGATGCGATTCGTTCAAATCCACCATATTTGTGGCGTAACAGAGTTAATGTCACGACATCTCCTCCGAAATCACACAAAAGTACGTATTCCGACGATTGCATTTGATTACCATAATACCATGCCGTCGCCAAAGCAACTGCGTCATCGCGAAACATCACATTTTGAAATCCTGACGCTGTTGCCGCTTCACGCAAGACGCTATGGCGGGAACGATAAGGAGGCCTCAAAGCAAAAATACATGTTGTAATTGGTTGTCCGTCAAAATACTCCTTTTCACAATGTGTCCGAATATGTACCAAGAATGCGGTGATGAGTGCCGACTGCATGACCGATGTTTTTCGGTCGGACAACAGGTAACTCTTCTTCGGATGCAAATGTTTTTTTTCGACGAACAGGATACCTTCAGGCGAATCCTCTGCCAGTTTCAATGCCGATTCAGCCACGGAAATTTTCCCATCACCCTGAGAATAATGAAAGATGGTCGGGAATTCCAGATTGGCAATTGATTTTCCGTCCTTGGCCGGAAATGACACTTTGGTCGTTGTCCCTCCGAAATCAATGGCGATCCACAAAGAATCAACAGGTATAGACATGTCGTTATTCTCCTGAAAATAAACTTTGACCGGAAGGGACCAGTTGTGTCGCGTGGTCTATTGGTGGATGCACGTTTTCCAATGCCATAGACGAATTCCACTTGGAGGAATCCGAGGTCAAAGCTGACACGGTACTGTAATCACCAATGATTTGGTCGAGTAAATTCAGATTTTCTTTCGAACTCGTACCATGTTCGTTTTCCCGAATAAAAATATCCCATCGGGCTTTTGCCCGCCAGTAGAAAATTTCCGGAATATTGGAATTCAATTTTTCAGCCTCGTCCAAATCGGCGATTGATTCTTTCAAATGTCCAAGCGAGTACTGTAAAACGGCACGCAAGACATGGGCATCCACATTGGCTTTGTCATGAGCAATGGCTGCGGAAAAATTTTCTACGGCTTGTTCTTTTTCACCCAGCCAAGAAAGCATGATTCCGCTTTTAATATTTACCGATGCGTTTCCAGATTGGTTTTCAACCATTTTTGAACAGAGATCAATAGTACGTTCATTTTCATGACTCAAAAGCGAACATTCCATTTGAAAAAGAATTTTTTCAGGCGAAATGTTTCCTTGTAAATGAGCCTGCTCAAAAATTCCCTCGGCTTTTGCATAACCGTTCAACTGAGATTCGCAAACCGCATTCCAAAAGGTAAAATCGGCTTGCCCCGGGTATTGATTTACCAAAAATTCCATCATTTCTTTCAATTGTGCCCAGTCTGTAATACTCGTGTTTTTACCGGTGAATTTTTGAGCTTCTTTCGGCGGCATGTTACCATTCGGCGAATCGTGATTCAAAATGGAGCTTTTCATAATGTCCCTTTGCGGCTCCATGAGTTCATTGAACTTTTGACTGATCAAGCCAATATACAAATTGCAAATTCCTTTTTCACAAGCTTCACCATCACCCAAATCGAAAAGCTGTTCAAAAGCCAACTTGTATTCTTCTCGGATCGATTTGGGCGTGGCATAAAACAAAAACAATATTTTCCGCTTTTGCACAAATGAGGTGTCGTGATGAATTTCACCGGGATACAATTCGATCATTTCCCATGTTGTATCGTCGGAAATAATAAGGTCTTTGGGATGTGGTAATTTGTATTGCCGATGAAGAAAAGTGATTTCATACTTGCCAGGTCGCAATTTCACAGAACCTTGAACGTCTTGAAATTCCTCTCCGTTGATGACCAAAATTGCATCAGACGGAGACACTTGATATTTAAAATCGAAGCGTTTTTCAGGTAACGTAACGATTTTTAACGGCATACGACCATCATCGTAAACCTCGCCATGTGGGGTAATGGAAACGTTACAAGTCAAGGTTTCACAATCCGGGGCTTCAAAGACGAGCACGCAAGACCCCACGGGGAGTTTCCATTTCCCGTTTTGATTTTGCCGTGAAACTTGAGAATGACCTTCCTGCATAAGAGAAAGGGACACATTTTCCGGATGACACTCCAGTTCCACCGTTACCAACAATGGAAGCGGAAAACAAAACGCACACAAAGCAACGCCACAGACAAGTAACAAGGCCCCCAATGGCCACATAATATATGGCTTCTTCACGCAAGCCCAAACCACATCGCCTCTCAAATTCGCTTGAAGCGATGCTTTTATGGCTTCTGAATTATCTGTGTTTTGCGTGTGGGACCGGTTGGACATATTGAAAATGATAACAGGATTTTGCCGATTAGATTTTTTATATTTGTAGAAAATTTCACATTTAAAAGTTAATTCATCGATAATCAATTGTCAATAAGACTATCATGATCATTTATCAACTAATCGGGAAACTTTACCTGCTGTTTTTGTCCGCAATTCAAATGAGGCAATATTTCTCGTTTCCTCACCGATATGTTTTTATAAACGGGGAAGATTTGAAATTTGTTTTGCAAAATTTTCGATCAATTCACGATCAGGGTCGTTTGAAATGTCATATTGGTTCAGCAGTCGTCCAAGGTCCCATGAATCTTCCGGGGTTTTGGTTTTCAAAAGTTGATTCAACAATTCAGCATGTCGGGCTCGTTCGCCTTGTTGTGTGATATACTGGAAAAATGTATAAACCAATCGATTACCCGAAATGTCTTTTTCGTTTGTAGTTTCGTAATTCTTCATGGCTTGATCCAAGAACGTTTCATTTTTGTTTGTAATGTAACATTCGATGAGATTGAGCAAAAGAACCGTATTTTCTGGATGGGTATCGTAAACCTTTTGTAATTTTGTTTCGACCTCGGAATTGTTTTTACTTGTTGATTTCAAGAAAACGACATAATGTCGATATGGATCGTTATAATAGTGANGAGCCACATCAATCGCAAGCAGATAATACTTTTCCGCCTCATCAAATCGTCCGGCTTCTTCATGAATTTTCGCTTGTATCAGTAACACACGGGCGGTTTCAGGAAGTTGGAAATCCCCCCACTTACGTATGGTGTCCTGTTCGTCCTTGTGAATCGCATCCAACAAAGATTCTTTCGGCGTCAAGGCTTCGCGGATAATTTGCGTCATCTTCTCGGATGTGGCGTTTTCCAGTAACAAGTTACTTCCCTCAGGTGTTTTTGCAAGTCGTTCAGACTTGGTTTCTTTCAAAAGCCATTGAACAGATTCCACACAATCATTGTGCACGGCAATCAAAAACGGTGTTTCACCAATGGCATTCATCATGTTGATGTCGGCCCCGTTTTCAATCAACCGTTTGGCGATTCCCAACATATCATTACCGGTCATGGCCAGATGCAACGGGGTATTTTCGAATTGATTTTTGACATTGATCTCCACTTTGGCTTTGAGCAGGATTGCAACCATTTCTTCCGATTTGTTTTGTACAGCCAAATGCAACGGTGTCATACGATTGTCATCTTGCACGTTGGGATTCGCTCCATTTTCAATCAACAGGGTGGCAATCACCGTTTTGTTTCCGGCTACAGCCGCATGCAATGGTAATTGGCCAAAGGAATTTTTCTCTTTCAGAATTTCCGGCTTGATGAGAACCCATTGTTGAACGAGTGCCGGATTATCGTTTTCAATGGTCTCGAAAATCGTCGTATTTTTCGTCATGGCGTCGAGAAGAAGCCTTTTCATTTCGTCTGATTGTGCGATTTCCAACAGTGTTTTCCCTTCAGAGGTCTTCGTTTCGGAATTGGCTTTATGTTCCAAAAGCAATGTGGCCAATTCCGTGGAATCCATCGAAACGGCAAGATAAATCGGGGTTTGTCCGATTTTGTCGGCAACATTGACATCAGCACCGCGTTCAATCAACAACGCGGCAATCTCTCGTTGATTGCACTGTACCGCAACACATAGCGGCGTTTGACCTTTGTCGTTCTTTTGAGTGGTATTTTTCGGATCACTGAGAATCAGTTGCAATACAATGTTCGAATCGCCTTCTTCAACGGCTTTGAAAATGGTTTTCGTTTGTGCCATTCTTTCACCGAGTAGTACTTTTATCTCCGGATTGGCGATCTCGTACAAGCTTTTCCCCTCGGGAGTTTTGATAAAAGGATCGGCCTTGGCATTAAGAAACACCTTGACGAATTCCACGGAGTCAATCAAAACGGCAACATGCAACGGTAACTGGCCGAGGGCATTTTTAATGTTGACGATTCCAGGTTCCACTTCGAGCCATTGTTGAACGATTCCAATATTATTGGTTTCGATTGCCTCAAAAATAGAGATTTTCGGAGTCAATGTTTTTCGGAGCAAATCCTTGACTTCGGCTGATTTGGCGATTTCGTACAGGCTTTTCCCTTCGGGAGTCTTGGTAGAAGGATCGGCCTTGGCATCAAGAAGCATTTTGACGAATTCCACAGAATCGCTCGAAACGGCGATATAAGACGGTGTTTGCCCGGCTTCGTCGACGATATTGACCTCGGCACCGTGTTCAATCAATAACGCGACAATCTCCCGCTGATGATATTGTAAGGCGACAAACAGCGGTGTTTGGCCATCTTTATTCATACTACTGATATTTTTCGGTTCCAAAGAGANCCATTTTTGAACAACATCTGCATCGCCATTTTTGCTTGCTTCAAAAATAGAAATTATCGGAGTCATGGCATCGCGGATAAGTTGTTTTACGGCATCGGAACCGTCCATATCCAACAGGCTTTTTCCATCAGGAGTTTTCGTCCAAGGATCGGCCTTGTATTCCAAAAGCAATGTGACGAATGTTACGGAAGATTCCACTGGAATTTTTACAGAGGCAAGATAAAGCGGTGTTTCTCCAGCGGCGATGGTATTGACATCGGCCGCATGTTCGAGCAACAATTTGGCAATTTCAAAGTAGCCGTTGCGTATGGCCAGGTGCAATGGCGTTTGATCATTGACATCTCTGTCATGGACACATCTTGNTTCCAACCTGATCCAC
>JGI994J12354_10004584_pt1 | contig 12340 bp, 6 predicted proteins | sample IntmicLarv3ML3BL_FD_12354 | JGI IMG/M metagenome (IMG submission 12354) | reverse complement strand
GACGGAAAATATTATTCGTATCAGAGTCGGATTTGACGGCGAGTTTGCGGAAGAATCGTACAGTTTGATGATGACCGCATGGAAAGACAGATTTGACGATTTATTTAAAGACGAACGAGTTTATACAAAACCAAAAGAGGCTGAAATGAATGACAAAGGTGATTTAATTAGTCTTTCTATACAAACACTGAGGATAGAGATTAAAAAAGAACCTTTTCAAATTTCTGTTTTTGATGAATACGGCGAGCTTTTGCACAGAGATATTGAAGGGCTTTCATACATGGAAGATAGCAATAAACGCAGGATTCATAATAATGAAATTTTCGATGGAGATTTTTTCTACGGATTTGGTGAAAAGACCGGGAAAATTAATAAACGCGAAAAATATATGGTGATGTATCCCGGCGATGCGATGGGCTATAATCCGCAAGAAAGAGATTCTTTATATAAGCATATACCTTTTTATATTAAGTTAAACAATAAAACAAAAAAAGCAGCCGGTTATTTTTATCATAATACATACGAATGTGATTTTGATATGGGGCGTTCACACAGCAATTATTGGCCGGCACACAGCAAGTATCGCGCAGACGGCGGAGATATTGATTTGTTTTTTATTAAAGGACCGCAAATTCGAGATGTAGTTATGCGGTATACGGACCTTACCGGAAAATCAGCGTTGTTACCGAAGTATGCTTTGGGTTATTTGGGTTCTTCCATGTATTATCCCGAATTATCTAAAGATTGTGATGATACAATTTTAGAATTTATTGATACCATGAAAGAAGAAAATATATCTATTGATGGATTTCAGCTTTCTTCCGGATATACGGCGCAAGATACAAAAGACGGGCAAAAAAGATGTGTATTCACATGGGATTACGCACGATTTAAAAATCCGAAAAATTTTTTCAAAAAGATGAAAGAAAAAGGAATTGTTGTATCGCCGAATGTGAAACCCGGAATTTTAAAAGTTCATACCGAACTTGAAAAATTTGAGGGCATGTTCGTTAAAGACAGCGAAAAAGAAACTCCGGCAGTCGGCAGTTGGTGGGGCGGTGAAGGATATTTTATTGATTTTACAAATAAAGAGGCACGCCAACGTTGGAAAAAATTATTAACGGAAAATGTTTTGGACATCGGAACATCATCCGTATGGAATGATAATTGTGAGTATGATAGTTTGGTTGACAAAGACGCAAGATGCTCTTTCGACGGAAAAGGCGGGACTATAGGACAACTGAAACCAATAATGGCAAACCTTATGTGTCGTTTAACAGTTGAAGCCGTTAACGAAAAATATGAGAATGAAAGACCTTTTATTGTTTGCCGTGCGGGATATAGCGGAATCCAAAAATATGCGCAGACATGGGCAGGCGATAACCTAACTTGTTGGGAATCTTTAAAATATAACATCGCGACTATTTTAGGAATGGGACTTTCGGGAGTTGCAAACTATGGTTGTGATATCGGCGGATTTTACGGAGAAGCACCGTCAGAGGAATTATTTGTACGTTGGGTTCAAAACGGAATTTTTCAACCCAGATTTTCTATACATTCCGTAAATACGGATAACACGGTTACGGAGCCTTGGATGTATTCGGGCGTTAGAGATATCATCTCAAAAACGATTCAATTTCGTTATCAATTAACACCTTATTTATATTCGTTGACACTGCGCGCACATGAAACGGGATTGCCTATTACGGAAACACTTTTCAGTGCATTTCAAGACGATGAAAATTGTTACGAAGAAGGTATTCATTTTATGTTCGGAGATTCGCTTTTTGTCGCAAACGTCGTAGAAAAGGGCGAAAAAGAAAAAGAAATTTATTTGCCCAAAGGAAGTTTTTTTTATGATTTTTATACTCGTGAAGCGTATGCGGGAGGGCAAACGATACGTATGCCTGTAACTATTGATAGTATACCTATATTTCTGAAAAGCGGCGGGATTGTTCCCATCGCGGTTAATAAGTTAACGAACCTCTCTCTTTGTCATGTGGAGGAATTAAGCATTTTATGCGCAGATGACAGCGACGGCAACTTTATATTATATGAAGATGACGGACATTCCAAAGAATATTTAAATGGAAAATATTTAAAAACACACATCAAAATGATTTGCGAAGAAGATATGAAAACAAAAATAAGTTTTTCATATGAAGGTGATTATCGAAGTAATGTTAAGAAAATGAATATTGATTTGATTCACAGAGAAAAGTCGCCGATTACAGTGGCGATAAACAAAACGGAATTGACAAGATATTTAAATCGAACAAAGTATGAGCAAGCGGAAACGGGATGGTATTACAGCATGAGCAAGCGTTCTGTGCAAATTAAATATCCAAACCTCACAGAAGATTATACCGTAGAATTATCTTATGATGTGTTTGATATGATTGGCATGTGAAAAATTTTCAAGCAAAAAAAGTAAAAAAAATTTTAAGGAGGAATTTCAGATGAGAAAAGCTTTTATCAGTCCGGCAAAATATGTACAAGGTGAAAATGAAATTTTAAATTTAGGATATTTCGTGAAAACTTTCGGCGAAAGTGCATTGTTGATTGCGCACAAAGATGATGTGCGGAGAGTTCGCGAAAAATTGGACAAAACGATTGAAAAATTCGGAATTAATCTTGTAGAAAGTGATTTCGGCGGCGAATGCTCAAACGCGGAAATTGCGAGATTAAAAAAATTATCCGAAGAAAAATCGTGTAACTGTGTAATCGGTCTCGGCGGTGGAAAAGCCATCGATGCGGCAAAATGTGTTGCGGAGGGTGAAAATTTAATTATTGTACCGACGATTGCGGCGACTGATGCACCGACAAGCCATTCGGCGGTAATTTACACACCGGACGGAGCTTTTGAAGATTATGCTTATTTTAAACAAAGTCCCGGCGTTGTTATGATTGATACAACCGTCATTGCGAATGCTCCTGTAAGATTTTTGGTTTCCGGAATGGGCGATGCGCTCTCAACATATTTTGAAGCGAGAGCAAACACTCAATCTTATTCCGCAGTGAACGCAGGTTTGCCATGTGGCGTCGGAGAAGGATTAACAGAGCCGGCACGCGGAACAAAATCAGCTTTTGCTTTGGCGACATTGTGTTATGAAACATTGTTGGAGGACGGTGTAAAAGCAAAATTAGCATGTGAGGCAAACGAAGTCACTCCCGCATTGGAAAATATTATTGAGGCAAATATTTTACTTTCGGGTCTCGGCTTTGAAAGCGGCGGTTTGGCGGCAGCTCACGCAATTCATGACGGTTTAACTATTTTAGAAGGCACACACCATTATTATCACGGAGAAAAAGTTGCATTCGGAACATTGGCACAATTGGCATTGGAAAATTCTCCGATTGAAGAAATTTATGAGGTAATGGATTTTTGTTTGGAAGTCGGTTTGCCGATTTGTCTTGAAGATATCGGAGTGGCGACAATCAGCGACGAAGAACTTAGAGAAGTAGCGGAAAAAGCTTGTATTCCGGAAGAATCTATTCATGCAATGCCGTTTCCTATCACTGTTGAATCCGTTATGGCAGCAATCAAAACTATTGATAAAATCGGAAAAGAATATAAAAATACAAAATAGGCGAAGGTGAAGGGGCATGAAAAAAATAATTAATACACCAGAAACATTTGTATATGAGATGTGCAACGGAATTGCAAACGCACACCCTGAATTGGAATTTATTCAAAAATATAAAGTTATAAAACGAAAAAATGTTAATGAGAATAAAGTTTGTTTGATAAGCGGAGGCGGCAGCGGACACGAACCGGCACACGCGGGTTTCGTCGGAACGGGAATGCTTGATGCGGCTGTTTGCGGTGATGTTTTTGCCTCTCCGTCACAAATACAAGTATATCAGGCGATTAAACAAAGTGCCGGAAAAAAAGGCGTGCTTTTAATTATAAAAAATTATACGGGCGACGTTATGAATTTTAAAAACGCTGCATATTTAGCTAAAGAGGATGGAATCGAAGTAGATTACGTTATTGTTGATGATGACGTTGCGGTTCAAGACAGCCTTTATACCGTGGGGCGGCGCGGTGTTGCCGGAACAATATTTGTTCATAAAATCGCAGGGGCGGCGGCAGAACAAGGAATGAGTTTAAGTGAAGTTAAAAAAGTTGCAGAAAAAGCGATTGCAAATGTGCGTAGTATCGGATTTGCTTTGACTTCCTGCACCGTACCCGCAAAAGGCACTCCAACTTTTGAATTGGGCGAAAATGAAATGGAATTTGGCGTTGGTATTCACGGCGAGCCGGGTATAAAAAGAGAGTCTTTGCAATCGGCGGATGAACTCGCAAAAAGAATGTTGAATATGTTAATTGATGATTTGAAAGTTAAAGAAAATGAAGAAGTGGCAGTGCTTGTAAACGGTTTTGGCGCGTCTCCGTTACAAGAACTTTATCTTTTAAATCACGCAGTCGCAACCGAATTGGCAGAAAAAAATATAAAAGTTTCTCACACTTTAGTCGGAAATTTTATGACAAGTATTGATATGGCGGGTGCATCTTTGACTATATTAAGATTGGACAAAGAATTAAAAACATTTTTACAATCAAGAAGCGATACACCTGCTTTGACTATAAACAAAATGCAGGAACAAATGTGTTATAATAAATTAGAAGAAAATCTAAAAGGCGAAAAAATTCCGTTTGATGAAAAATCTATTGAGGGATATCGGAACATTAAAAACGAAAAAATTACACTCCAAAATATGATTTTTATCGTATATGCAATGGGTAAATGCATCATTAAAAACGAAATTCCGTTTTGCGATTTGGACGCACATGCCGGAGATGGTGATTTTGGAATGAGCGTTGCGAAAGGTTTTCGACAACTTCAAGAAGATTGGGTCGATATATTAGCAAATGATACGGCTGATATCGGGACTTTTTTAGATGCTTGCTCATTAATCATTATGGAATATTGTGGCGGCGCGTCCGGTCCGATTTGGGGTTCTGGATTCAGAAGCGCGGGAAAAGCAACACAAAATAAAAATTTACTCTCTATAGAAGAATTTGCAAAAATGTTACGCTCAACGGTAGAGGGAATACAGGCAACGGGCGAACGCTCTTTTGGCAGAGGGGCGGAAGTCGGTGATAAAACATTAATTGATGCACTTATACCTTGTGCGGATATGTGGAGCGAGGCGGCGAAAAATAATGCTGCGCTGAAAGATGCCTTTGAGCAAGGTGCGAAAGCGGCTGCGGATGGCGCAGAAAAAACTAAAAATATTGTTGCCAGAATGGGGAGAGCCGGAACGGTCGGCGAACGCAGTATCGGCTATCCGGATGCGGGAGCTTATGCTCTTGGCGTTATTTTTACGGAAATTTATGAGGCACTACAGTTCTGAAAAATTTATAAGAACTATTCTGTGCGGAATTATTTTGTGCCGAACTGTCCGATGATGGATTAGTCGAATCTGAATTATACGGCGATGGATTATCTGATGGTTTCGACTTTGAAATAAGTTTTTTAACATATATTTTCGCGCATACCCAAAGATGGTTGACAATTCAACAGGACACAGATGCTTTAATTTGAATGACATTTTAATTTTCCAAAAGGAAATTCTAAAATAAAAGGGCTGTCGAGTAAAGATTCTCACGCTGATTCAAGCTAAATTTTCTTTTGATATGAAAAATCATCAAAAAATAATTTGTTTGTACTTGACATCAGCATGGACGAAATCATTCCCGACAGCCCTTGTTTATTTTTTCAATTTTTTATATTTAAATTAATTTCCGAAAGAATCAGCAGATTCCAATAAACCTGCATAAATAGCTTCCGCCGCTCTTTGTCTGTACTCCGGTTGTGCGAGTAACGCCGCTTCGTGAGAATTAGAAACAAATCCGATTTCCAACAAAACAGAGGGGATTGTTGAATTTCTCAAAACAGAGAAGTTCGCGGTTTTAATTCCTCTGTTTGTAGAATTTAAATTTTCAATTAATTTTCTTTGCATTATAGTTGCAAGAGCTTTTCCGTCGCTCGCACCCGGGAAGTAATAAGTTTCCGTGCCTTGCGGCGATGAGCTTGTGGAAGAATTATGATGTATGGAAACAAAAATATCGCCTAATCTGTTTCCGATACTTGCGCGGTCGGTCAAAGATATAAAAGTGTCGCCCTCTTTTGAGAGATAAACTTTTATGATGTCATCTCTATTTGCGAGTGCCAAAACTCTTTCCGCGATATCCGTATTCAAAACTTTCTCTGTTACTCCGTTTCTGCTTGCACCGCCGTCGTGTCCGCCGTGTCCGGGGTCAACCACGGCAACGAGCGGATAAGCTTCTTTGGCTGTAAGAACATCGATATAAACATTATCTTTATCTTCGCTCACATTAACGACGAGCGCTTGACTTCCCGTTAAAATCAATTTTGTTGTGCCGTCGGTCGATATTTCCATATGAGAAATTCTGCCGTCGGACACAAAATATTTTCCGTATCCCAAAACATTTGAAAAACTGACGCCGAGGTCGACAATATATTCTGATTTTAAGTAATTATCTTTTTTAGATACATCACCAATATTGAAGCCGCTTGCTTTTTTCAGAGTAAATCTTTTCGATTCATAATTATAGCTTACGTTTGTAACGGTCGGTTTTCCGATTTTAATTTTTGTGACATTTCCGACGGTTTCCGTTGTGTAAGTTCCCTGACAATTTAAATCAACCACGATTCTGCCGATGTTTGAGCCGTGATTTTGAGTTTTGTTCGCCGTTATATAATTTCCTTTAAACGCCGAACTGCCTTTAATATCAAAAACAGAATTATTAAAATCAATAATAAGTCTTGACGGATTGGCGGCAAAATTCACAACGGGCGTGATTGTTTTAGAATTTTTAATTTCTATATAATCAAAGTTTGAGTCTTGAGAAAATTTTATATCTTGGATAGTATTTTCTTCAAAATCCACATTAATATATTTTCTGTCCGCAGAGTAAGAAACTTGAAAATTAGTTCCTGCTTTTAAATCCAAAACAATTCTTGATGACTTTGTGTCCGTTTCGCCGTATCTGATTTGATAAACGGCTTCATCATTAATTACTTTTGTTTTATCGGGAACGGCAAGCGTCGCATTTTGAATATCAAAAACTAATCTGTCGCCGCTGATAATTTGTTTTTCCAAATATGAAATAGGCTCGGAAAATTCAAAAGAATATCCTGTTTCGGTTTTTAAAGCACCGTATAATTTTCCTGTTTCCGTTCCCATATAATCTAAGTTTGGAGCGGTACTTTTATCCACGACGGTAATTTTTTCGCCGATGTCCTCTTTTTCCACAGATGCAATATCGTCTTCGTAATGAGTGTTGTTGTTGCCTGTGTTTTCCGCAGGTTCTTCCTCTTTGGGAATTTCTATAACCGTAGTAGGTTTTTCCTCTTTGGGTGGTTCAATCACAACATTGCTTTCGGGCGGTTTTTCAGGTGTAAGATTTTTTGTTGTGTTTATTTCAACAACTCTTGTTGCGTCGTCCCAATTAACTTCAAAATTAAGAGTTTCGGAAATAAATCTTAACGGAACCAATAATTTATCGTTAATTATTTTCGCTGTCGTAGGCATTGTGACTTTTTGCCCGTTTACGACGGCGCTTGCTTCGTTAACTTTAAAAGCTATGCTCGTGTCTTCAAAATTTATGGTACACGTGCTCGTTTTATTATCATAGCTGACAGATGCGCCCATAGGTTCAAAAACTTCTCTTGCGGGAACATGCAAATAATTTCCGAAAATCAAAGGCGGTGTAGTCAAATTTTCTTGAATGACACCGTTAACAACCAACGATACGGACGAGTTTTGATTCGACACAGGTTTATTTTCGTTTTCGATATTTGTCGGATTGCTTGCGTCATCTTCCGAATTATTCGCAGGCGTTTCCGAAACAGAGCCGAAATCGCTGTTGCCTGAACTTGTTGTGTTTATCCCGACGCTTTTTGTAACGTCGTCCCAAGTCACTCCAAAATTGAGAGCCTCCGAAACAAATCTTGCGGGAAGCATTAATTTATTATTAATAATTTTTGCCGTCGCAGGCATCGTAAACTCGGTATTGTTTATGAGCGCAGTTGAATTATCGACTTTGAAAATTACAACCGTGTTGTTATAAATAATGGTGCAAGTTTTATCTATGTATTCAACTTGAGCACCGAGCGGCTCAAAAATATCTCTCGCGGGGACATATAAATAATTACCGTAAATCAAAGGGTCTGTAGATAAATTTTCCTGTTTGACCCCGTCAATGAATAATGATACAGAACCTTTTTCGTAAATGTACTCTTTTCCTTCAATCATTACCGCAACTTTTTCATCGGCATAAATTTGAGTATTGAATAAAAAAGTTGACAAGATAGTCATCGCAACTATCTTTCCGCTCTTTTTATAAAGCATAATTAAAATCCTCCTTAAACATTAAAAACAATTAGTGTAGCGAAGTCAGCCTGTTAATATACTGATGAATTTGTTATCGGCACTGTTGTAAAAAAAGTTTCGCGGCATCGGCAACATTCGCGATTTTCGATGTCGAAAAAATATCCGAGCATCCATTCTTTTGTTTTTATCAATTTTTCTGAAAGTACGTTTTTTATTGTGTCTACACGGCTTAAACCGATTTAAACTTGATGAATAAAAAAATGTAAACAAAAACATAATAATATTAATCACGTTAATATAAAATTTAAAGTTCCCATCATAATCGAAAAGCCTTCTTTAATAATAATACATTTTTGAAAAAAAGAAATAGGAAATTTCAAATTGAAATAATTTTGTCATAATTAATAAAAAAAACGAGAAAGTATGAAATGATTTTGTAAAATATTCGTAACATTTTTAAAACCCATATGAAAAGGAGTGGTAATAAATGAGCGTAAACTGCACAAACAGATGCGTCCATCAAACAGAAGGCTGTTGTATGCTTGAAGAAGTGCCTGTCATAACACAAAAGTCATTTAGCGAAGATATTTCGGATTGTCCGTATTTCAAATCTTTTTCTTAACGGAACAACTTTTACGGCGAAAGAAATAATTATGTAAAACAAACGTAATAAATTTTGATTTTAATTTGCCGAAAAAGTTTTTTGCGTTTCGTTATATCGATTCCAAATCTCCCGATGATTTTTATTTTCTTTGATTTCAATCAGTTTACATACAAATTCGGTTGTGTTAATAAATTTAAAATTATAATCGGTTGAAAATTTTTTGAAAGTATAGTAGATTTAGTTTGACGCGAATTATTTGCGTTGATTCAAACTTATTTTTAAAATCGTCTGGGAGGATATATTCAGTGAAAAAATTTTTAATTATATTTTTAATTTTAATATTGGCGAGTTGCAATAAAAACCAAAACAAAAATGACACCACAAATAATGATGATGCCATAGATAATGTAAATAACGCGATTGTGGAGGACAGCGAGTTAAAAGAGGTTATAAAACTTTCAAAAACCAATTTAAAAATCGGGGAGGCGGTTTTTTATAATGACAGCCAAAATACGATTTCGCTTGTTGACAGCCACGACGGTTTTCTTTACGGTGTCAATACCGTTTATAAAATGAACTCGGGCATGGAATTGGATTATGATAATTTCTTTTTGAAAATAGATGAAACGAGCAAAGAAGTTATCGAAACAATCCTATTGCCTAAAATTCAAATGTCGGCGGGCGATTATGTGCGAATTTCCAAAGATAAATATTTGTACGCGTGCACGATTGACGATACGGAAACCGATAATTTGATTTTGGCGGATTTTTCCGATGCGAGCGCGGAAATAATTTATAGTTGGAAACATTCGGGCGGATTGGCAAATATACAGGTGATAGACGAAGATAACGTTTTGCTTGGTTATTATACGGAAACCGAAAAAACAACGCAGTATTTTTTCGATATTTACAATTTGAGTTTCGGCACGGCAGAAAATATAACTTTCTCAAGCTATGACGTTGAAGCGGGTGAGGGTGATGTTTATTACAGAGGTTTTTATGATGAAAAAAATATATTACATGTTTATAATTACAGTCTTTTAAACGGTGAAGTGGATTTTAAAATCAGCTTATTTGAAGATGGAAATAAAATCGAAGAATATTCTCTCGCGGGCATTGAAAGCTTTTTGGATATCACAAAATACGAAGAGGGCAATTTGACTGCATTCGATATGCTGAAAGATATTTATCTTTATAAAAACAGATATATACTCATAACAAAAACGGGGCGTATCAGAATTTTAGAAAAAAATGAAACGGAATTAAAAAGTATTGACGTGCCCGAAGATTTCGATATTCCGAATAATCAGTCCGTTACAACGCAAAGTTTTTTAAAAGGCGGATATTTGGCGGCTTTGAGCCGTGCGGAAGTCGGGAAAGTATATTTCTATAACATCGATAAAAATCAATTTTATGAAAGCGAATTTAAATTCATGAACAGCTTGAGGGAAGGATTTATGAATCTCGGCTTTAATGTAAGCGACAACGGAAAATTAACCGTAATGACAACGAATTTGCTCGGATTCGGAATACAGGGGACGGGCAATGCGGATGTAAAAGAATATTTCTTTCAATTTGATATAAAAGAATTGGCGGAAAATTAATTTTATGTAAACGAAAATTTTCTACACGAAACGAAACGGTAACTTGGTATACCTCAAAAGTTTATACCGACATGATGAAAATTAACTTGCGGGGCGTGCCTGTGTGCTCGCTTGTTTTNAAGTTTTAAACTTTGCAATTTAGTAGAAATTTAAAACGGGGGTAATTTTTTTGAATTTTACAAACAGAAAAAAAACAGGAGTTGTCGAAGTCGGGAATGTGAAAATCGGGGGCGATAATCCGATTTCAATTCAATCAATGACTAATACCGATACAAAAAATATTGAGAAAACAACGGAGCAAATTTTGGAACTTGAAAAAGTCGGCTGTGAGATTATTCGTTTGGCTGTTAAGGATTCGGATTCCGTTAAATATTTAAAAGAGATTATAAAAAATGTGAATATCCCCGTCGTTGCGGATATCCATTTTGATTACAGAATCGCGCTTGACGTTATGGACGCAGGCGTTTCTAAGCTACGCATTAATCCCGGAAATATCGGCGATATGCAAAAAATAAAATTGGTCGTGAATAAAGCACTTGATAAAAATATTCCGATAAGAATCGGCGTTAATGCCGGGTCTTTGGAAAAAGAAATTTTACAAAAATATAAAGGCGTTACACCCGAGGGAATCGTTGAAAGCGCGTATAATCACGTTAAAATTTTGGAAGATTTGAATTTTCATAATATAATCGTGAGTTTGAAAAGTTCGGACGTTAATTTTTCAATTAAAAGTTATGAATTGATAAGCAAAATGATTGATTATCCCCTACATGTCGGGATTACGGAAGCCGGAACATTGCACGCGGGCACAATAAAATCCGCGGTCGGCATAGGCGCGATTTTATCACGCGGAATCGGCGACACGATAAGAGTTTCGCTTACCGATGAACCNATTCGCGAAATTGAATGTGCAAAAGAAATTTTGAAATCTTTGGGACTNAGAAAATTCGGTATAGAATTTGTTTCTTGCCCGACTTGCGGACGTACGGAAATCGATTTGATAAACCTTGCAAAAACTGTTGAAATGAAATGCAAGGATATAAATAAAAATATTAAAGTCGCGGTTATGGGGTGCGTTGTTAACGGTCCCGGCGAAGCTAAAGAAGCGGATATCGGGATTTGCGGCGGTAAAGGCGTCGGTATGATTATAAAAAAAGGCGAGATTATAAAAAAAGTCAAAGAAGAAAATTTGGTTGATGAGTTGATAAAGGAAATCAACGCTTTTGAATGTTGAAAATAAACTTAATAAAGTTGTGGATTGTTCGTTTCCGAAATTTTGAAAGGCGGGAAAACATGATTAACGATTTTTTAAATGAAGAAAATAAAATTTTTATACTTCCCAAAAAACATGATAAACGAGTTGTTGTGTTGGATTTTTTCGCGAGCAAAATAGAAAAGAACAAAATTTATTCCGAAAAGGAAATTAATCAAATTATCGGCGATAACCATTCGTTTAATGATATTTGCTTGATTAGAAGAGAATTGATTGAAAAGTCATATTTGGAGCGCTCAAACGACGGCAGAGAGTATAAAAGATTAAAGTAGGAATTATTGGGTTCTTTCTGAACTTTGGATAATAGACAAAAAATTTTGAGTTGCTAAATTCGCTCATGTAACCAACATGATGAAAGTTCGCTTGTAGGGGCGTGCCTACGTGTTCGCCTGTTTTGAAGCGTATCTCTTGTATGCGGGAGACCACATAGGGTCTCCCCTACACGTAAGTATCACATGCGCGAGAACTGAAATTTTGTCTCAATAAAATTAT
>JGI994J12354_10004583_pt1 | contig 12342 bp, 10 predicted proteins | sample IntmicLarv3ML3BL_FD_12354 | JGI IMG/M metagenome (IMG submission 12354) | reverse complement strand
AGTCGGCGCCGTATTCTACGGATTGAAAAGAAAAGATTGAGAAATCAAATAAAAGCAAAAGGAAATCCTTTTGCTTTCTTTTTTTTCATAAAAACAAATTTGAAATAATTGAAAATTTGAAAAACAAAAGCAAAACAAAAGCAAAATAAAAATGAAAACAAAATTCGGAATTGAATAAAAAATCAAATCCCAAAGCAACCACCTCAATTCGAGTTTCACGAGCGAAGCGAGGGAAATGAGAATTGAGATTCAACTCAGCATTAAATAAAAATCAAAGCAAAAATAAAAAAATAAAAATGTAAAAAAGCAAACATAAAAGAGAATAATTTGACCGGTTTTTTTATATTTGCAAATAGAATCCGCAATTTCAAATTTTCTTCGCTTCGCTCATAAAATTCTCAATTGCGGTCGTTTCTGGGATTTCTTGAATCATAATAAAAGTTTTAAAAAGTAATCCAAAAAGCAAAACAAAAACAAAAACAAAAACATAAAACAAAAGCAAAAACAAAGAAGAAAAAAACCGAATGAATTTTAATTAAATTATTCAAAATATTTCTTCAACTTTTCAGGAGATTTGACAACTTTAATATTTTCCATTTTTTTCAATTTTTTAACATTCTTCAAATCGATTTCTCTCATTGTCAATGAAAATTCGCGGCCGTTCGGCGCTTGGGTTTGAATTGTTCCTTTCTTTTGGTCAACCGGAAAAATGTAAATCGGCGTTTCGGTTTTAGCGGTTTGCGCAACCGCATTTGTCAATAACGTATCACCGATTCCGTGAACAATTTTTGCAACCGTGTTGGCAGTTGCCGGCGAAATAATGAGAGCGTCATATTTACCGGTTTGAAGATTGCCGAGAACAAACGGTGAATTCGGACCGATTTCAACAGCGTACGAATCAAAAAAGCTGCGAACATCGTCGAGCTGTTTGTACCATTTTAAAACGGTTTCGCCTTCTTTTGAAGCAAAAACATCAATCGAAAATCCTTTTTCTTTGATTGCTTTCATGACGGCGATCGTTTCAACTAATTTATCGCCGGCGCCGGTAATTCCCCACATTAATTTTTTTGTGCTTGGGAAAGATTGTGTTTTTGACATGAGATCACGCATTCGAAAAATTTAAAAAAATTAAAAGATTTCGTTACTTTAAAAATTGAAAACGATTCAAGATTCCATTACCGGAAGCGTTTGTCCACCGTAAGGAATGACATGGAACTTTGCATTCGGATTTTTGGCAAGCACTCGAGAAACAGCATCTTCAACCGTTGCGCATGGCGTGAAGAATGCGTCTTCGACTTCCGAATCCGGCAAAGCCGAACACAAATAAAGATTGAATCGAAGAGAAGCGGCGGCTGTTGTTGCCGCTTTGTGACCGCCGAATTCAAATTCGGCTTTGAAACGATTGACAGCGTCTTCGGCTGTTTTGCATTCTTTATTCCATTTATTGTAAACATCGTTGCCGATTCCGTCTCGGCATTCGGAAACAAGAATAATGGAACCGCCTTCCGCAACCGCTTGTGTGGCGTTGTCCAACGCTTTATTGGTTTGATACAAATTAATGTCTTTCGGATAGCCGCCGCAAGAAACGATGACGGCGTCAGCCGGCTCGACTGAAATTTTATACAAAGAATCAACAACTTTAACGCCTTCGCGGTGCGCTTTTATGAAATCGCCCGCAAAAGCCGCAACGACTTTTTTGTGACTGTCCAAAACAACATTAAAAATGAAATCAAGCCCGATAATACCGGCTGCTTCTTCTAAATCTTGTCTTACGGGACTGTCGGTGCGTCCTGAAACCGCATTCTTTTCAACCATCATTTTATGATTTTCGATAACGGATTCACGAGAGCTGACACCGGGAAGAAGTGATTTGGCGCCGCCGCTGTAGCCGGCGTAATAGTGAAAACCGATTTCCCCGATTCCGATAATAAGATCATTTTCAGGAATATCGCTGTAAATTTCAATCGGCGTTCCGCGCGATGTTTTTCCGAAAGAAGTGACAGGATACGAATCGACTTCATGCTGAACATATTTGAAACGGCTGAAAATGCTATCGCTGAGAAGCTTTTGCATTTCTTCTTCCGTATGCGCGCGGTGAAGACCAAGCGCGAAATAAAAAGTAATATTTTCATCGGGAATACCGGCTGCCGCCAATTCTTCCAACACAAACGGAATCAAATAAGCCGACGGAGTCGGACGTGTCACATCATTGACAATGACAGCGATTTTTTGAGACGGCAAAGCAATTTCGGACAGTCTCGGCGTTCCGATCGGATTTTGAAGAGCGTTGCGGATAATGTTGTCCGAATCCAATGCGTTCGGCGAATCCGACTCAACCGAGTCGTTTGCGTTTTCGCTTGCAGGAAGAACGTAGCCCAAAAAAGCAGATTCCGGCAATTCAAAAGATGTTTCGCCGCTGCCGTAAGGAACAGAAATTTTTATTTTTGTCATAGAAGTCACTTTTTATTTAGAGAGAATAATGCTGGTTTATATAAATTCCGTCAAAAAATCACCTTTCGGATTAATTATTTTAAATTGCCGAAAAAATGAAAGAAAAGTGAAGAAAAACTAAAAGAGAAGCAGAACAGTATAAATAGAATCTCGAATTTAAATGATTAAAATTTTTGTTTGAGTTTGCTCAAATTTTGTTTGAGCTTGTTTGTCAGGTTTTTGATTCATCAAATTTTTTAGTTTTTCAGGGAAAATCAAGGAAGGAAAAAATGTTTGAAACACTTATACAGATAATCCAAGATTTTCTTTTCAATTACGGCTACATCAGCTTGTTTATCAGCGCATTTTTAGCCGCATCTCTGATTCCGCTGACGCCGGAGATTTTAATTGCAATGATGTTCCACACGCATCATCCGGCAGGAATTTTGATTGTCGCAACCATCGGCAGTTTTCTCGGCTCTGTAACGACTTATTGCTTAGGATATTGGGGCGTTCACAAAATATCAAATCGATTCCAAATCATTCGTCCCGAAAAATATGAAAAAGGATTGGCGATGTTCAAAAAATACGGCGCTTGGCTTTTGCTGTTTACATCAATTCCGATTATCGGCGATGTTTTTCCGTTTGTTGCCGGAGCTGTCAGATACAATTTCAAAAGATTTTCAATATTAGTCATCATTGGAAAAATGATCCGCTTCTCAATTGTTTTGGTATTATTCAATTTAGGATACAACATTACAACCGGTTACTTAATACCGGGAGTCATTTGAAGTTTGAAGCATCAAAAAACGCTTGAAAAGAGGGAAAATGAAAACAACGAAAAACACAACCGAAAGACATGACAGAAGAACGCGAAACAAATATAAAAAAAGGCGGGAAACTGAATCGGATGTAATCTATATATATAATTAAGCATAACAGTTTGTAATATAACATTATACAATCTCTTATTTTATCACACATTTACGCCACACATAATTCAAAAATAGATCGAGGGATAGGTTGAACGGAAAAATCAAATACAACGGAACTGAAAAAATCGAAAAAAAGATTTATGAAGAAATTGAGGAAAAAATCAACGAACGATTGGATGCGATTGCAAACGAAACCCGTCACTCAATCATTCAAGAAATCCGCGAAGAACTTCAACCCGAGACAGTTCCTTATGACAGACTTCGATTAATCGAACAGCGCATTCATGAAATTTCAATTACGCAAGACGGAATCGTCCGCGAAATTGTAGATATCAAAACATCATTAAACGCTCTTTCAAGGGAAATTGAAAAAAACAGAGCGCCCGATGTTTTTGAAGCAAAAAAACAAACTTATGAAGCAGCACCGTCTTTAAACTCAAATCCGTATGAATCCAAACTTCCGGAATCCGGATATTATGAGAGAGACACAGAAACAGCAGCTTCTGAATCACCGTTTTCATCTTACACGCCGTATTTGCCTGCCGTTCCAATCGAGCCGCGTCGTTCAATGCAGCCTCCCGGATTCGGCGCAAGCGAGCAAAACCATCAAGCAACACCGATCGTCCCTGTTTCATTTAATTCCAGAAGATCGGACGGATGGGAATATCAGGAATTTGTTCCGAAAAAGAACAATGCGGAACCTGAAAAATTCGTACCGGCAAAGACAATTCAGGCAGATAATGATCCTTTTTATTTCGCAGACGGCGAAGAAGAAATATTGGACGTTTCGCAATTAAGAGAGCCGGCTGCCGGAACAAAACCGCCGATGGCAACTCAATCTTCTTTTGAAAACGTGCCGCTGACCATTCATAGAGTAAAGCAGGAAGAAAAAGAAACGCCTGACAGAGCGGAATATATCGTTGGCAGCAACCAAAAAGGAAAATATTCGGAATCAGACGAAGACAACAATGCTAACTGCGAATATATCATCGCTGAAAAAGATACAGGTCAGCGAAGACAAAGCGGTCGCCGCAGCGGCAAACCGCGATCCGAATTAAAAGAAAAAGTCATTTCAAGCGACGAAGATGACACGGAAATCTTTTCATACGAATAATAATTTGATTCGATCAAATTTAGACAGATTAAAAACGAACAGGTAAGGAAAGCAGCGGCGAGGTACATCAGTGTTTATAAAAGAAATTGAGTTTGTCAACTTCAAATCATTCGGAAAACGTGTAAAGATTCCGTTCTATGAAGGATTCACCGCCATTTCCGGACCCAACGGCAGCGGAAAATCCAATATCATTGACGGGATTCTTTTCGCGCTGGGTCTTTCCGGTTCAAAAACGATGCGCGCCGAGAAATTGACAGATTTAATTTTCAACGATGCGAAGTCTAAGCAGCCCGAATTCGCGCAAGTAACAATTACTTTTGACAATACCGACAGAAAAGCGCCGGTCGAAGCCGATGAGTTTGAGATTTCAAGGAAAATTAAACAAACGAAATCGGGTTATTACAGCTATTTTTATTTTAACGGAAAAGCGGTCAGCTTAACGGAAGTTCATGAACTTCTCGGAAAGGCAGGCGTGACGCCCGAAGGTTACAATGTCGTGATGCAGGGCGATATTTCACAAATTACGGCAAAAATGAGCCCGACAGAACGCCGAAAAATTATTGATGAAATTGCCGGCGTTTCGGAATTTGATGAAAAGAAACAAAAATCGCTTGCCGAACTTGATATTGTAAAAGAGCAAGTTGAAAAGATTGATATTATTATTGAAGAAGTCAAAGCGCAATTGGAACGCTTGTCATCGGAAAGAGAACACGCTTTGAAATACAGAACGCTTCGCGAACAGAAGCAAAAGTATGAAGGCTACTTGATTTTATCCAAATTAAAAGACGCTAAAACCGAACTCGTTAATGTTCAAAATGAGATTCAGAAATATGATACATTAGCTGCCGAAACGGAACAGAAAATAAAAGAGCGAGAAGCTGAATTGGCAGAAGCTGAATCAGAATTAATGCTCTTGAATACGGAAATTCGTCAAAAAGGCGAAGATGAGCAGCTCAGAATTAAAAGAGAAATCGAAGAACTTAAAGGATATATTTCAAGAGCGAGAGAAAGTATCGGCGTATTAGAGCGTGAAGAAAGCAGTTTTGAATCCAAACGCCGCGATTTGTTTGTCAAAATTGACGGACGCAAAAAAGAAATTGAAGAGCAGGAAAAAGCGCTCGCCGAAGAAAAACGAAAAGAAGAAACTGTTTTAAAAGAGCAGTCGGACAGAAATACCGAAAAAGTCATTTTGGCTTCTAAAATCGCCGCGATTGATAAAAAATTCTCGGAGCAGACGTCGGTTTCAAACAAAAAACGGGAAGAATTGGAAGCACTCAAAAATGAGAAAAACCAATTGATTCGCGATGAAGACCGCTTAACCGATGCGCTTCGCCGAAAAGCATCTGAAATCAAAGATATTGAAAATGAGATTACAGAAGCTGAAAACAACGCGAAAAACGCTGAAAGCGATACGAAAATCGCGGAATATGAAATTTCAAAATTGGAAGAAGAAGCCGACAAGCTCAAAAAAGACATGAGCGACTTGGAGTCGGCGCACAAACGCATTTCAGATGAAAAGAAAACTTTGGAATCGCGCGTTTCTGAAAAAGAAAAGGAATTCGGAATTATCGAAGCCCGCGTTCGCGCAACCGAAGTGGGCAGCACTTATTCTCATGCTGTTGAAGAAATATTAAAAGCGTCCAAACGCGAAGATCTTTACGGAATTGTCGGCGCCGTTGCCAATTTGGGTCGCGCCGATCAAGAATATGCAAAAGCGTTGGAAATTGCCGCCGGCGGAAAAATGCAGGCGATTGTCGTTGAAACAGACGCCGATGCGGAACACGCAATTAATTATTTGAAAAGAAAAAGTCTCGGCCGCGCAACCTTTTTGCCTTTGAACAAAATGGAACAAAGCCGGAATTTGCCGGATTTATCGGGAAGCGTTGCCGGATTTGTCGGCTACGCGATTGATTTGATTGATTACGAGCCGGAATATGAACCGGCTTTCTGGTACGTTTTTAGAGACACGGTTATTATTGACACGCTTGAAAATGCGCGCCGGTCTCTTGGAAGATACAGAATGGTCACGCTTGACGGCGATACGGTTGAGAAAAGCGGCGCGATGGTCGGCGGATCGACTTCTCAAAAATCCCGTGTTTCATTTGCGGCAACCGAACGCGATCGTTTGGACTCGCTCGGCAGCGAAATTCGAGATATTTACAGAAAACGCGCCGAATTGATTACAAAAGCAGATGATTTGGAAGCAAAAATAAACGCGGCAAGCAAAAGAATTGCAGCTATTTCAAATGAAACTTCCAAAATGGAAATGCGGATTGAAGAAATTAAAAACCGTGAAACGCGTTTGTCTGATGTTTTGGGTTCAAAACAAAACAGCTTAGACGCTTTTGCCGAAGAGCAGAAGCAATTGAAAAACGAAATGAATGACGTGATTGAAAAACGCTTGGCAAAGGAAGAAATTCAAAAAGAATTGGAAGCCGAAATTCAAGAAATCGAAGCCGAGCTTAACAATCCGGAATTGGAAGAATTCCGCAGAAAAGCACAGCGAATCGATGATGAAATTCAGCGTTTGAGAGAAAGACTCGGCGACATTAAATCGGATATGAACGCCATTGAACTTTCAAAAACGCATGCCGAAGATATCATTGAAGAAACAAAAGCAGAAATTGACGCTTTGGAAGAGAAAAAGAGAAGCGGAAAAGACAATATTGCTGCGCTTATGGCAGAAATTGCCGAATATGAAGAAAAGCAAAAGCAGAATGAAGAGCGCGAGCTTGAAATTTCAAACGAATTAAAAGAATTGCGCGACAGAAGAGAAATGCTGGAGCAAAAAGCAGATGATGCGCGTAAAAATTCCGAAAAGATTCGTTTCTCTTACGAAGAAATCAAACGCCACAAAGATGCTTGTATTTTGACAAAACAGACACTTGAGAAGCAATATGTTGATTTGTCGGCAGAAATTAAAGAGCGCGGTCTTGAAGAAGCCGCCGAAGACGAAGATATTCCGTCTTATCAAACTGTTTACATTACAATCGAATCGCTTGAAAAGGAAATGGAAGCGCTCGAGCCGGTTAATATGCGCGCCATTGACGAATATGATGCTGTCAATGATCGGCAGGAAGAACTTGTCGGTCGCCGCGACACGCTATTCAATGAACGTGAAGAACTTTTAACGCGTATCGACCAATATGAAAAGTTGAAGCGCGATACGTTTATGGAAGCTTACAACGGTATCAATGAAAACTTTAAAACGGTTTTCTTTGAACTTGCAGACGGTCACGGCGAATTGATTTTAGAAAATCCGAATGATCCGTTTGCCGGCGGAATGACTCTTCACGCGCAGCCGAAAGGCAAAAACATTCTGCGCTTGGAATCTATGTCGGGCGGCGAAAAAAGTTTGACCGCGCTTGCATTCATTGTTGCGATTCAAGGATACAGACCTGCGCCGTTCTATGTTTTCGACGAAGTTGATCAGAATCTTGACGGCTGGAATGTTGAAAGAGTTGCCGAGCGTGTCGAAAAATCGGCAAAACTTGCGCAATTCATTGTGATTTCTTTAAGAAAACCGATGCTGGAACAATCTGACAGAATTGTCGGTGTCACGCAGCTTGAAGGAACAACAAGCATCACCGGAGTGAAATCTGTATGAATCCGGCATCCGATTCAATAACGACAGAAGAAGCCGAAATTTCGGAAAATTCCGAATTTGAATCAGAATCAGAATCAGGAAATTATGAAGGAATTATCATTGCCGACAATGAAAACGCAAAAAACAATTTCATAAATTCTCTCGGCGACAGTTTAGCCGACAGCGGAATTAATGTTGATAATTTAGATTTTTCATCATTCATCGGCAACGAGCCGATTGAAATTTTAGTGGAACTCGCGAAAAACGGTAAAATTAATCCGTGGAATATTGATATTGTTCACGTCACGGATACTTTTTTAAACAAAATCGAAGAGCTTCAGCAAATGGATTTGAGAATTTCAGGGCGAACGCTGCTTTATTCTTGCGTTTTGCTTCGAATGAAATCAATCGGCTTGTTCCAAGAAGAAGAGGAAATTTTAGAAGATTTTTATGAAGAAGAAGAGAGCGATGAAGATTATTTCGATATCAATGAATTCAATATGCCGCTTCTTCCGGTTCGCCGGTCCGCCCGCCGTCCCGTGACTTTAAAAGAATTGATTGACGAGCTTAAAAAAGCAGAAAAAGACGTCGTCAAAAGAAGAGAAAATCTCAATACTGAAAGCAAACGCCGCTACATTGATGTTGAATTGACAACGGAAGACGTCATGAATATTGCGCACGATGAAGCGATTTTGAAGCGAACGGGAACGCTGCTGGAAATATTAAAAGAATTATTCAAAACGCAGGAATTCGTAACGCTTGACGAAATTTTCGAATTGGACGGCGCAGATCGAATTATGGATTACATTACATTATTATTCCTTGCCGCGATGAAAGAAATCGTTCTTTATCAGCAGGAAATTTACGGAACGCTTTTCATCTATCCGTTTTCGGCATACGAAAAAATAGAGAACGCTGCCGCCGCAACAGATGAAGCGGAAGCAGCCGAATGAATTCAGATAGGATTAGCATTAAAAATTAAGAAATTTCATTAAAAGCTCTGAGTATTATGACAGAAAATTCCGCAAAACAAATTATGGAAGCCGCTTTATTTGCTGCCGGCAGCGCTGTTGCTGTTGAAACGTTAATGAAAATTTCCGGTCTTTCAAAAAAGGAAGTCACGCGTTTAGTGGCAGAACTTCAAAAAGATTATGCAGAACGCGGATCAGGCATTGAAATTTCAGATTTATCGGGCAGATTTGTCATGCAAATCAAGCCGGAATTTGCCGAAAAAGTGAAAGATGTCGCGCCAAAAGAACTGACATCGCCGCAATTAAAAACGCTTTCAATTATTGCTTATCATCAACCGATTACGAAAGCCGAAGTTGTTGAAATGCGCGGCGGAAACGCGTACGAACATGTAAATGAGCTTCATGAGCGCGGTTTAATTGAGTTGAAACCGCACGGACGAACGAAAATGATGACGACGACGAAATTGTTCGCGGAATATTTCGGAATCGCTTCCAATGATTCGGCAGATGTTCGAAATAAAATGGTTGAAATTTATCGAGCGCAAGGCGGACAAAGCGATATTTCCCGCTTTGCATTCCAAAAACGATTGGCTGTCACTGAAATGTATGAGTCGCTGATGCGTATGTGCGGCATTACAAATTATAAAGTTGTGAATCCGTATCAACCGACTGAAAATGATTTGAATATTTTAGAAGAAACTGATATTTTGATTATGGCAAAAGGTTACGCCGACAAATTCAAAGAAGAAGATTCGCCTTACGGCGGAGTTGTCTTGGAAGTTTCTTCAACGACTTTCGGCGATTTGATTGAGGATATTCATCTCATCGAAAAGGAATTGGGAGAAAACTTTACCCGCTTCGGAAAGCAGTCTAAAAAAGAAGAAAATATTCAAGATTTAAAAGAGCTTCAGGAAATTTACAAAAACAAAGCTTTGATGGTCAAATCAAAAGCAAGCCCTTCTACAGAAATGGCTGCGAAAATTCTCGGTGAACTCGGAATCGGTTTGTCGGTTGACGGAATTCTTGTGGCGCCGGATTACGGAACTTCCAAAAGCGGCAAAAAAGTCAAAGCCGGCGAGGTTGTTTTCCCGACACATAAAAATCAATCCGGAAATTTAATCAAGCGTGTTTGTGAAAAATATGATGCCGTTATCGGCGGACTTCGCGCTATTGATAAAGAAGAAAGGGAAGCCGGCAAAAAGCCCAAGAAAGAGAAAGCCGAATCGGAATAAGAAAAGACGGATTCGGAATAATAATAAGCAAAAAAGAAGGAAAATCATGAATATTTTGTGTAAATTGGAATTGCATAAATGGAAGGGTTGTATATGCGCCCGCTGCGGCATTAAACGGCACAGTTGCCATGAATGGCAGGGATGCAAATGTGAGAAATGCGGTGAAACCCGAAATGCTGCTCACAGTTGGAGCGGATGTATTTGTGAAAAATGCAATGCTCGGCGAGATGAAGAGCATGAAATTGAAGGATGCACTTGTAAAGTGTGCGGAAAAGAGATTCATACAACTGTCTTAAAGGGATGCTGCACTCAGTGCGGTAAATCTGTTGTAGAATATATCTCAATGCAATGGGGACCGCACAGCTACGATGACGAAATCATAAGCGGTCGCAGAGTGAATAGATATTACAACATTGAAGACCGCAAATGCTATCGTTGCGGCATTTCCCCGCATTTGATTACATATGATGATAGCATAGGAAGAACATCTAAAAAATCCGAAAACTGCATCACTTGCGGAAATGTATATTATTGCGAGAAATGCAGAAAGTATATTCCGGTATTGGTTGATATGGATAATTTCAGCGGCGCGTGGAGAGCGACAGGTCATCGCTGTCCGAAATGTAAAGGTTTTGTGTCAAAGAGATGAGAATCGGGAACATCGCAGGCGCGCCGTGGCAATGTTTATAATCTCTCATTCCCTTTTTTTGAATATGTACGAAGTTGAAGTAAAAGTCAAAGCGCCTCATGCTGAAATGAAAGAAGATTTGATTCGAAGCGGCGCGGTTTTTGAAGGAACAGAAGAACAGCACGACATTTATTTTAATTCTCACGAGCGGGATTTTTCCAAAACGGACGAGGCTCTTCGAATTCGATCCGTAAACGGCGCCGGAGAAATCACATACAAAGGAAAGAAAATTGACACGGTTTCAAAAACGAGACCGGAATACAACAGTCAAGCTGACGCGCAGGAAATGACGAACATTTTGCTGGCGCTCGGCTATTTTGTTTCAGGTGCCGTTAAAAAACGCCGCGATGTTTATCGTTGGAATAATTTCATAATCGGGCTTGATACTGTTGATACAATCGGCGAATTTATAGAAGTGGAAAGCGATTTGAAAATTTCCGATAAAGCCGAAATTCAAACAGAAGTTGACAGAATTTTTGACTTCTTGAAAAAATACGGCTTGTCCAAAGAAGATTCAATTACGACTTCTTATCTTGAAATGGTCTTGGAAAAACAATAAATAAAATATAAATCGAAATCATTGAATAATCAAATAATTTAAAATTAAAACAATCAACGGAAAAGAAAAGAATGAAAAATAAATTTCAATTATTAACAATATTTGCAGTTTGCTTGTTTTTGATTTCAGTTTCATTCGGGTGTTTGGGAGCTGACACATACAAAATCAAAGGAAAAATAATGATGGAAGACGGCACGCAGCCGTTTGAAAACGCTGATATTTACATTGATTTGGTTGATATAACCGATTCGAAAAATGTCACAGTCATGAAAAGCTTGATTTTGGAAAACGGAGAAAAACAAAATTACGCATACACTTTGGAATACACCGGAAGATTGGACCCGAAAAGAATCTACGCTGTATCCGCATTCATCGACATTGACGGAGATGAAGAAAAGAATGACGGCGATTATGTTTCAAAAGTGATTTACAGATTGGAACCGAATATGATCGAGCAACCGTATGATATCTACGTTTATCCGTATGAAGATTAAAAAATAATTGAAAAGAAGTAAAATAAAAAAAATAAGAGAATGAATCCAAAAATTCATTCTCTTTTTTTATTCATTTTTATTATCATTTTTGTTATTCGCTTTTATTATCGTTTTTTCCATTCACTTTTATTGTTCTGCGTTTTATTTTACAAGAGAATATTGAAGAATCCGAACGCTTGGAACTAAAGCAATGATGAAGCCGATCATTGAGCCGATTTTTGAAAAGGCGTAGATTTGCGATTGTTTTGATTTTTCTTCGGGAGATAAAATTCCCGGATTTGCTTTTTCATCATCTAATTTTTCACGGGCTGCATACGAAAAAACGGCGAATAT
>JGI994J12354_10004582_pt1 | contig 12343 bp, 12 predicted proteins | sample IntmicLarv3ML3BL_FD_12354 | JGI IMG/M metagenome (IMG submission 12354) | reverse complement strand
GATGCCACGCCGTCCGCCACGGCGGAAAGCGAGGTGCCGTCCGCAAAGCGCGGCATCTCCCGCGCCGCAGACAGCAGCGTCATGGACATATTCGTCCCCGTATCTCCGTCCGGAACAGGGAAAACGTTCAGCGCGTCAATCTCCTGCTGCCGCGCACTCATCTGCTGCGAAGCATAGACCACCGCGTCCCGCAGCAAAGCCCCCGTAATCATGACAAACCTCCCCAATTATGAGCATAGATAAAAGTATTATACAACAGCGGTATGAAAACAGCAAGGTTTTGCGCGGGATTCCTTGCGATTTTTCACGCTTTTTTCGCAAAAACCCCCTCCAAACCGTCCGCCGGATACAAAAAGCCAAAGAAAATAAAAAAACCTTGCATTTTCCCCTTGCATTTTCCCGCCGGATGTGTTAATATACCAAAGCGGAAAAAATCCGCAGTGGATATGTGCGCCGTTAGCTCAGTTGGATAGAGTGTTTGGCTACGAACCAAAAGGTCGGGGGTTCGAATCCCTTACGGCGTACCACTTTTTAAAGAAATCGGACAAATTCGTTGTTAGACAACAGTTTGTCCGATTTCTTTGTATTTTATCGAAGATTATCGCACGAAGTCACTTTTTACATTTAGACCGTTTGGTTTTTTAGTGATTTCTGGCGAACCAAAGCTTCAAAAAATACGCATGTTTCGAATCTCTTTGAATAAATGTTAGTAGATATCAAATGAAAAAATGCAATGATTACCACAAAGAAAAAAGACACGGCCTCCCCTCGCGGAGCGCCGTGTCTTTTTGCTATTTGCCTTCCTGCGCCTCCCGCTCAATCAGCGCCACCAATTCGTGCGGCGGTATTTCAGAGGCGTTGGCAATGCGCCAGACGGTTTCAAAGTTGGGTTGCTTCGTTCCACGCTCTATCATTGCCAGATGGCTGCGCGCAATACCCGCAAGCCCGCTGAAAACCTCCTGCGATAGGCGGCGCTCCCTGCGCAGTTTTCGGATGACCCGACCGGCGGCTGATTTGCTGAATTCTATCATCGCAGACACTCCCTTTGTTACAGGGTAGCAAGAAAATATAAAAAAATAGTCTGCGATAGTAGACAAAATGGAATTCGTATGCTATGATAGACAAAAAACGAGGAGGAAGACAAAGGATGAAACAGAAAACATTGGCACTGCTTTTAATTTTGAGCCTCACGCTTTCCTTCGCGGCCTGCGGTACACAGGGCACGAAGACAGGCGAGGGAAGCAAAGGAAGCGACGAAAACAGTTCCGGCAAGACAAACAATGCCGAAAAAAGCAAAAAAGGCGGCACAAAACCGACCGGGCGGGTCACCAACGTCACCAGCCCGGAGTTCAAGCTCACCGATGGATTTATTGTCCCGGTGGAGAAGCAAACCACCGTTCCGGAGGGATGGATTGGTATTTCTACGGCGGAAGAGTTTGATAAGGTGCGGATGAATCCGATAGGCAAGTATATCTTGATGAACGACTTGGATTTATCCTCCTTGAAAAATTATGAGAGCACAAACCTTGATGAAGGAGGCATCTTTGACGGAAATGCCTGCAAAATAAGCGGGTTTACAACAACGTTGTTCCATTCTGTCAGCGGTGCGATGATAAAAAATTTAGGCGTTGTTTGCAGCGTTAGAGGATTCCTGCAAGGATATAAAAATCAGCAATTGCTATAACGCCGGAAAAATCAGCGGCTCAAACGTGGGAAGCGTAACCACTCTTTCAGAGGCGGATGTCACCAACTGCTATGCAGCAGGTGAGGTTGCAAAAACGCAAAACTTCGGAGCCTTTGGTTCCTCTACCAATATTTTTGGTTGTTATTTTTTGGACAGCATCGCAAACGCAACCGTAGACGGCTCGTTGGTTGCCGACAACAGCATCAAAAAGCTGACCGACGCGCAGATGCAGGACAAAGCTTCCTTTGCGGGCTTCGATTTTGAATCCGTTTGGGAGATGGGTTCGGGGGACTATAAGTACCCGGTGTTCAAAGCGAAATACGAGCAAGCGGCAATCGACTGATTGCGACAAATCATCACAAAAAGAAATCGCAAAAACCCCCACCGCAGCAACAGCCGCGATGGGGTTTTCCTCATGCACTCCCTAAAAAATAACCTTCTCCGCAACCTCAAGCAAAGCATCCTTCAAAAAGTCCCCAACAGAAGCAGCGCCCAAATCCCCTTGCCCGCGTTTGCGCACGGAGACGGTGCCGTCCTCCATTTCCTTGTCGCCCACCATGAGCATATAGGGAAGCTTCTGCAACTGGGCTTCGCGGATTTTGTAGCCGATTTTCTCGCTCCGGTCGTCCACGCTCGCGCGCAGCCCGGCGGCCTGGAGCTTGGCGCAGATGGCCTCGGCCGTCTCCTGATGACGGTCGGCGATGGGCAGCAGGCGAACCTGCTCCGGTGCGAGCCAGAGGGGGAATGCGCCCGCGTATTTTTCAATCAGCAGCGCGAGCGTCCGCTCATAGCAGCCGATGGAGGTGCGGTGGATGATATAGGGATGCTTCTTCGCGCCGTCCTTATCCACATATTCCATGCCGAATTTTTCTGCCAGCAGCTGGTCAATCTGGATGGTGATGAGCGTGTCCTCCTTGCCGTGGACATTCTTAATCTGAATGTCCAGCTTCGGCCCGTAGAACGCGGCCTCGCCCACGCCGACGGCGTAGGGCAGCGCCAGATGATCCAGGATTTTCTGCATGGTGTCCTGCGCCTCGCTCCACTGCGCCGCCGTGCCGATGTATTTTTCGGTGTCCGCCGGGTTCCACTGTGAGAAGCGGTAGGAGACATCCTCATACAATCCCAGCGTTTTCAGCATATCAATGGCAAGCTCCAGGCAGGCGCGGAATTCCGCCTCCAGCTGCTCCGGCGTGCACATGAGATGCCCCTCGGAGATGGTGAACTGCCGCACACGAATCAGCCCGTGCATCTCGCCGCTGGATTCGTTGCGGAAGAGCGTGGACGTTTCATTATAACGCAGCGGCAAATCGCGGTAGGAGCGGCTGCGGTTGAGATAGGCTTGATACTGGAACGGGCAGGTCATCGGACGCAGAGCGAAGACCTCGTCGTCCTTTTCCGGGTCGCCCAGCACGAACATGCCGTCGCGGTAATGATCCCAGTGGCCGGAGATTTTGTAGAGGTCACTCTTCGCCATGAACGGCGTTTTGGTCAGCTGCCAGCCGCGCTTCTGTTCCTCATCCTCCACAAAACGCTGCAGCAGCTGGATGATGCGCGCGCCGTTCGGCAGCAGAATCGGCAGCCCCTGGCCGATGAGGTCGGAGGTCGTGAACAGTTCCAGCTCGCGCCCCAGCTTGTTGTGGTCGCGCTTCTTCGCCTCCTCCAGCGCCGCGAGATGCGCCTCCAGCTCCTCTTTTTTGGGGAAGGCCGTGCCGTAAACGCGCTGGAGCATCTTATTCTTCGCGTCCCCGCGCCAATACGCGCCCGTGCAGGCCGTCAACGCAAACGCCTTGACGCGGCTCGTGTCCGGGATATGCGGGCCCGCGCAAAGCTCGTCAAATTCGCCCTGCTTATAGAAGCTGATTTTCTCGCCCTTGTCCGCATGCTCGGCAATCAGCTCTGCCTTATACGGCTCGTTCTTGGATTCCATCAAGGCAATGGCATCCGCCGCGTCCAGCTCAAAGCGCTCCAGACGCAGACCCTCCTTGACGATTTTCTTCATCTCTGCCTCGATTTTCGTCAGCTCCTCCGGCGTGAGGGGCGTTTCCAAATCAAAATCATAGTAAAATCCGTTATCAATCGCGGGGCCGATGGCGAGCTTTACGCCCGGATACAGCCGCTTGACCGCCTGCGCGAGAATGTGCGAGGCCGTATGGCGGAAGGCCTTTTTGCCGTCCTCCTGTTCAAAGGTCAGGATTTCCAGCGCGCAGTCTTCTGTCAACGCAGTGCGCAAATCCTGCGTTTCGCCGTTGATTTTGCAGGCGCAGGCCGCCTTGAACAGGCCGGAGCCGAGCGACCTTGCCACCTCCAGCGCCGTGGTGCCCGCGTCAAACTCCTTGACAATGCCGTCCCGCAGTGTGATTTGAATCATGTTCATTTCCTCCCAAAATAAAATAGCCCAAGAAAATCCAAAGGATTCTCTCGGGATGAAGATGCTTCTCTCCATGGTTCCACCCAAGTTGCCGTATGCTGCATACGACCGCTCATTGCTGCCTGTAACGGGGCATTCCGGCGCTGGTTGGGCGAGCAAACGCTTTCCCCGCGCGCTCCGCAGTGGTTTTCCGCAAACGATTTCGGCCCATGCTCCCAGCCCGGCAAATATTTGCCCTGTCATGGACTCTCTGAACCCGTCATTGTCGGCGGTGTTCTGCATCAACGCTTTTCATATTTTTTACATTATATCATGCCCGGCGCGTAATGTCAAATGCTTTTCACGGCAAAAAAGTTTACGGAAAAAGATGTAAAAAAATTGTATTTAATTATTGACATTTTTGTGAACTTGTGGTATTGTTAAAGCAGTAAAGCAGAGAAGCGCTGGCTTTGATGCTTTTCGAAATTGAATTGGAGGAAAAAACCCATGAAGAAAGTTCTTGTCATGCTCCTGGCCGCAGCAATGATGCTGGCCGTCGTTCCGTTCGCATTCGCCGAAGGCCCCGAAGATATCGAAGCGCCCCCCATTGAGGAAGTCGTTGCCTGTGAAGCCTGCGCGGCAGCAGACTGCGCTTGCAGAGAGTCCTGCTTTGAGGCCGGTGCCTACAACTGCAGCGAGTGCACTTGTGAAATTTGTGCGGTCGAAGCCCCCGGTGAAGAAGAACCTGCCGATCCCTATGCCTGCATCCCCGAGTGCCTGCGCCCCCTGTTCGACTTCCTTGCCCCCTACATTGGCGAGAAGATTGCGAATGTCATCTACAAGCTGACGCTGAAGGCGGGCTTCAAAGTGTTGCTTGGTTTCTTCGGCTTCTAAATTCCATTCATTTGCAGAATAAAAAGCACCTGCCGCCCGGCAGGTGCTTTTTTCGGCTGTCCAGCTTTTGGTGCGGATATGTTTTTTTAGGAGTCTGCCTCCGCGTATACCATATCCGCCGCCCGAACGGTGAAGTAAAAATAGTCGTGGGTTTTGTTGTACATCAGAAGGTGGATTTCAAAGCCGTCCGGTGCGCGGTATGTTTCCTGATAAATCCAGTACGCGAGCCTGTGGCGGAACGTATATTTACGCATTGAGCGTGAGAAAAAATGTGGTTTTGCATCTGAGAAGATGCAAAATGCGAGCCCCATTGGGCTCGCAAACGGTTTTTCCCAAGGGGGTGATGCATTTTGCAGCACCCCCTTTCCTGCTCCAGTATAGTGCAAGTCTTGAAGGTGACGGCGGTGACGCTGCAGAAGCCGCCGGAATTGTCCGGTGTCAGCCGCAAATCCGCACCCCTTTTGCGGCAGGAAAGCACCACGCAGTCGTGGAGCGAAACCCGTTCAAAGTCCGGGGGATTCTCGCTGAAGGCCTCTTCGTAATAATCTGCATAGGCCTGCTGCAATTCCGCTGCGCGCGCGTCTGCCGCCTTGCGCAGGGCGGTGACGGGCTTCTTCACGGCCTTGGACATACGGCAGAGCGCAAAGACGCGGATATCCGCAATCTGCTGCAGAATTTCCGGCGGAAGCGTCTCTTGCCAGTACCTTACATCCTGCCGAAACCACCGCCGCAGCTTGCGCGCTTCAGCCGCACGGTCAAAGGGTGCGTGATCGCATTCCCACACATGTGCAAGCGCGCATTCACAGGCGCGCTCGCGCACCTCTTGCGCCCATTGCTCGTATTCCTCGTCGCTGTATTCTGCCATATAAGGGGAATCCTTTGGCGGCAGCAGCAACGACTCATAGAGCTCCTGACCGCTTCGCTTGCTGTGGGCTTCGCTGCTGTCCAGCAGGCCTTTTTCCCATTTTCGGTATAGCTTTTCAAAATATTCCTGCGAAAAGCGTTCCGCACGCTTGTCCACCTTGTGTATCAGCCCAACATCACCGCGCCGAAGCATTTCCTGAAATTCCTTTGTAAGATATTTCAATCCGCTGTCTCCTTTTGCGAATGTCTTTGCGGCCCTCATTATAACAAAAATATCCAAAAAAGTACAGTGTCATTATACTTTTCCTGCAATAATTCCGTTCTTTTGGTCAACAGTAATAACACCGCTTTTGCGGCAGAAAAAAATGAAGGAGGTGTGATGTTTGCGGCAGAAAAAAATCGGCGCTGTGTTTCGGGCAGCGAGTGTTTCGATTGCTGCGTTTTGCACGGTGATTTTTGCCATCATCGGTTATGGAAATTTTGCCGTTCCGGATTCTTTTGCGGTTTCCCGTCCGAACAGTGCGGCTGCTGTACAGTTGCTGCCTGAATTGGCGCTGCCGTTTCGGGCGGATTTTTCCGGCGAGGCGCAAGCCGCCGGGGCGGGGGAAGCGCAGGCCTATGAGTTAAGCATCCGCGCGCTGCGTATTATTCCTGTCAAGTCCGCCAAGGTGACCTTTGTCCAGCGGCGCTATGTGATGCCGGGCGGGCAGGCTTTTGGCATCAAGCTGTATACCAAGGGTGTGCTGGTGGTCGGCATTGATGCCGTCACTACGGCCGAGGGTGCGCAGAATCCTGCGGCAAAGGCCGGCCTGCGGGAGGGGGATATCATCGAAAAAATCAATGGCCTGGCAGTGCTGCGCAATGCGGAAGTTTCCGAGGCGGTGGAGCACAGCAGCGGCAAGACCGTGGAAATGGAGATACAGCGGGGAGAAAAGGTGCAGACCATCCGCTTCGAGCCGGTGTGCGCTGTGGAGGATGGCAAATACCGTGCCGGAATTTGGGTGCGTGACAGCTCTGCCGGCATCGGCACTGTGACTTTTTGGGATGCGCAGAGCGGTGTGTTTGCGGGGCTGGGACACGCCGTATGTGATGTGGATACCGGCGAGGTTCTGCCCCTTTCCGCCGGAGAGGCGGTGAAAGCGGACATTACAGGATGCTATCCGGGCAGCGGCAGCAGGCCTGGTGAGCTGTGCGGCGTGTTTTCCAAGGAAGCAATCGGCAGTCTGGAGCAAAATGGCAGCGCCGGGGTTTACGGACGCTTTTCTGGTACAGCACCGGGTACGCTTGGGCTGCTGCCTGTTGCACTGCGCAGCGAGGTGAAGTCCGGCGCGGCGCAAATCATTGCCACAGTGGGGAATGAAGACCCGCAGTATTATGATGTGGAAATTGTCAAGGTCTATGCCAATGAGGATGCACACCGAAAAAACATGATTGTCAAGGTGACGGACGCGCGTCTGCTGGAGAAAACCGGCGGCATTGTGCAGGGCATGAGCGGCAGCCCCATCATTCAGAACGGGATGCTGGCCGGTGCAGTGACACACGTGTTTCTCAACAACCCGCAGCAGGGTTACGGCATTTTTGCGCAGACCATGCTGGAGCAGGCGGATGCCCTATCGCTTGCAGCCTAGCGCAAATCAACGCTGATGCTGCGGAATTTTGCGGAAAAAAGCGCCCCTTTCCCGCTCCGGGCAGAAAAAGCACGACAGAAAGATAAAAATTATAGAAAAATGGCAATTGACAAATTTTCCCATTTATGGTAATATTTGAGCACAATTCAAATTGGGAGGAAACAAAAATGGGAAAAACGTTGAATGTCATGCTTGCAGAAGAAGGAAATTCGTTCGGAACCGATTGCGCGCGCGTAATGCGTGAATGCGGATTTGAGGTCAATCAGGTTTCCAAGGACGGCAATGAAATCCTGAGACAGTTCCAAAAAGGAGAAAGCCCCGATGTGTTGGTCATGGATGCCTTTATGCCGCGCTTGGACGCACTTGGCGTACTCAAGGAACTGGCACGGGCGCAGGTAAAAAAACCGTTGGTGGTGCTGCTCTCCAGTGTAGACAATGCCCGCTTTGAACAGCAGCTTGCGGCGGCGGGGGCGGATTATTATTTGCTCAAGCCCTTTGACACGCAGATGCTGGCGGAGCGGATTTTACAGCTGACCGGTGCGGGCGGCCGTGCCGGTCAGCCAAACAAAATGCAGATGCCCGCAGGCGGCGGACTGGAACTGGTGATTTCGGATATTATGCACCAAATCGGCGTGCCCGCGCACATCAAGGGCTATCAATATCTGCGCGAAGCAATCATGATTTCCGTGGGCGACGGGGAAATGATGCACTCGGTGACAAAGGTGCTTTACCCCACCGTGGCCAAGCGCTACAAAACCACCTCCTCGCGCGTAGAGCGCGCCATCCGTCACGCGATTGAGGTAGCGTGGGACCGCGGTGACGTGGACGTACTCAGTTCTTATTTCGGGTATACCATCCAAAACAGCCGGGGCAAGCCCACCAACAGTGAGTTCATCGCCATGATCAGCGACAAATTGCGCCTGCAAATGCATCCGGCGGCGCAGATTTGATGTTTTTTGCAGCGTTTTCATAACTTTTTCTGCAAAAACCCTTGTGATTTTCGCGAAAATCGTGTATACTATGTGTTCAGTACTGTAAATATTATGCTTGCGGTATTGAAAAATACACAACAGCGGGGAGGCGAATCGGGATGACGGATAAAACCATCCAGTTTTCCATCAAGGGAGAGCGAGAGCGGGAGAGCGAGAGCGTCATGCATAAAACGCTTTGCGAGGTGTTTGACGCGCTCAAAGAAAAGGGCTACAACCCGGTGGGTCAGCTCGTTTGCTACCTGCTTTCGGAGGATCCGACCTATATCACCACACACAACAACGCACGTGCGCTCATCCGCCGCATTGACCGGGACGAGTTGCTGAGGGTGATGCTCACGCAATATTTAAACGGCGCAGAAGACACAAAAGGAGAAACAAAATAATGGCAAAAAAAGACAATTCATTCCTAATGTATAAAGAGCGTCCGCTGGTGCGCAAGGAAAATACGCTCTACTATGGTTACATGAACGAGCCGTGTGTGGTGGTGCTGCAAATCACCAGCACGCGCGAGGTCAAGGGTGTCATCGTTGCCGACCGCGTGATGGTGCAGCTGGTGAACACCGACCCGGATGTGCGTCCGCGGGAGCGCATCATCAAAAAAGCGGAACGGCGCGGCCTTTACAGCGCCATGGACATCGGCACCATCTGGCTGGAGCGCGAGCTGGAAAAGAGCGCATAAAAAAGTACATAATATCACAAGAAAACGCTGTACGGATTTTTGATTCGCACAGCGTTTTTGGTTTTGCATAAAAAAGCTTGCTTTTTACTGAATTTCCTGTTAGAATAAACGAAATGGAGAAAAAATGAGGGGTAGATTTGGGCAAGAGAAATTTTGGCGCTGCCATCAAGCGCGCCATTGGGATTGAGGGCAGCACCAAGGAGGCCATTCTGCCGATGATGGCCTACGGCACGGCGAACATCGGCGCGGCATCGGCACCGATTGTGTCGGGCACACATTTTACGCCGTATCTGACCTATATCGTGGGGCTTTCCGCCGGGCAAATGTCCCTCATGGCGAACATTCGCGGCATTTGGGACGCGATTATCGACCCGTTCATCGGCGTTTTTATGGACAGAACCCGCGTCAAAATCGGAAAGCACCGCTTTTATATGCTGCTTTCCGCCGTTCCCTATGCGCTGGCCTATCTTTCCCGCTGGGATCCGCTCGGCATTGTGCGGAACAGCGAAAGCACGAGCAAAATCATGGCGTATTACATCATCACGGGGTTGTTTGTTGCTACCTTTGAGAGCGTTTACAGCATTGCCCACGGCGCGATGCTGCCGGTGATTGCACCCGGCTATTTTGAGCGAACGCAGTACAACGCCATGACCTACATCATGAATGCGGTGGGCATGATGCCCACCCAGCTGATTTCCACGGCCATCGTGGGCATCCGAAGTACCTCGGAATACACGCCGGCGCTGTACCCCAAGCTGATGACGCTGATAGTCCCGATGAGTGTCCTTTTGGCGCTCACCATTCTGGCAAGCGCCATTGCCACGAAGGAGCCAAGCTCTAAGAATCAAGTGCTGCCGCCGCTGGATGTGCTGCAATTTTTCCGCGAGCTGAAGGATGTGTTCCGCAACAAGGCCTTTCGGCATTATTTCTTTACCTTTTTCCTCAACCTGTTCGGTGGCTCGTTTTCCGGCAATTCCGGGATGTACTTTTTGAAGGACGTGGTGAAAAGCTGGAATCTGCGCAGTCAGCTGCAATTGCTCGGCGGCTTTGAGGCGGTGCTTTTCCCGTTCACCTTTTTGATTTCCAAAAAATACGGCAAGCAAAAAACCGCCCAGCTGACCACACCTCTGCTCTATGTCAGCACAGCAATGGGTCTGTTCATCAAAGCGCCCCGCGCGGGCGGACTTCCGTGGACGATGATATTGCTGTATGCACGCGAAATCCTCGCCGTTGTGGGCAACTACGGCTACGGTTTCACCACCACAAATATTTTCCCGGACATCACGGACGTGGACGAGATGATTACCGGGCGGCGGCGCGAGGCCACGGTCACCACCATCCGCTCCTTCATCAATACCATGACCAGCAGCTTCATGGCCTCCGTTTCCGGCATCTTTCTGGAGTGGTTCGGCGTGACGGACGGCACGGCGAAAACCCCGCTCTTCCAAGCGCGCGCAAGCGACCTCCACCCCGCGCTGAACCGGGAGTTCGGCATCCGCTTCTCCAACTCGGTGGTGCCGCTCATCTTTCTGTTTGCGGCGCTGCGTCAGCTGCGCAAATACAAGATGACCAAGGCCGATCATGAGCTGATGCGCCGCCTTGTGCAGGAGAAAAAGGAGACAGGCACGGTAGCGGAAATCACGGACGAGGAAAAAGCCATCATGGAAAGCATCTCCGGCCAAAAGTGGGCGGAGATGTGGATAGGCGCGGACGTGAAGCGTGAGTTTGTGGCGAATCCGGGATGAGCAGAAGAAAGAAATATTTATACTTGCACGGTTTGCGCGTTGAATAAGTGTGGTGCGCAGTCCAAACGGCATAAGATCCTTCGCTGCGGACTTTAAGTCCGTTGCTCAGAATCTTATGCCGTTTGTTGTTGTTTTGTGGCCTGCATTTCGCGGATGCCTCGTCCGTCAATCGGCTATCATGTCACGGAGCAATGTTCCCAACTCGGGATTTCTCCCATATATCGTATAAGCTCTCGCAAACTTTTGAATTGCGGTATAATCTTCCGACGCTCCAGGCTTGTAATAGCACCCGGGACTCAAGAACATTTCTTGGTTTGCTTGGTTCTTCAAATATTCCAGCCGTTCCCGAACACCGTCCGCTCGATATACGGTAATTTCGATTACGGATTCGGTAAGCAACTCCGATGGATGTTGGTCGTTTCGCCCGAGCCTTTTGCGGTGGTTCGTGAGGGATATGGCATCCAACAATCGTTCGCTGTCCTGCGCCGATAAGAACGTTTGATGCTCCGAGCCGCTCTTGCGAACGCCAATCCGGTCGATTTCGTTCGGCTGCGTATACACGAGAGGTTCCCGCGCGAGCAGCAAAAAGTTCACGGCTATCCCCACAATCACTATGCTCACCAGGAATACCGCGGCGAAACAAATCCGCTTATGTGTTTTTTTCATACAATCACGCTCCCTGTGTTGCGCCTATTCGTCCTCCCCAAACTTCGGCGGAGAAAGCGTCAAATGCGTTTTCGGGTTCAGCAGAATGGAAAGACGAATGCGATTGTCGTCCGCCGCGCTGCCCTTGTAGGCGACATCCGCCAGGGAGTGCAGGCGGATTTTTTCTTGGAGTGCCGCCGCGTTTTCGCCCTGCGGCAGATCAAAGGTCACGGCATACGGCTCGCCTGCGGGCAGATCGAAATAATTATCGGATAGAACGGGGGAGCGGCCATCGAATTCCACGCGCACGAAGCGGGCGTAGCTGTTGCTGCAAAGTGTCAGCGTGCAAAGGCCATTCTGCTCGCTGAGTGTGGTGGTGATGTTGGGCTTTTGCAGGGCGGATTCCTTGTCCGGCACAGGCAGGCAGCGCTGCTCGTGCAGGGTGTTTCCGTCGGCATCCGTCAGGCGCAGCAGCAGGGCGCAGTGCTTCTCCTGCCCTTTTTTGAGGTAGTCGCGGTACGCGAGATGCGTCACCTTATGCGCTTCGCAGGCGGGGACGCTGATTTTCTTTTTGCCCTGTTGGAGGTTTTTGCCGTCCAGCGTCACAATGCGCCAATGCAAATAGCCGTTCAGCGGCGCTGCGCAGTCGTTGATGACATAGAAATCGGCATAGCTCTTGTACAAATCCGCGCAGACGCATTGCATGGCATTGAAGCGCTTGGCGAGGTATTGCAGCGCCTTGCAGCGCTGGCCGTAGTCAATGCCCGCCCAAGAAGCAACCGGCCAGCAGTCGTTGTATTGCCAATACAGCGAGCCGTGGCAGTGGCTGCGGCTGCGCCGCCAGAACTCCGTTGCATAGCGCATG
>JGI994J12354_10004581_pt1 | contig 12347 bp, 14 predicted proteins | sample IntmicLarv3ML3BL_FD_12354 | JGI IMG/M metagenome (IMG submission 12354) | reverse complement strand
CTCAAAACACTTTGAAAACAGCACTTAGTTCTTCTACATCTTAATGTTTTTTCGAATTCTCATGGGGACATGGCTCCGTTTCGGTTCTCTATACCCACTAGAAAACCACCCAAACACTTTGAAAACAGCACCCAGTTCTTCTACATCTTAACATTTTTCAAATTCTCATATGGACATGGTTCTGTTTCGGGTTCTTATACCCACTAGAAAACCACCCAAACACTTTGAAAACAGCACTTAGTTCTTCTACACCTTAACATTTTTCAAATTCTCATATGGACACTGTCCTTTTCCGACACCATGTCCCCATAAGAATTTCTGCCACAAAAACATTTGCCCTTTTTGCGCCCCATATGATAAAATTCACTTTAATAGTCATTAATATAAAAGGAGATCAAAATATGAAGTGTTTATTATTGGGAAATGGCGGTCGTGAGGCTGTTATAGCAGAAAATCTGGCAAAAGGATACAGCCTGTATTCCATAATGCCATATAAAAACCGTTCCATAACCGAGGCAGTTGAGAAATCACATGGTAAATACATTATTGGTTCTCCCTTTGACAAAGAATTGGTAAAAGAATTCATAACAAAAGAAAACATAGAAATGTGCGTTGTAAACAGCGACAACCTTTTACAAGATGGACTTATAGACCTAGCACAATCCCTTGGACTAAAAACCTTTGGACCCACAAGCAAAGGTGCCAAAATAGAATGGAGCAAAACATATGCACTTGATGTCATAGACCAAATTGACCCCTCACTCAACATAAAAACCTTTAATGTGAAAAATGCTGATGAACTGCGAAAGGCTATTGACAACTACAATGACTGCAATTTTGTTGTCAAGCCAGAGGGGCTCACCGCCGGAAAAGGCGTAAAGGTGGGCGGTGATCATTTTTCAACAAAGGAAGAGGGCTTTGAATATGCCAAAAGCTGTCTTGAAGCAAGTGGTAATGTAATAATTCAGGACCTTATCAAGGGAACTGAATTTACCGTACTCGGGTTCACTGATGGAAAAAACATTGTAATAACTCCGATAACCTACGACTACCCGTACAGATATGATGCAGACAAGGGTCCTGGAACAGGTGGAATGGGCTGTATCGGATTCCCTGACGGCAAACTGCCATTCCTTACGGACAATGACATTGCAAAATGCAGAGATATAATGGAAAAAGCATTAAAAATCATTAATCATGAAGCTATTGAATTTACTGGAGTGTTATATGGGGGATTTTTCAAATGCAATGACGGGCTCAAATTCATAGAATTCAACTCAAGACTTGGTGACCCTGAAGCAATAAATGTACTAAATGCATTGGAAACACCTTTTTCCGAAGTGGTTTACTCTATAGCAAACGGAACTCTCACCTCTGAAAAATGCAAATTCAAAGAAGAATACACCTTCATTGTCTATGTTGTAAGCAAGGATTATGCGGTGAGAGATGCCTCTGATAAAATAGAATTCACCTTAGACAAAGATGGAATTGAATCAGCTGGTGCAAAAATATATTTTTCAGCCGCAGAACACCTAGGTGATAACAGATACAAAACCACTGGCAACTCCAGACTCTTTGGAATTGCCGCAACAGGCAAAACCTATGAAGAAGTTAATTCAAAAGTTTATGGAGTTATTGAAAAATATGTTCCAAATGTTCTTGACTACCGAAAAGATATCGGAACAATTAGAAAATAGAAGAGGGAGAAAAATATGCTTATTATATGGGGATTTGGACGCAATACAACAAAATTACTCGGTGTAACCGAAGACAAACAGTGTTATAACTGTAACAATTTAGTACAGAGAGGAGTAGTAAGAGTGAGAACATGGTTTACACTGTTTTTCATACCACTGATACCATATAGCACAAAATATTTCGAAGTATGTCCGGTTTGCAAAACAATGCTTCCAATATCAAAACAAGATGCACTCATGCTTTCCAATTCACAAGCACCTAATCAGCAGTATGCCGGAAAAACAGAAACCCAAATTGCTTATTTAAAGCAAATGGAAGAAAACGACAAAAACCAAAATTCATAATTATCTTGATTGTTTTTTCTTAAATACAGATAACACAACAGCAACTTTGTAAATAACACTGTTGCTGTTATTTATTGCGACCTTTTTCCCAAGAGATTTACCGCCTACTGTAAGAGCACCGACAAAACCACCGAGCAGTGCCTCCATATAAAGAGAGCCGCCTTCACCCTGACCAACAAGCGCCCCAATCATTATTATTATATAAGTACAGGCGGCTCCACTTATTATACCGCAGATATCACCTACAACATCATTACATAAATTCGAAACCTTATCAGCATTTTTGATGAGCATTATGGCGGTTTTAGCTCCATACACCTTTCTCGCCGCCATAGAGTTAAACGGGGTAACCTCCGCCGCAGTTATTGCGGTTCCTATTATATCCGAAAAAATATTTATCATTATTATTCCTATCAAAATTGCAGATGCAATAATTACATTTGCACCACTCATAAAATTTGACATTGCAAGAGTTAAAAGTGCTGCTGTTAAAAATGTAAACACCCAGATGAAAAACACCCATCCTCCGCCAGTTGATGCCTTTGTATTGGATTTAAAAGCATCCTTTGCCACCTTTTTGTCCCTTACCCTAGGCTGTTTTGTATCCTTTTCTTCTTTCAAAATAATCCCCTTTAATATTTTACCATACAGATTATTGATTCTGCATTTTGTAAAAATTCCCTTTAAGTTCCATCAGTTCATCATATGTACCCTGCTCAACACAAATTCCGTCTTTTATAAAAGCAATGATATTTGCATCTTTAATTGTTGACAGTCTGTGCGCCACAACCAGCATAGTTCTTCCCTCGGCGGCATTCTTAATTGCAGATTGTACGAGTTTTTCAGATGCATTGTCAAGTGCGGAGGTTGCCTCATCCAAAATTATAACCTTAGGATTTCTTATAAGTGCCCTTGCAATTGTTATTCTCTGTCTCTGCCCGCCAGAAAGCTTGTCCCCGTGCTCACCAATCAAAGTATCCAGCCCATAGGGCATTTTTTCAACAACATCCCTTAAATTTGCATCATCTATAACCTTCCAAAGCTGTTCATCCGTATAGTTTGTCATACCATATGTTATATTATCCCTGATTGTTCCAGAGAAGAGTATTGCACTCTGTGACACCACCGCAATGTGCTCCCTAAATGACCGCAAGTTTACATCTTGCGAATCCTGCCCATCAATATAAAGTTTTCCGCCGGTTGGCCTGCAAAAGCCTATTATCATATTGATTATTGTCGACTTTCCAGCACCAGACTCTCCTACAAAAGCAACACACTGTCCTGCCTTAATTTCAAAGTCAAACCCACTCAATACATGTCTCTCTGAATCCGCATATGCAAAATCGATTTTTTCAAACTTGAATTCGCCCTTTATCTTGTCTAGACATTTTTTATTATGATAGTCCTCAACATCCTTTGCCCAAAGTATTTCACCTATTGAGCTTATCGATTCAATACCTTTTGTCAATATCGGGTATATATTTACAAGTCCAAGAACTTGATTCATTATATTTGAAAAATACTGTTGAAATAGGAATACATCTCCAATATCTATTTTCCCTCCAAATGCCATCCACCCTGTGAAGAAAAGACATGCAAGCTGGAATACCTGCATTGTAACCCATGATGCCGCTCCAAACTTTGCATTGAGCAAATCAAGTTCCCATCCACTCTTTCTTACACTATTTAAATGTTCATCAGAATTTTGAATTTCTACATCTTCAAGCGCATGTGCCCTTGTTATTGGAATCATTTCAACCATATCAGTAAGCTTTGTGGACATTACCTCAACATCATGGCGATAGTCTGCATTTTTGATTCGCATAGGCTTCCTGAATATAACGACAATGAATACCGCTACTGGTATTGTCAGCAGGAAGAATAGTGCTATTATAAAATTCTTACTCAATGTGATTGTCAATGCAACTATTGTGTTAAGAATTATTGGTATTACTCCCATAAACAGTTGATTCGCTAATGCCAGAACCGATTCCACATCCCTCAAAACTTTGGACTGTATCTTTCCCATCTGCATATCTTTATGGTACATTATTGAAAGTTGCTGTAGCTTTCGAACAAGCGCTCCTCGGATGCGTACTTCGACCTTCCTCGTCGCTTTACTAAAGTACTTTGCAAAGATAACATTGGTAAACAGGTTTTGAATCACTGCAACCAATCCTACAATAATGTTTATCCATATTTCATTAAAACTATGTTCTTGTGGTGTTGTAACGATTGTGATTATATTTGAAGTCACAATTGGAATTATCCAGACAGGACTGTGTTTAATACAGAACAGCAAAAGTGAAAGAAATAAATCTTTGTATGTACCCTTGTACATTGCAAAAAAGATTTTCATAGGATGGTTTTTATTGTTCTTAAAAACCTTAATCAGCTCGTAATATTGTTCTTCCTGTGCCATACTTTCTCCTCGTACTGCAACTAACACATTAAATTACTAACACATTATAGCACAACTTTGTGACAATATCTTACAAACTTGAAAATTTTTTTATTTTAAATTTTCAAGTTTGGGAATAGCAAATCAAAGATAACCTTCATTACCTTTGAGAATACAGGCTACGTAGATTCTTCATACCTGCGATAATATTGTATTATTCAGCTCATTTGCATGATTTCCCATTTCTTCTGTAATCGGTTCAGAAGATACTTCGTCAGAACCATTAACATTCCTCATAAGTGCCAATAGCTCTGAATCATCAGCAAACGGCCTTCCCAGCTCCCCGTTTTCCCCCTCTTTCCCCTTGCCACAAGTGCGGGAAAGTATAACGTTTTTCATTTGATTCGGTTCGCAAGAGTGTACTTAAAAGTACTTGACAAATATTCTGACTTTTTGTATGATTTAGAGGAAATAACAAGTTTTTTATTTGATTTTTGTCAAATTTCAGGCAAAAAAGCATGATAAATTACAGTTCGCAAAAGTACACTTTTGCGAACTTTTTATTTTCTCAACCAAAATAACCCAATCATAATCCCCTCCTACCCTGAATATACTGACTCATAAACCATGGGCAGGAGGACGCTATGACTCATTTTTTAAACAGAAAATCAGATGGTACCTTTTCTTATATATTTTATGACTCCAAAAATGCATCACTTTCCATAAAAAGGTATGGCAAAAGAGGTACAAAAGGAAATATCACAATATTACGTCAAAACATTGAAAGGGATTTTTCATGCTCAGTTGATGCGACCGGAACAATACATATAATTTTTTCAACAGTGAACAATGAAATTCACTACGGCTATTTCACTGAAAACAGCTTTAAATCCTTTCAGATACTCTCTGCAAAATCACAAATGAATTATAAAAAGCACCTTATGCTCTGTGCAAAGGCAAACCCAATATGCGTATTTTATACAATAAAACATAATGGAAAGAACATACTCTCCATGCAAAATGTAAATCCAGAAGAGCACTCCGCTTCAGCACCAACTGCCATAGACTATATTCTTGATCCTGATGCACAAATAAACATATGCACAAATGAAATGGGAAATATTTTTGCAGCATACTCAAAAGATGGCAAAGAGAATGAAACATGCATTAACATAGTTCGTGAATTCCAACGAGATGGAACAACAAAAAACGTTCGTGAATACCTTTCTGAGGTTAACGAGCCACTGTCAATTGACTGTATGTATTTTGAAAATAATGAAACATTAAAACTCATGGCACATACTCTGTCCCATGAAGAGTTGCACCTACTCACCTTTGATTCAAAAATATCATCTGAAAAGATATCTTTAAAAGACCTTCCAAGAAACGCAAATACCTTTTACCATCTGCTCCCGCTGTATGGAAAACTGTATTGCTATATGCACTCTGATGGAAATATATATTCATGCATACTGAGAGGTGGTTCCGCAAACATCAATTTGGAAAAGCAAGCACGGCAATACGGCGGAAATATTTTTCCAATCAACTGCATAATAAATGATTTGCCGCAGAACACAAACCAATTCATACTGCCGGGAAACTTAAATTCAGGAATATTTTTCTATATGTTCAATCCATTTTCAGATGTGAAAACAACGGAAGAAGTTATGGATTTTTCAAGACTTTCCAATATTGAGAGAAGACTATCTGAAATTGAAAAATATATCAAAGATTTGACGAAATAGAAATCCCCGAGATGTCGTTAACCCAGACTTTGACACCTAGCGCTAGCCAGGTGGGTGTTCTGTTAATAATTTTCAACCTTCCGCTGCCGATTCAAAATCGGAATTAAGCTGCGGCCTGATTTCAACTATTAAATTATCCGAACTCCCTATTTTATGTTGTAGGTTCAAAGTATAGGCTCTCACCGATAATCTCAGGGGTCTTTTTATACTTTTTCATTTGTAAGCTACCTTACGCGTATATTATAGCATATTTCCCTAAATAGGGATATAGTTATTTTTTAGTAATTGCGGTTCAATTCTATATGCCGCCCTTATATTTATATTGTTTGCCTCTGCAATTTCTATTAGTTTTTCATAGAGGTTACAGGAAAATTTTACACTGTAACTACATCCTCCAGAGGCCAATTTGCAGGGTGTTGAGATTACTTCACTGTAATATCCTTCTTTTGCCAGCAAATCAGAAAGTCTGATTGAATAATTACCCGAATCACACACTACTATACAACTGTTCATAAAAACCTCTTCTGTCGGTATCTATTCTCAGTATATGCTATTTAAATCTGCATGGTCCCACTAATTTTTTTATACTTCTTGGTATTGCGTCTCTGGAATTCCCCCAAGGTTCGCTATCATACCTATAATCAAATTTCTTTGTAAACCAATTAATTTCCTTTTCAATTCTCTCCATATTATCTATCTGATTCTTCAAAATTATACCTACAATTTGGTCACGTTTCTTTGAATCAAGCTTCTTGGCATACTTAAGCATATTTTTCAAATGAGGAAAACAAAAACCTTTATTCAAATCAAACATTTTACGGAATTCACTCTCTTCAAAATACAGATAAAAAATCACTTCAATATATCTGCCCATTGTGTAATCAAGCTTATCACAAATATGACATTTTTCTTCATAATTTTCCAAAAATGAAATCACTCTGTCGATGGCAGCCCCCCCTGCATTCACGTTTGAAGGTTCTGCGCTCTCTTTCTTCTTTCCCATGTTTGAAAAAATCGAGGAAACCGCACCCTTTAATCCCATTGTCTTTGTGTGCTCTTCCTCCTTATGTGTATCCACATAGTCTGGTTTCATCCCTGAGGCGCGGAAGAGTTTTTTATTATGCTCAAGCATATGTGTATCAATTATCAGCCCAAGCCCCAATTTATTCTCTTGTTTATTGTAAACTTGCTCAAAATGCTTTCTGCAAAAACCTTTTTCATTTGTAAGTTTTCTAGAATCAGGTTCCATAAGCGAAGCTCCCAAAACATAGTCCACATACTCGTTTTCAAGCTTTGTTTCCAATTTGCAAAGAGGACATTCACACTCTGCCTGAAATGCTTCAGTGACCGGAATAGTATAAATAGTTTCTTTCATTTTTTCTCTCCTTCGTGTAAAATGTATATTAATTATATCAACTAAGGCGGTGCTTGTCGATGAATGATTTTAATAACACACTTAAAATTAAAGTACAGGACTTTGTTCCAAAACATATTTTTGAATGCGGGCAATGTTTCAGATGGAATAAAGTTGAAGATAAATATATAGGGATTGCGGGCGGCAAGGTTGTGTCTGTGTACATGGCTGATGAACAAACCCTTGTTTTGGGCAATTGTACCCAAGAGGACTTTGATGGTTTTTGGCATGATTACTTTGATTTAAGTCGTGATTATTCACAAATCAAAGCTGAACTTTCAAAAGATGATATAATGAAAGAGGCTATCAAATTCGGAAGTGGTATAAGGCTTTTAAAACAGGATTTTAACGAGGTTCTCATTTCATTTATTATATCGGCAAACAACAGAATTCCTCGGATTATGAAGTCAGTTGAAACACTTTCTGCATTATATGGTAAAAAAATATTTGAAAAATATTTTTCATTTCCGTCTCTAAATATACTTGCCGGTTTGACTGTTGATGATATAAACTTATGTAAAGCGGGATTTCGCTGTAAATACATAAGTAATACTTCACAAACCGTATCTGAGGGGCATTTTGGTTCTTGTAAAGTTAATTCACATGACTGTGTGCAGATTAGAGAAAAATTACTTGAATTGTCAGGGGTCGGCCCCAAAGTCGCAGATTGCATAATGCTCTTCTCTGGAAATGACTATTCCTCCTTCCCAACTGATGTATGGGTAAAACGCGTAATGGAAGAGCTTTATTTTAAACGTGAAGCATCATTAAAGGAAATAACCAAGTTTGCTCATAATTACTGGGGCGAATATGCAGGATTTGCACAACAATATCTATTCTATTATGCAAGAGAAAACGGTATAGGAAAATAACCAATATGAACAATATGAACAAAAAATACAAACTGATGCTTTTACTTATTTTTATATCACTAACACTCACATTTGTTTCTTGTGCTGAAAACACCCCAGTTTTAATTAGGATTGAATCACCTGTAGTATCCGTACAATCCTCATCTTCCCCCGATACTACTCCAACAGCAGAAATAAAAACAACCCCTGCTTTTACTGATTTTCCGAATTCAACTATTCCACCAACCCCAACACCACTAGGTTTGGTATTCCTCGATGTTCCCCTGATTTCTCAGTTTCCTGAACTTCCTGCAGGCTGTGAAATAACTGCTGTAACCATTATGCTACAATATTCTGGTGCAGATGTTAACAAAATTGATTTAGCAAAGGAAATGCCAAGACATGAAAGTAACACTAACAAGGGTTTTGTTGGAGACCCTTTTAAACCATATGGCACAATCAATACCATCATGCCTTCTGCACTTATGAAACTGGTTTCAAAATATGCTGGCAGTTCCATAAATATGACAGGAAACAACATCAATGCTTTAAAATCACAAATAGATGCTGGCATACCTGTTGTTACATGGATAACGGTTTCTGAACCAAATGGACTGCACTGTGTATGTGTAAATGGATATGATGACAAAAATATTTATTATATAGACCCAAAAGATGGACAACAAAAAATTGTACCTAATTCTAAATTTTCAGAACAGTGGAACTTACAGAAAAGACGAGCAATATCTTATAAAACTGCGTCATAAACAATTATAATCATTAATGAAACTACATTTGTAAGAACAATAAACAATGGTCTGGAAAATTTAATAGGTTTTTCACCAAATTGTTTTACCTTCATTAAATCATAAGGAGATGCTTTCTGCGTAAAATCTTCAATCTGTTTTTTTCGTATCTGTTTTTTTAGTCCGTATCCACCATTTTTTTCTTCTTCTGATGCCAAAACAAGTTCTTTTGCAACCCATTTGCTCATTAAATCCGAAATTAAGAGACATATTAAAATAGCAATATACCAGGAGAATGCAAGATATGCCACTGTACTCAAAACAGCACAGATTGCATAGGCAGAATATACTATGAATTCAGCATATCTTGCCTTTTGGTTCACTTCCATTGCAATTACAATATTTACTAATACTACCAAGAAAATCGCGAGTGCGATATTTAGATGAACATAGTTAAGATTTTCATTTAATACTGTCATGAATCCTCCAAGAGCTCAGGTATTTCTGCGCTGTTGAAGATTTTTGTATTGGAGGATTTCTTCGGAATATCTTTAATAATCAACTTACTTGCCACTACAATTAGTGATTGTATATTAAGGGCCGCTAATTTTTCAACCTCTTTAATAACTGCCTGCTTGACCTCAAGAAGAGCATTCTTAATGTTACAGCCATAAACCATAACCAATTCCAGTTCCATATAAACGCCCTCACTGTCATTGTCTGCAACAAAACGAGAAACACTGTCTACTCCGGCAATGGAAAGCGCTACATATTCTACAATTTGGTATATTGTGTAGTCCGATATTGTATAATTTCCAAGATAACTAAATGTTGGACGTACTACAGATTTTTCACCAATTACCTGATAACGCCCAAATCCTTTTCTCTTTAAAATTTGAAGAGGGTCAAGCCAAAAGCCTGAAAAATCTTTCTTTAACTCAAGAGTTGGCACAGGTATTACATGCATTCCATTTTGACGCCTTGATATCAGAGCCTGCTGAATTTCAAAGTCACTCGCTACCTCTTCAATGCGTACAATTTCGCCAACCCCTTCATAACCTAACCTCTGGGCTATTTTATTTACCATCCCATCGGATGTACCCAAGATCAGAAGGCTGTTTGCTTTGTCTTTGTCGAGCGCACGCCTCACTTCTTTTGCATGTATTTCATCTTGAAAAACGGCTCTCCTTACAGATGCCAGCTTTGTGGGTTCTCTCTTTGCTGAAACCCCTGCTAAAACAGTGTTGCCCTTTATGAGCAGTCCGTCATCAATTATATAGTCTATGTCTCTTTCCTTTGAAACCCAAAGAGACCTATGACTTTTTCCTGTTCCGCTGGACCCTACAAAACCAACTATTTTCACCGACTGTTCCTCCAAGATTTCTCCTGTACATTATAACTTATTGTATTCTACCACAAATAAGACATCCCTTACAAATAATAAATTTGCCTTCAAATACACTTTTTATGGTAATCAACAGCTCTTCATTTTTCATATAATGGATATTGTGAAGTTTTACTTGTCTTGGCGCAATGGTTAAGAGAGCATCCAAAATATTATCTCCCATACAATCCTCAGTTATATACTCACCTGTTTCCGTCATAACAGAGACTCCTCCATCTTCATGACCTACTAAATTCACGGTATTGTATAGTGGGATTTGTGTTTCAATAAAGTGTTTTAACAAAGATATAAATGTTTCATACTCTCTCTTGATATTGAATTGCTCAACAGATGTATTTATGCTTTCTAGCAAGATATTTTTATAATCTTTTAATCTGAAATTGACAAAACCATCCAAAATGACTGTGTCATTTTCATGCAGATATGCTTTGATTTTTTCCTCAATCATATCCCTGCATTCTGGCCTATTTTCTTTTGTAAGCTTTACTATTTCCTCCTGTTCATATGGAAGAAAATGCCCATAATTTGATACAATAAGTTTTCTTATTATCTTTTCTTCATAGTTATTGATAATGTATTCCGATATTTCACCTGGCAATTGATTTACATATTCCATCTGCAAATTCAGTCTCCTAAAGTTGAATACACAAACAGTATATGCCTTTGTCAATTAAAGTGTGAAAAACATCAAGGTCCCTAAATCTACTGGTTTTTCATCCGACAAGCTTATAAGCCTTACTCCTCTTTTATCGAGAAATCTTCTTATTTCACAATAACTTTCAAGATATTCGGCATTACCTGCTATTGCAAAAACCTGATCGTTCACCCGTCCGCTTGCTCCTCCTATAAATCCATAATCCGCTCCAGTGAGCACTATACTCTTTTGCGGCGGAATGAGGAGGATTTCAATTTCCGTATTTTCTAAAGCTTTATAAATACTCAAATCCGATGTTATAGCCAGATTTTCTCTTACCTTTGCAATACTGCAACAGGAGTATCCCTGTCTTACATTCAGTGGCTTTATGTTTCTCTCAATACATTTTTCAAAAATCTTACTGTCTGTGCTATTTAATTTATGTACTAAATAATTCCCAATTATCGCTGCATTATACTTAATGTCATCAGGATATTTGTGAGAGAGCAAAGAATTTCCTTCTATTAATGTTATACCTTTTTCTTTTAAGAGTGATAAAAAATTACCATCACAGCCTTTTGCATAAATCAACTCACTGTTTGAAATCCTAAATAATGAAATGTCAGGATGTGACTTGCAACTTTCTGAAACATTTTTCATAGAAGGCATTAAAACAACTTCGTATCCTAATGTTTCAATACTGTCAATTATTTTTCTGTTTGCTCTTTTATCTACTATACACATCTTCATATATAGGATTTTGACAGATTTAATGTTATTGTCAAGTGGTTGGGGATTTTCTAGTGGGTATGGTGAACCGGAACGGTTCCTTGTCCTTATGAGAATTTGAAAAACATGAGCAAGTTTTTATGTATAAGTGAAATATTGACTGTATTGGGGATTTTCTAGTGGGTATACTGCGCCGGAACGGCTCCTTATCCTTATGAGAATTTAAAAAACATGAGCAAGTTTTCATGTATAAGTAAAACATTGACTGTGGTTGGGGATTTTCTAGTGGGTATACTGCGCCGGAACGGTTCCTTGTCCTTATGAGAATTTAAAAAACATGAGCAAGTTTTTATGTATAAGTGAAACATTGACTGTGGTTG
>JGI994J12354_10004580_pt1 | contig 12347 bp, 10 predicted proteins | sample IntmicLarv3ML3BL_FD_12354 | JGI IMG/M metagenome (IMG submission 12354) | reverse complement strand
TTCCATAAGAAGGCGCATGCCCTTCGTTGCAGGCTAAAATGGCCTTGAGAATCTCCGGATGCGCACCCGCGCAGTTGTCGCTGATAAATCCTCTGTTCATGCTTGATTTTTCCTTTCGCATTTGTTATACTAACTTGCGCTGGCCGAAGTGGTGGAATGGCAGACGCTCTGGACTCAAAATCCAGTGCCCGCGAGGGCGTGCGGGTTCAAGTCCCGCCTTCGGCACCAGTTTGGGAGATCTTGAGGAATCAGGGTTTCCCATTTTTTGTTGATATACAAGGGATGGTGGGTATTTAAGCGCTCAAATGTATGTTTATTGTTTAATACATTTATTTCGAACTTTTAACGAAAAAATGCACACGAATTTCCGACAACTCACAAAATGCAAGAATCTGAAATTGCCCTGCACTTCTTTCCCACATCGCATATCATCTACACTATACAAAGCAAAAAGCTTCGTGTCAATCAGACAGGGGACTTTTTGCCTTCAATCCCATAAAGATGAATAGAAAGCAATACGTTTTCCTTACTCGCCTGCAGTGACCAGGTTACCTTCAAAGGAAATCCAGTCCATCTTGTTCCTTCCTGTGCCATGTTCACCTTGGATAGATCGCACTGACTATGATGGCTGTTGCCCTGCCGGCTTTGGCCGCTGATGGTGACTATAGAGACTTTTTCAGTACCAACACCCTTAAGCGGAGCAGCACGTACAAAGAGACTGCAAAGAATCTGCAGATCGCGCTGAACTCTTTGGGCTATAACTGCGGCACCCCCGATGGAATCTTTGGTAGCAAAACCGAGAAAGCGGTTGAGGCTTTCCAGCGCGACAATCCCCCACTGTCTGTTGATGGCCAGGTTGGATCCGGCACCAAGCCGGTAATTTGGAATCAGATTAGTAACTACACCGGGATGCAAATGCAACTCGTGTTCTAATTTCCTTGGGTAAGAAAAGAGAGCGGCAACTGCCGCTCTCTTTTGCTATCAATGCCATTTTAGGTCATATTCAAGATTCGTTCTATCTTTTGCTACGAATTGAAACGCTTCAGTTTTCTCAGCTGCTTCCGTTCTCGCGTTTATCTCTGCTCTGTAGCGTAAATTATATTGTGGATCATCAAGCCCACCTTCAAAATCACTCCAAGATTCTGGACGGAAAAGGAATTTCCATAGCGGTTTTTCTGGGTCGGTTACGTCAAAGAATGTAGAGACTAGTTTGTATTGCCCGATAGCAGCAGTATCAAGTCCATACGCGTCTTGTATCGCTCCAACAGCCAATTCATATGAAGAAACTTGTACGCATTATGTCCTTGGCGCTAATTATCGTATCTCTGTTGGCGATTGCGCTGCCTGCAATGGCCGCCTCTAGTCCTTGCTCCCACAGCAACAAAACCCGAACCTATGTGAGCCCGAACTACTACGAGGATTGGGACAGCACCCGCCATGTTACGATCTGGACGGAAACTTGGAACTGTAACACATGTGGCACTTACAATGTGCTGTACGAGCGTATGTTCAACTACACCTGGAACAGCCGCGGCGATCGTTGCGTATATTGCCTGCGCTGGAAGTAAATAAGGTACGAGAAGAGGGGCCACGCCCCTCTTCTATCATGCAATCAGTTAAGCTTTCCTTCGAATAGCGGAGATATTGATATCCCATCATAAAGCCTTAAGGTCATATTATCAAGACCACCAAGCAAGCCGTTTGATCGAATATGGATTGAAGAAACACTATCACTTGTCTCAATATCGATCATAGGCAGCCGAAGTAGAATTTCTCCGCTAGAGGAAGTCAACTCTATATCAATATTGTTGACCGCTGTTCTTAGCGTTTCGGCATCAACTAAACCTGGTGTTGTGAGTGTAATATCAATACCCAAGGGGCGAATAAGAACAGTATCAAGGCTCATGCTTATACCGTTTACGAGAATTTTTTCGCTGAGATCAATGGTGGGGATTTTCGAAATGTCGGGTTGGCCAATGTGCAAGGGCACAGACCAACTTGGTTCACCTCGATCGAAAACATTCGCCAAATCTGTTACAAGGCATAATTTGTCCCCTTCTTCAAAATCCTCCTTGAGGGTTGTTCTACCATTTATTATTTCGTATCCTGCTTCATCTGGCAGTGAAGGTGCTGTTTCGTCTTCTCCCAATATCATGAGATACGCTTTGCCTGCAGGGGCATCAGGATCGAATTGAATCAGTGAGTAGTCAATCGTAATTACGTTGTCTTGCACATGATGGGTATGAATTGTCAACTCAGAAGCGCCGGATTCATCTGTAGCAATGTTTTCATTAAGTGGTATTGATTCAATTCCAGCTTTGGACAAAAGACATATCTCTTGGATGATTGGTTGCGCTCTTTTCATCGTTTGCACGGTCAATTCAAGTGTTTCATTATCGGCAATTGAAAATGGCCGGTTCTCCCAATCAAACAACTGCGCAGACATCATGCCATACAGCACGTCATTTCCCTTGTCATATTTCAATAGAGGTTCATCGTATAGGTATACCGCTTTCCGCGGGACAAATACTTCTGCGGTAACAAGTAAACTCTCGAGATCGTATCCTGTTTCTTTATTATTGTCAAGAGAAAACAGTACGCTAAGATCGACACCGTCAGAAGATGCATACAGAGTGCGCATTCTTACTCCATCTGTTTCGCTGGATTCGCTCAACGCATTGCCACCATATTCAGTTATGAGTTCAAGCATGTTCTGAGGCTTTTCACTATATTCCTCGCCACCAAAGATGCTTTCTATCCATTCTGGCCAAATAATTCCTACGGCTACCGCACAGCCAATGAACAAAACAAGGCTTAGCGCAATGGTAATTGCACCAACACTAATTTTTCGTTTCATTGCAAACGCCCCCTGTTTGAGTTCTTTTTTAAGAAAATTATCGAACCTTTCAGTTGGTTTTCCGAATATATCTGGATCAATGATATTCTTCATACAAGAACCTCCTCTTCGCTCAATTCAAAGCGTAATTGCTCCCTTGCTTTCTTCAGCCGGGATTTCAATGTGCCTTCCGGCAAATATAAAAGCGTTGCCGCTTCCTTTATTGTATACTGCTCAACGTAATGAAGAATAATTGGTATCCTGTACTTGGGCTCCAAAGTCATAACCGCTTCGAGCACAACTGAATCATTAGAAATAACGGGGATAATTTCCACAACTTCCTATGGGTATTCTCGTTTTCTTTTGCGATGAATGTTATTGCACTCATTTATCAGAATCCGTAATATCCAAGATTTGAATGCGCGTTCATTTCGTAGTGTTTCACACTTTAGCATTCCCTTCAATATGCATTCGTGGACTGCATCCTCCTGATCCGCTGGGTTAGGCAATAGACCATAGGAAACTCGATAGAGTGTTGTCCTGTGAAGAAGGATCTGTTTTTTGAAGTCCTCTCTTGTCATGTGTTATACCCTTTCATCGCAACAGTACTTGCCACGAATTTTTCTCGGGGAAGATACTTTCCTTTTGACCAGCCATCCATAAGACGAACCATGTATGCATTTTTGATGATGCGAGAGAAATTTAATTCTTCAATTCATGGTACGAAGGCTCCGACAAGAGCACAATATCCAATATGGAAAACAAGCATAATGAAAAGGAAATTCTCGAAGCTCTGCGTAAAAGTAGAGGAGGGGAAATTCTGGCCAAGATAAACACAGGATTGGATAGTCACTTGTATCGCATGTTTCAAGATGATATGATAGAGCTCCCAGGGGGAGAAATGCAAAAGGTCGCACTTGCAAGAACATTTTTCCGAAACTGCTCAGTGCTTGTATTGGACGAACCATCGTCTGCCTTAGATCCCGTTACCGAAAACCAGATTTATGAATCGATAATAGAGCAAGTATCAAACAGAATAACAATATTGATATCCCATAGATTGTCTTGTGCGTTAAAAGCGGACAAAATAATCGTGATGAAACAAGGAGAGATTATTGAACAAGGAAGCCATGGAGAATTGCTTTCTCTTGCACAAGAGTACGCTAGAATGTATCACTATCAAGCGGATCGGTACAAGTAGAGAGCTGGCTTGAGTTTTCATGTCAAGAGCATATCCTGTTGCCAGAGTTCAGGTTTTTTCGTTAGCATTCCCCACCGCAACAGTAGTGCCGCGATCTGAAGGGGTATACTTTCTCCCATACTATCCTACTTATTAGAAAGGAGTATTCATTGTGAAAAAAAGAAGAATCGCCCTATGCTTGGTGCTCACGTTGCTTGTTACTGGCTCCATAGGCGTCACCGAATCCCTTTACGACCAACTGCTAAAAGATGCACCGGAGGGCAATCAGGTCCTTACAATATGGGTGCAGACGGATATAAGAACGTTTAATATAGTCGCACGAGCCTATGAAGAGCAACATCCAGGTGTGACTGTTGATGTTGTTAGCACAATGGATACTGCAGGGGCTCTGGAGGAATACATTGAAAAGGTTTCCGCTGCAATTGTTGGCGGCGGAGGCGTTGATATCGCAACGCTGGGTGCTTTGCCTGTGGATAAATACCTTAAGAGCGGTATGATTGTCGATCTGAACACTTTGATCGATGCTGATCCAGACTTTGACCGTGCCGATTACTTCGATAATGTTCTGCGTGCCTTGGAGGTAAACGGACAGTTGCCGTATGTTAGTGCGCATTTTTTAGCTTATACGGTCTGCCTGAACAAGACGGTGAGTGAGGAAGTGCAACGGGCATTTGAGGAAACGGAAACAATCGACCTTTATCAGGCATATACGTGGTATCTGACAGAAAAGGCACTAAAGGGGGATAGGCCCTTTATTATCGGCACACGGATATTGCACAGAGCCATTGTGGAATGGGAGTGGTATGAGTACGTAGATGTGAAAACAGGCGTTGTCCGCTTTGATGATCCCTCCTTTCGGGATTGCCTTGCCGCACTCTCGGTACTTGTGGATACAAAACGTGGGCTTGGCAATTGGGAGGGCGAGCTGGAGGAGCTTTTTAATCATAGTACAAAATATACAACTGAATATCTGTTTGATTACAGCAGGTCTCTGGCTACGCAGGCTAAAAGGTTTCTTGCTTACGAAGAGGATCCCTTTACTGAACCCAAGCTGGTGAAAAGCACCGGTGGGAAGGTGCAAGCGTGGACTGTTCGTGGTTATGGCATACCGGCAAACAGCGCCAATCGGGAGCTGGCTTGGGATTTCCTAAAATTCTACATGAACTATATACCAGACCCCTCGGATCCATTCAGTTTGGACGCCTTCCCTATAAACCGAGCGTATTTTGAGAACAGGACTAAAAAAGATATTTATGAAAGAATAATGTCTATGGCCGAGAGGGCAGGTGTGCCTGGAAAAGGGGAAGCTGCATTTGAGGAGGCATATGAGAAGCTGCTGGCCCTGGTTGATCAGATCAATTATGTACCTGTCACTGATCTGGCCTTCCAGAGTGCCGTGAGTAATTATATTTTTCAGTACATAGATGGTGAGGTGGGTGCAGAAGAGGCCATAGACCTGCTGCAAAGCAAGAGTGAAATCTATATGAACGAATGAACGCGGCATTTTAGGCCGCATACATTGGGAGGTACATATGAAGAAAAAACACCTCCGAACGGGAGAAAGAGAGCTTTGGCTTTTTCTGCTGCCTAGCCTTATTGGCTTTGCGCTGTTTTACATCCTGCCTTTTGCTCTCTCCGTACAGTATGCTGTGACGCAATCCGCGGCAGATGCTTCGTTTGTGGGGTTTGCCAACCTGATTGCGACAGCACAAAGCCCCTCCTTCCAAACCGCCCTTCTCAATACAGGTAGGTTCATGGCTGTTTGCATTCCTTTGAGCTTTGTACTTCCGTTCATGCTCGCGTCTTTCCTGCAAACGCTTCCTCGCGCTAAAGGAGCGTTCATGCTGTTGATTATGTTGCCCCTTGCCATTCCCTCGGGCGCGATCACCAATTTCTGGGATATCCTCTTTGGCCGCTACGGGGTCCTCAACAAAGCGCTCTACGCGGCTGGGTCGCAGCCGGTTTTTTGGCTTGATTCGGGACTTTCCTTTGGTGTTTCGGTATTCATGTACCTGTGGAAGAACATGGGCTACAATGTGGTGCTGTTCGCAGTAGCCTTATCGGATATTCCTGGGGAATACTTTGAGGTGGCGCGGCTTGATGGCGCAGGCTCGTGGGCGCGTTTTCGGTATATCACACTGCCCTGTATCCTGCCGATGGGTTTCTTTATCTTTATGCTGTCCTTTATCAATGGGTTTCGCGCGTTCAAAGAAGTATACCTGCTCATGGGACGATATCCGCATGAAGGGGTGTACATGCTGCAACATTATATGCATAACCAGTTTGGCGCCATGAATATGCAAACACTTTCCGCTTCCGCCTATTTGTTCACAGCCGGCATTGCCATCGTTGTGCTGGCGTTGTTTCAGGCGCAACGTGTGGCTGCGCGAGATTTTGAGTAAGGGGGTCGGCCTATGCGAAAAAGAGCAATTGCATACGGAATTGTAGCGCTGTTTTCTTTGATTGCGCTCTTTCCGGTGGCGTTTACGTTTGTGAATTCATTCCTGTCTCAAAATGAGGCAATGTCGCGGTATTCCACCACTTCAAACCTGTATAACGTGTATGATGCGGTGGGAAAGAATCACTATGCCTCGCCCACGCTGTTGCCCGATTATCCAACCCTTGGCCAATATGTGCAGGTGTTGACAGGGACGAACCTCTATCTGGGGCTCTTTTGGAATTCCGTATTCATTATGGTACCGGTGGTTTTGGGCACGCTGTTCATCGCTTTGCCCGCCGCATATGCGTTTACGTATATGCGCTGGCAGCATAAGGAGAAGCTGTATTTCCTGTATATCATCGTGATGCTGATGCCCATGCAGATTACGCTTGTATCCAATTATGTGATGGCCAGATGGCTTGGGATTGAAAACAGCTACTGGGCAATTATCCTGCCAGGCCTTGCGGCACCCCTGGGGGTGTTTCTTGTGCGGCAGCAGATGCTGGGGCTGCATCGCTCGTATGTGGAATCAGCACAGATTGACGGTGCTTCGCACATGAGGATTCTGCTGAGCATTGCCACGCCGATGATGCAGGGGGCTATAGCAGCGATGCTTTTGCTTACCTTCATCGAGTACTGGAATGTGGTGGACCAGGCCATTGTGTTCATTCAAAGGCCGCTGTCCTACCCTCTTTCCGTATACTTGTCTAGAACGGTAACGGAGGATATCGGCGTGTTTTTCGCTGTAGCATGTATATACCTCTTTCCGGCAGTGCTCCTGTTTTTATATGGGCAGCAATCCATGCTGCGGGGTATACAACTCTCGGGACTCAAGAGATAAGTCAGGAGGAAATGACCATGCGCAGAAAAAGCCTGCTGTGTATATTGGCCGCCTTCACTGCCATTATGCTTGCATGCACATATGCCACGCTGGTTGCGCACAGGCGTGCATTGCCGCATGTGACGCTGGGCAAGGAAACAATGGAGGAATTGGTGCTTCAACTTGAGGCAACGGCCATTCCCACGCGTGAAAGCGATGGAACATACACGATTGAGTTCACGGTTCCACTGGACAGGGATGATTTTTACCTTGGGGATGAATACACGCTTTATGTCCCCTCCGCACGGTATCGAGAAATTCCGGCGACAGTGGTGCTGAACAATGCGAACGAGGAAGACCGTACCTTGCGCATGTGCTTTGAAGATGCGGATATGCTGGGCGGCGAGGAAATATTGCTCTACCACGCGATTGAGATTAGTGGGTTGATTACCGTGCCCACAAGCGCTGTGCACGAGGATACAATGGGCGAATATGTTTTGTTGGTGGTGCGTGAGGATTCTGTTTGGGGCTATGTATATCGCGTTCAGAAGCAGACAGTGTACACGCGCTACACCGTGGACAATCAGAAGGTGCTTTCTACGACTGTCGGTTTCAAGCTTCCCCTGGCCATTGAATGCGACCGCTATCTTTCCGATGGCGATGAGGTAAGGATTTATCCGTAGCATTGCGTCAAGATATGGCTATCGTCTACTATGCGCTGTTCTGGCATAGTGGAGAGTATCCCGATTTATGCAAAATATCAATATATATATATAGTAAGCGTATCTTGCGCTGGTACCCCAAAGAGTCTCGGTGATATTCTCCATTTGTTGCAGTGATATGCGGGCCAGGTATGTTTCGATCAAAGCTTCCCCGGTGCTGCTTTCCCGGTGTCGATAGCGCTCAACAATCGCGGTCTCAAATGGTATGCCCTTTAGTTGAGGCGTTTTCAGCTTTATATCTCCGCTGGTAGTGGTCAGATCTTCTCTGGTATTGTGAAATCGGTTTCTTTGCTCCGGTGCACTTATGAACCGGTACGAGGAACATATCCGCACCAATGGCCTTTCACCGTGTATTTGCAAGACTATATTTTATCGGTTATATTAGCAAGGGCAACATCAGGAGAAAAGGCCTCCCGCCATCTGTTGCAAGGATAAACCGGCAGTTGACCAATAAAAAAGTTGACAAGAAAAACACGAAGTGATATACTCGCCTCAATAAAATAACACACAAAAAACGGACGCTTTTTGTGGATTGTTTATCTAGTTTTATATATACTTTCATTTTATCTGCGGAATGTGGATTTTTGTTTTGTTACCCAGGCAACAGAGATGTTGCCTAGAATAAAGGAGTGACTGATTTATGAAACGGTTCTTGGCAGTATTGGTCGTACTTGCTCTTTCTCTGGCTATGGCATCCACCGCTCTCGCTGCGGAAAAGATCGGCGTAGCAATGCCCACACAGAGCCTTCAGCGCTGGAACCAGGATGGCGCCAACATGAAGGAAAAGCTCGAAGCTGCTGGCTATGAAGTTGATCTGCAGTATGCGGACAATGACGTGGCCCGTCAGGTTTCCCAGTTGGAAAATATGATTCTTGGCGGCGCCAAGGTGCTGGTTGTTGCCTCTATCGATGGCAGCGCTCTGGGCACGGTATTGGCCACTGCCAAGGAGCAGGGCATCCCCGTAATCGCGTATGACCGTTTGATCATGCAGACCGATGGCGTGGATTACTATGCCACGTTTGATAACTACATGGTCGGCACGATTCAGGGCCAGTATATTGAAGAAAAGCTCGGCCTGAAAGATGGCGCGGAAGGCCCCTTCAACATCGAATTTGTTGGCGGCTCTCCGGATGACAACAACGCGCTGTACTTCTTCCAGGGCGCTATCGATGTGCTGAAGCCCTACATGGATGAAGGCAAGCTGGTTTGTCCCAGCGGCCAGGTTGAATTTGAGCAGGTTGCCACGATGTCCTGGAAGACTGAAACTGCCCAGGCTCGCTTTGACAACATCATCACTGCCAACTACGCCACGGGCGATGTGACGTTGGATGCGGTTCTCTGCTCCAACGACTCCACGGCCATGGGCGTGCTCAACGCGCTGGCCAACGTGGGCTATGAAGAGTATCCGATCATCACCGGCCAGGATTGCGACAAGCCGAACATGCCGTACATCATCGAAGGCAAGCAGTCCATGTCCGTGTTTAAGGACACCCGTACCTTGGCCGAAAAGGTTGTAGAGATGGTTCAGGCGATTATGGAAGGCAACGAGCCGGAAGTAAACGACACCACCACCTATGACAATGGCGTGAAGGTTGTTCCTTCCTATCTGTGTGCGCCGGTGTTTGGCGATGCCAGCAACTATGTGGAACTGCTCATCGATAGCGGCTACTACACCTTGGAGGACATTGGCCAGTAAAGACCAATTGTCAGAACACCTCGTCGTAAGCAAATGGCGGGCGGTTACCGCCCGCCATCTGATAAATGGGCGCAAACGCAGGAGACGGGGCGGTTACCGCCCGTTTTTTTGTGCTTGTGGCTTTTTCACTCAAATAAGACCCCAGCAACCGGGGAGGAATTTTTTTTGAGCAAGACGCTATTGGAAATGCGCAACATCACCAAGCTCTTTCCGGGTGTTCGCGCCCTGAGCGATGTGAATATCACCGTGGAAGAGGGAGAAATTCATGCCCTTTGCGGTGAGAATGGCGCAGGAAAATCCACACTGATGAACGTTCTCAGCGGGATTTATCCACATGGTACCTATGAAGGGAATATCTATTTCGACGGCAAGCCCTGCCAGTTTAAAAACATCAAGGATAGCGAACGGCATGGCATTGTCATCATTCATCAGGAGCTGGCGCTGATACCCTATCTGTCCATTGCTGAAAACATGTTTCTGGGCAATGAACAGCAAAAGACTGGCTTTATGGACTGGAATACAACGTATCAAAAGGCCAAGGAATATATGGAGATCGTCAGTCTTCATGAGAATCCCCGTACGCTGATCAAGGATATTGGCATGGGCAAGCAGCAGCTTCTGGAGATTGCCAAGGCGCTGGCGAAAAATGTTCGTCTGCTGATTCTGGATGAGCCCACATCCTCCCTGAATGAAAGCGATGCCCGGAACCTGCTGGATCTTCTGCTGAAATTTAAGAAGGAAAAGGGGATCACTTCCATCCTGATTTCCCATAAATTGAATGAAATCGCCTATGTGGCTGATAAGATCACTGTGCTTCGGGACGGCGCTACTGTGGAAACGCTGGATCAGAAGGCTGGGGAGGTCAGCGAGGAGAGGATCATTCGAGGCATGGTAGGCCGCGAAATGAGCAACCGCTACCCGCCTCGCCGGGAAAATATTTCCGGTGAAATGGCGCTTGAAGTAGAGAACTGGAATGTATATCACCCAATGTACACCCATAAAAAACTGGTGGACAATGTGAGCATCAATGTTCGCCATGGTGAGGTTGTGGGAATTGCGGGCCTGATTGGGGCGGGGCGCACGGAGCTTGCGATGAGTGTCTTTGGGAAGGCCTACGGCGCTAAAATTAGCGGGACGCTGAAGAAGGATGGGCAAGTGTTGCATCTGTCGGGGGTTCCTGCCGCCATTCAAAATGGCTTTGCCTATATTACGGAGGATCGCAAGGGGAATGGGCTGGTGTTGCCCAACAGCGTGAAGCACAATATTACCCTGGCGAACCCTAATGCGGTGAGCAAGCGCGGTGTTTTGGACAAGGACAGGGAAACCAGCTCGGCCCGGCAGTATCAGGAGAAGCTGGGGATCAAATGTCCTACTGTGGAACAGCACGTAGGCAATCTTTCCGGCGGAAATCAGCAAAAGGTGCTGCTGGGGAAATGGGTTTTTGCCCAGCCTAGCATCATGATCCTGGACGAACCTACTCGCGGCGTGGATGTGGGTGCCAAATACGAGATTTATCAGATCATCAATGATCTGGCGGAGCAGGGGAAGTCTATTCTGATGATTTCTTCGGAGTTGCCTGAGCTTTTGGGCATGTGTGACCGCATCTACGTAATGAACGAGGGCCGGATTGTCGCGAATTTGAAGCGGGAGGAAGCTTCTCAGGAAATCATCATGAATTATATTATGCAAGCTAGCAAAGGGGAGATTGGCGCATGAACGGCATTGAGAAAAAAACAGCCAAGGGGCTGCAAAAGGCTTCAAGCATAAACCTCCGGCAGTATTCCATGCTGATTGCGCTGGTCGCCATTGTGATTTTTTTCCAGATTGCCACGAAGGGTATTTTGCTTGTGCCGATGAACATATCCAATCTTATCGCGCAGAATGCCTATGTTGTGATCCTGGCCATCGGCATGTTGATTTGTATCCTTACAGGCGGCAACATTGACCTGTCTGTGGGCTCGGTTGTTGCCATCGTGGGCGCAGTGGCTGGAAAACTGGTTATTGAAGGCAAGGGAAATGTGTACACCAGTGCGGGTATATGCCTGCTGCTGGGTCTGGTTATCGGTGCGTGGCAGGGCTTCTGGGTTGCATATGTGCGCATCCCGGCGTTCATTGTAACGCTGGCAGGCATGTTGATTTTCCGTGGACTGACGCTAACGGTATTGGGCGGCCTGACCATCGCTCCTTTTCCAGAGGAGTATATGAAGTGGTCCACCGGCTTCCTGTGGAGCAACGCGCCCAAGGTGGCGTTTTTGGGAAAAAACTTCAACATACCTGCGGTAGGGATAGGTGCCGCTTTGGCGTTGGGTTACTGCCTGCTCCAGGTGCTTAACTATCGGAGCCGGCGGAAAAAAGGATACGAGGTATCCGCTCTGCCGATAGTGATCATCAAAACCATCGCCATTAGCGGGGTGCTTCTGGCGTTATTTGCGATGCTGGCACAATACCGCGGCATTCCTACGGTTCTGGTGCTGCTGGGCCTCCTTTTGATGGTGTACACCCTCTTTACCAACAATACGGTCATGGGACGGCACATTTACGCGATTGGCGGCAATGAGAAGGCAGCCAGGCTCTCTGGCGTAAAAACCAATGGCATGCTGTTCCTTGCCTATGTGAATATGGGGCTCCTTTC
>JGI994J12354_10004579_pt1 | contig 12348 bp, 12 predicted proteins | sample IntmicLarv3ML3BL_FD_12354 | JGI IMG/M metagenome (IMG submission 12354) | reverse complement strand
GCGAAAAGATGTTGAAGAATATAAAAAAACGATAGGACTCTAAATTGCTATAATGAAAAAAACATAGATAAACTCGCCCTCACGGGATATTCGAAAAGTGACGCTACTAACCTATCTCATCAATTTCGCATTTCTTCAACTATTACTAAATCTCTATATATCTGATGCATATTTCTTGTGTGCACAATTAATACCGTAAAGATAATAACTGTAATAGACACAACTGCAATTGCAGATATAACAGCTATAACTTTGGCGGCATCAGCCGTATTTGAGGGATTTTCAAAGAATACTGTAATATTTTTTCTACAAAGGCATTAAAATACTTCCAAGTACCCATCAGTATCATTACTATTATAGAAACCTTGTAGGTAGATAGCACATTCTTTTTGTGTTCATATGCTGATTTCAAGTTTATGTACTCTAAATCGAGTTCGTCAGCTTTCATCTTTCCAAAACTACTTTTCTTATGCAAATAACGCATAAGGTCGCGTTTCCTTCGCACCCGAAAAGAAATAGTCATCATGTAGCGTTTAACTACTTCACTGATTTTAGCCATAATTATAACGCTCCTTGTGTTATTATACCAACGCCGGAATTATAATTGGAGGTATTTTTGCGTTTGGTTTGATTTTATCACAACAACTATTTTGCTTTTTTGCATTGCTGCATATGCCTTACAAATCTCCTTGCTTGATATTGTGTTATCTTGCTTACCCCTTTCGCCATTTTCCACTCAGACAGTGCCAACGTCCACTCAGGATTTTTACATACATCCTTATTCTCAGCGTCGATGAGATATTTTTCTTCTCTTTCACGTTCTCTCACAAAGTCCATTGCAGTCTTAAGATATCTAATTGCGTAAGCATAATTAACTGCCAAGCCCCCCGACTTCCACCCACCGAGTTCCTTGTTTGTTATAACCCATTCAAGCCAAACCGAATTCATATATGTGAGGTTTATATACTCGTCAGAATTTATCTCAAAATTTGAACGTGCAGACCCTGATGGCGAATATTCCTTCTGCACCGAGACATAGACATACTGTCGTCTATATGTAAACTCCTCTAGGATTTCACATTCTTCAGACAATTTTGCATCGGCACTGGTTACGTATTCAACATAGTACCTTTCACCAGATTCTGGCTTATCGTGTGAATATCTATATCTTATTCGCTGCTCTGGCAATCCGAATTCAATGAGATTGACCGGATACAGTGTGCAATCATCAACACTGCAATCGTGTGTTCTATTCTTGTCACCACGCCCTCTGGCATTGTCATACCTGCCGCCGCTCCACTTAAAGTTTTCCCGATTGTGTTCTGGTACCACTCTTTGGGCTGTAAGGATAATGTCCCCTACTTTCATCGTCTCATTACATTTTGCGATAATGTCGTTGAAAGAGCCAAACCGCTTATCTGCAAGCCATTTATCCGCAACAGCATATATCACATATTCTGATTGTTTTTCCAATCGGGTACCCTTTGGAAGTGGCATAACCGGTGTGTTATCAACGATGCCCTGTAGAATGCTGTATATGAAAACACGGGAAATAATGCCATCAATCGACTGTTTTCGTTCGGCTTTCTTATTCTTAATATATCTCTCTCGCTCTGAATCAAATGTAAACTCAGGCATTGCTTCCGGGGTGAAATCTATTGATTCAGTGTTTATAAAATTGTCTTTGATATGTACACGCTCTTCGTCGGTCCAGCCAAGGAATACATTTTCACCGTTTCGGATAATTATACCTATAGTGGCACCATGATAATAATCGAAGTTGGACATTATGTTATGATACGGCAAATCACCTCGAAACCCATGATATTCACCTACCTTTTTTGCGGTGCGCGAAAGTCTGACCAGCATAACACATCTGTCATTTGGTGCAAAGGTGTCTAGTGCAAGTGGGCTGTGTTTCAAGAATTCTTCGAACAGATGCACATCATCCCACGCAATTTCATAGAGTGATGCAAGCCGGCCAAGATCCTCATCCAGAAATCTCAGCTTTTGGTGGAGAACCACAGGTTCATCATCTGGTGCATTTGATCCTTTTCGTATCTGACCGAATTTGACTATTTCTCCGGCATAACAGCGGATTGAGTATATCTCTGAGTCAAGAAGATATATCTGGTTCTCCAGCTTCTCAAGTGCTGTTTCCATTTCTGTTTTCTTTTGTTCAAGTTCGCTCATTAGTTCTCTTTTTCGAGCGTTCAGTTCCTTTTGCTTTTCTTCAATCTCAGCCTGTAATACTGCCAGCTCCTCCGTTTTGGCGTTCTTAACTGACTCCATCTCTTCTTTCAGGATATTTAACCTGCTTTCAGCACCACCAATATCTGCGGCTACAGATGAATGTGTCACAGTGTTTTGAATTGCGACCGGCAACAGAGATACATCTTGAGTTGCATTATTGGGGTGAAGACCCAACAATGTTTTTAATCCCGCAGGGGTTATTTCTGAGAAATCCTCCGATGGGATGAACTCCATGTACTTTTCTGGTGCAGGAATAATCATTCCGCTATAAGGGTTTCCGAAAAACACATATGCATAGTTACCATCTATCCATTTTCCTACATTGAGCGGCTGCGCATATATATCAATAAAGGTCTTGTATTCACCGAATAACTTAGTAAGGAATTTCCTTTTCTCTTTTAGCCACCGCTCTTTACCCTCATCGGTATTGTTTCTGTAATGCCAATCATCAAAATAATGCTGCTCAAATACCCTCTTGATAATTGAATAATCACTATCTTGTCGCGGCGAGTTATCTAAAGTAGAAAGCACACAATCTCTTAGCTGCTTTGCTGTTTCTACAGTTAGATTATTGATATATTGAATTAGCCCATCAAAATTTGTAAATTTTGCTAAACCAATTGAAAGCATGATTTTTCTCCTTAGCAAATCTGAAAAATACTGAATATTCCCGACAGTACCAGCTATATATCTTTTTCTGTTCCCTGCTTCTATTGCCTTAGACTTTTTATTGCATCTTCTTCAGTTGAAAATACATATTCGCACCAATCGGAAAAATTGTATTTCCGTACAGTTGAGGACAGAGGTTTAACATCGCTCTCGACCTCAACAGTATCATCTGCAATTCCATCGCTATGAATCCGAATAGTTGTACCATCCACGATGATTGGTTCAAATTTACTACTTTGAGTAATAACAAACACTTTGCGGCCAAGGTATACTTCTAAGTTTTTACTATTAAGCGTTTTTTCAGCATTCTCTCTACTGAGGAATAATCTCCTGCCGCCATCCGTTAGCTGCCCCTCCCCAGAGTAATAGCCGATTGCACCATCATAAGGGCTAACGGATACCCCTATTCCGCCAGCGTCTATGTAGAAGCTATGAATAGGCGCAAAGTCTATTTCATCGGGTGATGTTGGCTCTATTTTTCCAGCGCCATCACACCACAACCAATATACATTTTCCCCTATCAGCCCTCTCATTTCCACTATTGACAAACTGTATTTATTCATTTTGTTACCCTCTTTATCTTTTTTGGTCTGCCTATTGATGGGGCTGACTTCTCCGCCAACGACAATCCGAATCCTTTTAGTTTTTCTTCAATTTCCATCACCGAGTTAGTGCCTAATCCTGAGAGCGACATTAACTCGTGTTTTGCCTTCTGACATACACGCTCTAATGTTAGGAGATTAGCATTGTCGAGAGCATTATATGAGCGGTTTGATAGATCCAGTAGTCTAATACTTGTTGTTCTGTGAGTTAAATTAATTCTGTTCATTATATCTTCAGCCAAATCACTACCCGATTTTTCTACAATTTCGCCGTCATTCTGAGCAGGTCCTAATAACATACATACTCTTATAGGGTTGCGCAGCCATGTAATTGCATCACCTTCAATTTGTCGAATACGCTCTCTGGACAATGAATATATTTCCCCAATATCCCCAAGCGTTTCACCGCTCTTATATCTCAGTATAATAATGTCCTTCTCCAGAGGCCTAAGAGTTTTTAGTACTGATTCTAATCTTATATGTATATCATGTGGCCATGACTTTTTACCCAGATCTGGGCACACAGCATTGAGCAGAGCTGCCGGCCATCCATATGTTTTATTTCTGGTTGCCTTGCTCAAATATATCACCTAATCCTATGTATATTTTAATCTATATTTCGTTCTCATCAATTGCTTGAGATACCATGCGGCATCGAGTACCATCGTCAATTAGTTTTTTTGCGATTTCTTGCACCTTTTCATATTTTTCAGGGTGTGCAAGCATGAGTGCCATATAAACATCGTCACCAGATTGGCGTGTTCCAAGAAAGTCGCCCGCTCCGCGAATGGCAAGGTCAGCTTCTGCAATTTCAAAGCCATCAGTAGTATTTACCAACGCCTCAAGTCTCTTTCTACCTTCTTCAGTAGGACTTTCGCAATCCAGAACACAATATGACTGGTGCACTCCACGCCCCACTCTTCCACGCAGCTGATGCAGAGATGACAAGCCAAAGCGTTCTGCGTTTGTTATAACCATTGTTGTTGCCGTGGGCACATTCACACCAACTTCTATAACCGTTGTTGCAATGAGCACATCTATTTCACCATCTTTGAATTTGCCAATAATGTCCTCAGTTTCAGTTTTTGTGTTTTTGCCGGTGAGTGTTCCCACCCGCACACCGTAAGGAGATAGCTCATCTGTGTATTCTGTGTATACCTCTTCAACTGACCGGATGCCTTCCATATCATCACTCTGGTCGATCATTGGGCACACTACATATGTTTGCAGTCCTTTTTTCGCCTGATTAATGATGAATCTAAAGAGTTTATTTTTTGATGTCGCTATTCCGGTCGATACAGGTTTCCGCCCATGGGGCATTGTTTTAATCGTGTGAAGCTGGATACTGTTGCCATAAACAACCTGCGCCAGACTGCGCGGTATTGGCGTTGCACTCATAGTAATGCTATGTACACCCGCTGCTGCCTTTTCCACAAGTGCAGTTCTCTGTGCCACGCCGAATTTATGCTCCTCGTCAGTAATTGTCAGGGCTAAGTTTTTATACACAACCTCTTTACCCACAACTGAACTTGTTCCAACAATAAAGCTGACTTCCCCGTTCTCAATAGCCTGCAATGTCTTTTTCTTTTCGCTTTTCTTCATATCCGAGCCACCCAAATAGGCCGCCTTATACCCAAGATGACCAACTATACCGCTTATTTCCTCATAGTGTTGGCGAGCCAGCACTTGAGTCGGGGCCATCAACACGGACTGGTAACTACTGTCTGCCATTGCCACCATCATCATAAATGCAACAATGCTTTTACCGCATCCAACATCCCCCTGCACCAAAGCGTTTGTCCTTTTACCTTGACGGATATACTCAATCATGTTGGTTACTGCATTTTTCTGATCGTCAGTCAGCTGATAAGCCAGATTCTCCTCTACCCGTTTCACACCACTTAGAGTTTTAACCGAATATGGGCTGCCAACAGCTGATGACCTAAGCGCCCACTCATTTTTCAACGCAAAGTATAGTAAACTGTCAAACAGCATCCTCTTCTGGCCTAGCTGGACATGCTCCAGTGATGCAGGAAAATGCAATTTGTAAAGCGCATCTTTTCGGCTTAGCAATTGCAGCTTTTTTATTAGTTCATATGGACAGTTTTCCTCAGTAAGTTCCGCCATATTGTTTGCCAGTAGTATTTTTTCTGTTAGATAATCCATACTCATACCTGCTATCTTTGAATAGACAGGGATAATGCGCTGGCCGACTGACAACTTTACTTCAAACAACTCCGGCGATGATATTCGGTAGTCACTATATGTTCCACCATCAGACACTTTCCCGGCAACATATACATCACGTCCAATACAGTTGGATACACTGTTTCGCATATAATTTTGATTAAACCACACTATTTCTATTGTTTTTTCTGTGCCTCTTAACTTGCCAACCGCTTTTAGAACTGGTGTCTTGTTGTAAAATGCCATAACATCCTTTACCTCAACATATACACATGACACTTCCGATTCTGGGGGGGAGTAAAGTCCTGATACTTTCTAGGAAGAAAGCTGATCAAATCCTCAGCAGTAAAGATGCCTTTTTTATTAAACTGTTTTTCTTTCGCTGGTGTGACACCTAATGCGGATAAGTTCATCTTTATACCTCTTTTGCAGTGTTGGCTCCTTATAAAAGATACATATCTCAGTGGTTAAGCCGTTCTAGTACCTCGGCTACTTATGCTTCCGCAATATGCTGTACCCTCCCGACCTTGCCGTCTTCAAGCATCACCTTTATACCATGGGGATGATAACGCTTAGAAGTAAGTATTTTCTCTACGGTACCTCTGGTCAATGTTCCAGTCGGCTGGTCATTCTTCAGGACGATATCTACCGTAGCACCAACCTTAATGTAAACACGTAGGGTATGCGCCTTAATCATTTGACGCTACTTTCTCCGCTTCAATACGGTCGTTATCATCTTCAATAACCTTAAAAAATTCACTTGCCTTCATCTCAATAAAACTGTCAGGAGTAGTGTATTCCGTGTCCGTCTCAATTGAACAATAGACAACCCCGCCTACCTCAAAAATTCTGGTTCTTGCCCTGGAAATGTACTCATGCAAATATCGCGTGATCTGAGGCTTAAGTTGAGGCTTTATTTCCTCGGCAATTGCTGCCCATTCTTTACCAATATCAGATTTGGCACGGAAGAAAACCAATCCACTAGACTTTACGGTTTTCTGGAGTTTTGATGCAAAAGTAACCCTATCTTTCTGTGTAGGCACGATAGCCAACATTGTGGTACCGGGGAAATATTCCGTTGCCTCAATACCGTATTTGACTGCAATAGCGCCAAAGGCTTTACGCACGGCATCCTCATTTGTCATGTACTCCACATAGTCATTGTGAAGCTTACTCTCAGGCTCCAAGCGATAAAACTTTTCCATTTATACATTCTCCTTGTCTTTCTGATGCTTCATATATGCATAAGCACACTCATATGCCTTTTCTGTTCCACAATAAGCGCACCATTCATGATTGCCACACGGCATTTTAGTACCGAACTCAGCTAAGTTGTGGTTCTTTATTACTGCATCCAGACAATGAAGCGCTGTCTCAAAGTCGCCCTCTTCATATATTTCTTCACAATCCACATCAGCGAACGAATGACCAGCATCATCTGTAGCAATATCTGCTGGTATAGGCTCTGGTGCAGCACTAGATAATTCCTTATCCGCAATATGACTCTCTTTAACAGCCAGCTTGTCGGCTCTTTCGTTATATTTATTGTTTGCGTGTCCCCTCACCCACTCGAATTTACAGGTATGTTTTTGTACAAGCCTATCAAGCGTTTTCCAGAGGTCTGCATTCTGTAGTTCGCCATCCTTACGTTCCCATCCCAGAGATTTCCATGAATTAATCCAATTTTTGTTGAACGCATCAGTTACATACTTTGAATCAGAGAGTACAGTCACAATGTGAAGTCCTCTGAGTGCTTCTAGTCCTTTAATTACAGCCATAAGCTCCATGCGATTGTTCGTTGTCTTCGTTTCATAACCACAGTACTCCTTGATTGTCTTTCCTTCGTCAGTTATTACTATTGCCGCCCAACCTCCGGGGCCTGGGTTTCTTTTGCATGACCCGTCTGTATATATTATCGTTTCTGGTTTGAGTGCCATAAACAAGCTCAGTCCTTCCTAATTAATACGCAGCTATTTTGCCGTGATATTATTGATTTTATTGCAACTATTATACCATATTATTTTTTTATTGTCAATTTTCTTCTTGACAACCACTCGGTTGTTGGCGTATTTTTTCCTTATAAATACAGGATTTTATTTTACTCTCAATTGTTTCGTTCCAATATTTCTATTTTGGTCATCAGTTTGCTCATTTTTATCCTGATAGAATGAAGATGGGAAAAGATAAGCAAGTACGTGTCGAAAATGAATACCTGTGGCACCGGATTTGCTGTACCCTTTCACTTCCTTTTCAAATTTATAAAACACTTTGTCCAGAGTATAACAATGAAGTATTCATGCAAAAAAGAGACCGAAGGAATTTTCCTCCAGTCTCTAATACTTATTGCCAACCTCTATCCAGCCAGCAGTCACAGTCATTCGGACCGCATAAAAGCGGCTCATTACCATACATCTCCCCTGCACTTGGTAGAACACAGTGCAGCTTTTTATCACAACGAACCTGTAAGGGCAGTCACCTATTGTATTGTGCTCCTCGCCTATATATGGATTATTTTCCAGTGGTAGTGTTACAAATTGAATTGAGTACAAACAATATTAGTCATCAGCCTCTGGTTGTGCTACTGATGCCAGAAAGAACTCTTACAATTTCACTTGAAGCTTGACCATTTATTAAATTATCTCTATATAAATATGTATTCATAGATTCTATTAAAGCTTCATATTGAGATAATTCGCTTGTATCAAAAAGTAAAACTGATATTAACAAATGTATCACAGTCTTAAAATCCTCATACTCTTTATCTGCAAAAAATGAAGACTGGTAATATACTTCATTCATGAGATACGCATATTTCATATTTGATTGCTTGTATTGGAGAAGTTCTCTTTCGTCCATCACATCTGTATCGACAGATAAATTTGCTGTAAGCTGTCCAAAATTACGCATAATAATGATATCAATTGCTTCTGTTTTGCGCTTTGTTTCTACCTTTAGATAAATAATACCAACAAACATCAGTGTCACAATAAATAATACAATTAAACTATTTTTTGTCATTTTTAAGTGCATTGGAATATCCCTCTCTTTACGCTACAAATATCCTACACTGTAAATAGTAAGTCAAATTACAGCATAGGATATAAGCATTACATTAGGCTCAGTTTAATTACTACTTATTAATTTTGGTTATCAGTATCTATCGACCGCAAGGTATGGATTGTCTCCCATTTCTTTAAAGTTTGAGCGCGGTGAAACAGATACATTAATGCGAAGGTGCATCTATTCCCTAGCTATGCTGTTTGTACTTTCGTAATCGTGACCGTATACATGCGCAAATCATACCATGAACACTTTCGCAACGCAAATAATGCCAATGTTTATCAGACTAAATTACTCGTAATCCTATCCCTATCAATTTGGTCTGGCATAGGTTCTGTTCAATTTCCCCTCGACTAGTGCGCCTTGGAAAACATCGTCAGCATATTTGTCGGTAAACTATGGTTGTTTTCCTTGTTTGTGCATAACTTGTGGAAGAACCAGAATAATCATCGACTAATAACACATTAGTTGGCACATAAAATGTAGGCTGAAGGTTTTGCCTCCAGCCTGCTGTATTTATGTCTATTTTCATCTTCTATTCAGTTGGCGGTCATAATCATACGGCGCATATAGAAAGCGATTTATTACCACACGTCTCCCCCGAACTTGATAGAACATCATGCAGTTTTTTATCAAACCAAACCGGTGAGGGCGTATACCTATAGTAATTTGCTCTTCGCCCATATGTTGATTATCTTCCAACAATCCACATCTGCCTACAATTCTGGCGGTTGGCCATTCGTCTGTTGCAAAAACATGAGCTTGTCCGACTCGGAATCTCCCCAGGTCTTCCCAGCTATATGTAAAAACATCGGTTTGTCCGACCCGGAATATTCTTCAATTTCAGTTGCTTGGTGTCTTTATTATTACTATTACTGTTGCATCACTGGGTATGTCCTTAAGATTCAAAATACGTTTATCTAACAAATTCCTGATTTTATTAATATTTCTGTCACTGGGATTCCTAATTGCAGTCTCCCACCTGGCGACACTCGTCTGTGTTACGCCAATCACTTCCGCAAGCTCTCGCTGTGTCATGCCCAGAGACAGCCTTGACGTCTTAACGTATTCATTACCTTCGCTATAATTCCTAGAAAACTTTTTATTTTCCATTACTACTGCAGTCCTTTCTGTGAGGCGTTTGAACAGTTGCGAAACAAAGGGGTATCGATAAATAGTAATCGTTCTTGACCTGGAAATGGTGGATATACCGAACTGTATTGTAAGCTTTCTATAATATTTTTCCTGTGTCATTGAGAGTGAATAACAAAAAATAAACTTGCAACAGAATATGTTTTCCGGCTAGGCACATTTGTATACATATATTTTTCAGAAATGATCTCTGCTTTGTTTTATCCAAAAGCAGAAGCTTTACCCACCACCACAAAGCGTCCCTCGGAATCTCTGTTGCTGCAGGTAGATAGAGTGATGACCTTGTCTTCCACCGTCACCTGTACGTCAGATTCTATTGCTGACATTTTGGCGGCATGATCTAAAAACACTTTATACTCTTCATTCCCTGAAAATGACAAAGTATATATCGGGTCGGAGGTGCTGGCCTCATAGACACTGTATACCTCTATCTTATAGCCGCCTTCTTCTGTCAGGTAATACATCACCGGATGTTCTTCGTAGTAGTCCTGCTTTTCATAATAAAGCAGTTTTGAGAACATGGCCCCATATTGATGAAAGTTATGACCGTAGATGATGGTGTTTTCATCATCCAGCATCATATTGTTACAGTCTGCAAACAAAGTGCCCACCGTACCATAGGCACCGTTAAAAGTGTGATTGAGGTAAAACGCATTGTCTGCCCCCTGTACCACAGGATAAGAGATATCTGTTCCCGGAATCACAAACCAGCCTGTAAAATCTTCATTTTCTGACATCAAAGCAGTGAAATCTATTGTTATTTCAGCTGCTCCAATCTCAATGGTCACGTCATTATTGCTGGCTGAATAGTAATAACCAACCGGAGTCCCGCTTTCCTCTATATCTTCCCCCAGTTGCGATGATGACACCTCCGGACGCACAGCAATCGGCGTTTCAAAGGTCGGTGACTCTGTGGATTTAGGAACACTTGTCACCAGATGACCGGGCTCTTTATATTGCTTCTGAACACGGTACTGGTAGGCCAGTTCCTGACTTACCACCAGAAACACTCCAAAAATGAGTCCTATCAAAAGGGAGCTTTTGAAGCTACCGTTTTTTCTTCTTCTGCGCGTCTTTCCTATCCTCATAGATACCTGCCTTTATAAACAGAGGGAAACATTGTTGTCTCCCTCTGCTCAGCATAAATTAGTCTTCGTCTTTCTTGCGCCGCTGTGAAAACATCACTGCGCCAGCGCAGAGAACAAGACCGCCTAATGTACCGCCCAGTGCAGGGACACTGCTCTCTATTCCGGTCTTTGGCACATTGCTGCTGGAAGATGCTGCCGTCCACTTGGCATAAAGAGTCACATCCGCTGTGGGTGTGTAAGGACTCGCCACTTTATCCTTCAGACCTGAGTCCGTGTACCATCCGGCAAAGTTATAGCCGCTTCTTGTTGGTGTGGGCAGTGTCACTGAGGAACCTGCTTTCACTGTGCTGTTTGCCAGAGTGTTACCGCCGTTGGTATTATAGGTGATGATGTAGGTATCAGCGGCGTTCTCTGTCCACTTTGCATATAGGGTTATGCTCTTGGTGGGGGTGTAAGGGCTTGTTACCTTGCTGGTTAAAGCTGAATCTGAGTACCAGCCCTCAAAGGTATAGCCGCTTCTTGTTGGGGTAGGCAGAGTTATTGCTGTNCCTGCTTTCACACTGGCGTCAGCAATGGCTGATCCGCCGTTGGTATTATAGGTGATGGTGTAGGTATCAGCGGCGTTCTCTGTCCACTTTGCATATAGGGTTATGCTCTTGGTGGGGGTGTAAGGGCTTGTTACCTTGCTGGTTAAAGCTGAATCTGAATACCAGCCCTCAAAGGTATAGCCGCTTCTTGTTGGGGTAGGCAGGGTTATTGCATTGCCTGCTTTCACACTGGCGTCAGCAATGGCTGATCCGCCGTTGGTATTATAGGTGATGGTGTAGGTATCAGCGGCGTTTTCTGTCCACTTTGCATAGAGAGTCACATCCGCTGTGGGTGTGTAAGGGCTGGTCACCGCAGTTGTAAGCCCGGCATCTGAATGCCAGCCGCTAAATGTGTAACCGCTTCTTACGGGCGTTGGCAGGTTAAGTGATTCACCTTTTGTTACGGATGCATCGGCAATAGCCGCACCGCCGTTGGTGTTGTATCTGACTGTGTATTTCTCATTTGTGCTTCCGCTTGTAACTGTAATCTTCATAGGACTGAAGTTGAGATTCATTGCAATTTCTCCATTTCCTGCGGAAATGTCAAAATAGTCATGAAGCTTGCCATCTTTGGAGATTGCAAAATCGTTTTTCCATAAGCCTATTTCAATTTCAGCACTGCCGGCAGCTCTAAGCTTTGCCGCATCAAGCACTTCCATTGTCACATTAAGTGTGCAGGAGTATCCCTCGGATTTAGGTAGTTCTTCGCCGAAATTTGCAACCACAACATTGTGGCCATGAGTCATATCA
>JGI994J12354_10004578_pt1 | contig 12350 bp, 22 predicted proteins | sample IntmicLarv3ML3BL_FD_12354 | JGI IMG/M metagenome (IMG submission 12354) | reverse complement strand
AGTCTATGAGATAGAAATACCAGACCAGAGAGAAGAAACAAACAGAGGAGCCAGTATTGATTTAGGAGTAAGTAATTTCATAACTATAGTAAATAACTTCGGTGAGAAGCCGATTGTTGTTAAGGGTGGAGAGCTGAAATCTATTAATCAATACTACAATAAGAAAGTCGCTGCTACTCAAAGCAATCTCAAGAAATCAAACAATAAAGAATGGTCACATAGACTTCAAAGGCTAACTGATAAGAGATACGAGAAAATCAAATTTAAGATGCACTGTATTAGTAAATGGGTGGTTAAATGGTGTGTTGATAATGAAGTAGATGTATTGATTATTGGAAACAACAAGAAATGGAAACAAGATACTAAACATATGCAAAATTTTAAATATCTGCCGTATGAAATGTTTATCAAGCAAGTTGAATATAAGTGTGAAACTGCCGGTGTTGGATTTGTCAGAAATGAAGAGAGTTACACCTCTGGTACATCATTCTTAGATGGTGAATTGCCGACTAAAGAAAATTATGATAAGTCAAGACGAGTTACACGAGGATTATTCAAGAGCAACAAAGGGATAAACATTAACGCAGATGTAAATGGTGCATATCAGATACTAAAAAAGGTATTTCCTGATGCTTTTAGCGAGGGAATAGAGGGTGTAGGTTTACACCCAATGTTACTAAAAATAGCATAGAGGGGTTTGAAAACCCTATAAATTCACAATTCTATGGACGTTTTGAAGACAAATAAAAAGGAGAGCGAGTTGTCCGGACAATAAACTTGCAAGTTTCTCCAAATAGTAAATGAATAACGAAGAAATTATGATATCTAAACCACTTGAAAATATGAGTGGAGGGGGGTACAAGGTACTCAGTTTGTGTGATGGAATGTCGTGTGGGCAGATAGCTTTTGAAAGAGCTGGAATTAAAGTTGATAAGTATTATGCAAGTGAAATTAAAGATATAGGTATAAAAGTAACGAAAAGTAATTTTCCAAATACCATTCATGTAGGTGATGTAAATAAAATCAAATATGCAAATGGAATCCTTTATACGGATAAAGGGGAATACAAAACAGAAATTGACATTGTAATATTTGGAAGTCCTTGTCAAACATTCTCAATAGCGATGAAAAGTAATTTGAGAGTTGGTTTGAGTAATAAAGAGAAGTCAGGACTTTTTATCGAGTGTAATCGAATTTTAAAGGAAATAAATCCAAAGTATTTCTTTATGGAGAATGTAGCAAGAATGAAACAGGATGATGAAGATTTTATTAGTAAATTGATGGGTGTGCGACCTCAAAGAATTAATAGTAGTGTTGTTTCTGCGCAGTTAAGGGATAGGCTTTATTGGACGAATATTCCAACAAAGGATTTTGATGTAGATGCGAGAGTAGAACTACAAGATATTATCGAACACGGCTACAGCAATCGCAATAAAAGCAGGGCGTTGTTGGTTAGCGATAGTCGTCCGTTAACCACTCCGTTAAAAATGTTTCACAGATATTACTCGGCGGGATTTACCACTTTAATATTTAAGTCAAAGCAACATTTTGAAGATTGTAAGCAACATTACGATACATATTTTAAAGGGTTGAGTGCAAAAGAGATAGAAAGTCTTGTTGATGATAGTGGTGATATTTCAGTTTATAACGGTGTTCGGTATATGACACAACGAGAGTTAGAAAGATGTCAAACCGTAACTTCTGGATATACTCAATGCTTAACAAGAAACGAAGCTGCCGATGTTTTAGGGGATGGATGGACTGTAGATGTAATAGTACATATTTTGAAAGGATTGGTGAAATAAATAGTAATAAATAGAGTTTGGAATATGCCGAGTAGTAATACATTCGACATAAAACCAATTAAGGAATTAATACATAGATACGCAAATGGTATTATCATTGATCCGTTTGCAAACAAGAATAAAATAGCAACTATTACAAATGATTTAGACGATTCTTTTGATACAGATTATAACATGGATGCTTTAGAGTTTCTGAAGATATTTGATGATGAAAGTGTAGATACAGTTTTGTTTGACCCACCATATTCATCAAGGCAAGTCGCTGAGTGCTACAAGAAGATGGATATGACTGTAAATATGCAAACAACCCAAGGAAGTTACTGGTCAAAGCAAAAAGCAGAAATTCAGAGAATTGTAAAACCCGAAGGAATTGCTATCACGTGTTCATGGAATAGTGGTGGGATCGGGAAGAAATATGGGTTTGAAATTGTAGAGATATTATTAGTGCCTCATGGTGGATGGCATAATGACACAATTGTAGTAGTTGAAAGGAAGATATAGATGAACAGATTAACAGAAGAAAATCCGAACTGGCTCGGTGAAGAATTTTGGTATAGTGCAGAAGAACCAGATATGGAAAACATAGACAAAGTATATTTAAAATTACGAGAATATGAAAATACAGGACTCCAGCCAGAAGAGATTGAAAAAATAAGATGTAGACGAGTACTAACATTGGACTCATCAGATATATCAAAAGCTGATTGTGAAAAATTATGCGAACAGATTAAAGAGCAAAACAAAATAATGTTAGCCGATGTTCTCATCACTCCGATGAAGCTAAATGATAATTGGATTTTAGCAAAAGATAGAATGCCAGAAGAAGCAGATTTATATCTCACGACAGATAACGATGGCGATATTGGAATTACACTATATCTAATAGACAACGGTGGTATGGGGTGGAATGTTGCAAGCAAGAGAGAGTATATTGTTGCATGGATGCCACTGCCAGAGCCATACGAAACAACAATATAGAAGATTGATTTTAAAAGGAGAAAGAGGATGAAAAACTTAGGATTTATAAGTAAAAAAAGAGTAGCGAGAGAGATAGCAAAAATTTATAACGAATGCGAAAGAGACTATAAAACAAGCGAAACAAAAGAAAAAAGATTGCGAATGTATGAAGCACAGAGCAAACTAAACTGGTTGTGTACCAGACTTGGTATAAGACCCATGCACCGAAACAAACTAGGAGGCGGGACAGGAGAGATGTTGTAGGGGCAAAATTATACATAGACGTAGAAACAGGATTTTAAAGAGTATAAGGAGAAAAATTTGGCGAAACATGAGATATGGGAATTAAGACAAAAACAGTCATTGCCATTGAATGTAAAAATTCGTATGACAGAACAAAGGATACGAGCTTGGTATGACTATTTTAATGGTGATGTATATGTGTCATTCAGTGGCGGCAAAGATAGTACAGTGTTACTGGATATTGCCAGACAATTATATCCAGACATAGAAGGTGTGTTTATAGATACTGGTTTAGAATATCCAGAAGTAAGAGAGTTTGTTAAATTATATGAAAATATCACATGGTTAAAACCCAAAAAGACATTTAGACAAGTTATTGAGGAATATGGCTATCCTTTAATTAGCAAAGAGGTAGCCGAGGCAGTGTGGGGTGCTAGACGTGGATGGGAGTCAATGAGAACTAAATTGTTTGGAGAAAGAGTGGGTAAGGATGGAAAGCCTAGTCCATATAATTGCTCAAAATGGAAATACTTATTTGATGCACCATTTAAAATATCTCACAAATGTTGCAATGTAATGAAAAAAGATCCAGCGAAAGCATTTGAGCGAAAAACTAAAAAGAAACCGATTGTGGGAGTCATGGCAACAGAAAGTAGGCTTAGGACTCAAAGCTGGTTGAGATACGGGTGTAATTCATTTGAGGGAACACGAAAACAAAGTAATCCGATGAGTTTTTGGACTGAACAAGATGTACTCAATTACCTACAGTTGAATGAATTAGAAATAGCTAAATGCTATGGCGATATTATTGAAGACGAAAAGAAAGAGGATTTGTTGAAAACAACTAAGTGCGATAGAACAGGCTGTATGTTTTGTATGTTTGGTTGCCACTTAGAAAAAGAACCGAATAGATTTCAACAGATGAAAATAACGCACCCTAAACAATATGATTTTTGTATTAATAAATTAGGAATTGGTAAAGTGTTGGATTATATAGAGGTTAGTTACTGATAGAACACGGTTTCTACGGTGAGTTTAGAAAGAGGTGATTCAATGGGATGTGATATACATACAAGAGTTGAATATTTTATGACAGTAAATGGGGAACAAGCATGGTTTGATACAGAAGTAAAAGAGGCAGAGTAGCAGGTAAGTAATAAAAGGGTAATAAAAGTGGGTGATAAAAATGAGAATCGAAGATATGAAAGTAGGAAAAATTAATAGCATAATCGCTGAGAACAATGATGGAACTATAGAGTTTCGCATGGATAATCTATATGATACGACACTTTTACAAGAGGAAGAATATTTTTACAATGGTAAATCCATAGACAAAACATTATGGAGAGTTTTGAACTATGTGAATAGAAAAAAGAAAGAGAGCGAGCAACTTCAGAATGAAACGCCTAATTCTATAGAAGTGGATGCGGCGTTTGTGTATCAATCAGTAAAAGTTGCATATCAAGAGATTTGTACATATATAGAAACATTGTTAGATGAGGAGCAGTAGATAATGAAATATTACATTAGTGATCTACACTTCGGACATAAGAATATTATTGCCTTTGATGGTCATAATGGCGCAAAAGGCTTCGACAGTGTAGAAGAAAGAACAAAATATATTGTGAACAATTGGAACAGTGTGGTTGATAAAGGTGATGATGTTTATATTTTAGGTGATGTTAGTTGGACTGGCGCAGTTGCAACTATTTCCATTTTGGAAAGACTTGAAGGACATAAGCATTTGATTCTAGGGAATCATGATAACAAGTTAAATAGCTCAGTACTTGCTCATTTTAAATCTGTACAAGATTATAAACGGATTAAAGACGGTGAGTATTACGTTAATCTAAGTCATTATCCGTTGTTTGCATATGAAGACCAATTCAGAGGTGGTATACATCTATACGGTCATGTGCATAATACACGACAAGGAAAGTTGTATCAAGAAACGTGTAATAGAGTTAATATTGAAACGAATTTTGAAATACCAATGGTGTGTATTAATGTTGGTTGTATGTTGGATTACATGGATTATACGCCAAGGATTTTGGATTATCTTTTGGAGAATGGAGGTTTTAATGAATAGAGTTATAGAGATTATTAAGGAAATTCAAGCTACTAGTAGTAAGAATGAAAAAGCAGAAATAATTAAGGCAAATGCCGATAATGAACTGTTTAAGAAGACATTGGTGTTCCTATTGGACGGGAATGTTGTGACGGGTATTAATAAGAAAAAGTTAGGCAAGAAGATTAACCCCACCATTGTCGAGATAACCACGGATTGGGATCTGTGCATAAAATATCTTGAGAGTCATAATACGGGAAAAGACGAATATGTTGAATGGATACAAGCTTTTATCAGTGTTCAGCCAGAAGAACATCGTGAATTCTACGAGAAACTAATCACTAAAACATTGCGATTGGGTTGTGATGCCAAGACTGTTAATAAAGGGGATTAATTCCTATATGGGACGTGATGTTGGGAAGTGGTCAGGACAAGTTGAAGTTGAAGAAAGACGAGTTAATATTCCTTAGTCAAAAATTGAATGGATGTTTCGCCCCTGAAACGCTTATTACAATGAGTATTACAATGAGCGACGGGAGCAACAAGCGAATAAAAAACATAGAAATAGGAGATGAGGTATTATCGTTTGATGAAACAACTTTTAAAATAACTCCGAAAAGAGTAAAAAATACATTTGATAATGGTGTTAAACCTATGGATGAATGGATTCAAATAAATTGTGAAACAGCTAGGGGACGTACTCAAAAAAGTAAACTCATTGTTACTAAAAACCATAAAATATTTACAAAGAGTGGGAGGGTTAAAGCAGGACAATTATCAAAAGGGGATAGTATATGTACGAGGAAATATAAATTATCTCAAACGCAAATAGACGCATTAGTTGGTATTGGTTTAGGCGATGGTCAGAGAAATGATTTTTGGGCTAGACGAGATGAACTAATTGGAAAAATTGTAGAGGTGAAATACAAAGAGGTTTCAAAGAACAAAGATACCGGATTAGAGAGTTTACAATTTCCAGTGTTTGTGAGATTGAGAGCAGATAAGGAACAGGTGAGTTATGAGTAAGTATAGAAAGAAACCAGTAGTAATTGAGACGTTTAAATATGAGATGATAGAAATGGCGGTGTAAATTATGAAGAAATTATTAGTGTCTCCTCTTACAGGAGCAATACATTTGGGAAATGTGAAAGATATGGGCGGTGGGAATTTTAAAATGGCTGATAAAAAAGAAGATTTCACAGAAGAAGCTATAAGGTCGGTTTTTGAAAAGTTCCTATACCATATGCAAACAGATGGCGACAAGGAGTTAGAAGCATATGAAATCAGATATACAAATTGTCCATATGTTTTAAAAATGATAAAAGAACCAATAGTAGAAGAAGACCCAACAGAAATATAATTTTACGAATGTGTAGGGAGAGTTTATGAAACATAGTTACGAAATAATAGAAGCAATAGAAAGTTATTATAGCGACACATATAGCATAGCGGAAATGTTAAGAGAATTGTATGACTATACTCGTGATTATAAATATTATCAGAGGTTTGAGAAAATATGCGAAGAACATAAGATTTGTGAAAAATGTTTAGAACCTATGAGTATTAGTAAACACACAGAGCGAAGAGGAGATAATTATACGTTTGATGAAACATTGACAAAGTATGAGTGCGCTTGTTTCTCAAAAGAAATGAGGTGAATAAAGCATGAAAGTATATTTAGAATACATAAGTGATGGTAAAAGAGTTTTATTAGGTGAAGGAGATAGCTTAGATAAATTAGACTCAATCAAGCTTGCCTATCTTAATGACAATTATAAAGCTAAAAGATATTACAATAGACATTGGATGTCGAACGGAGAGCTAATTTGCGATTTTGGTTCACATAGCCAGTATATTATTTATTCGGAATTAGATATTGAAACATTAAAGGAGTTACCCGTAGAAGAATAAGGAGATGTATTTGAGAGTAGAAATAGCATGGTATCAAGATATGTGGCAAGAAATTAAAGATAGTTGTCTATTTACAGTTGGTAAAGGCGAAGGAACATATCCGACAACTGAATGGAAGACGAAAGTATTAAAGGCGGAACACAGTCCAATTAGAGATGGTTTTTTATATTAAATTGTTATGATTTCCCGTCATTTGTGATTACACATTTAGTTAGGCATTTTAATGGGATAGAAAAATATGTACAATCTCTACGTTCTGATAGAGCTGATTACGATGAAATTCCTAACAGAAATACACTACAGAATGTACGATTAAGAATTAATTTTCAGGCATTTATTAACATAAGTAGAAAAAGAATATGTACTGCAGCCAGTAATGAAACTAGACAGGCTTGGCAGTTGATATTAGATAGTATCAAAGAGTGTGAACCAGAGCTTTATAACCTGTGTGTACCAGACTGTGTTTATAGAGGACATTGTGCTGAAATGTTTGGATGCGGGTATGACAAGGCTATTGGTTTTACCAACAGAATTAAACGTTATAGAGATTATGATGGAGAGGAGGTAAGAGATGGAAGAACAAAAGTTTGATATTATAAATCGACCAGCACATTATACTGATTCGAAGATTGAAGTAATAGATTATATTGAAGACAAGAAATTAGGATACTGTCTCGGAAATGTAGTTAAGTATATATCTCGTGCAGGCAAGAAGGATAAGAATAAAGAGGTCGAAGATCTTAGAAAGGCATATTGGTATCTCGATAGAAAAATTAAGGAATTGGAAAATGAAAAAGAATAGTCAGATTGTTTATTGCGATAACAACGAGTGCAAAGACCATACTTGTGCCCGTTGGATAGAGAATGCACCTTGGGATGAATTGATAAGTGTATTTCGATACCGTTTGAACAAACATGGTTATTGTAAAGAAAGAGTGGGGAAATAGAGATGAAAATTAAAGAAATATATCTAGCTGGAGCTGTGAGCGATATTCCTCACGAAGAAGCTATGGGTTGGAGAATAGAAATTACTAAACAGCTTGATAATTTTGATGGGAACTTTAAAGCATATGTTACAAACCCAGTAATTTATTATAATTTTAAAAACCCAAATGCATATGACAGCGAAAGAGAGATTATGCAATTTGAATTAAACAGGGTTAGAAAGAGTGACTTGATAATTACAAACTTTGAGAATCCACAGTCATTAGGAACAATGGCGGAGTTGGCTATTGGATATGAGCATAGAATACCTATAGTGGGATTATGCAAAGATACAAAAGAATTACATCCGTGGCAAATTGAAATGACAGATAAAATATTTGCAAATATAGATGACCTTATTGAATACGTGATGATTTACCATTTAAGTTAGAGAGAGAGAGAGAGAGAGAGAGAGAGAGAGGACTAGAATTTATTAAAGCAAGAAAACTAAAAGAAATTATTAATCAAGTACCAGATAGTGCAGATGTATTGATTGGTGATGAAGATAAGATGGGGCGATATGATTTAGATATAGAACATATAACAAGAAAAAACTATGGTTTCGATCAAAGTAATTCCTACTATTACACACTTGTGACTAAAGGTGTAAATGGATGCTGTTTGATTAGATAGGAGGTGTTGATTTTGCATATTATTAAAAAAGATGGAACTAGAGAAATGTACGATGAACAAAAAATTATTACTGCTTGTAATAAGTCGGCTAGTAGAGCAATCGTTAAACTATCAGATGAAGACCTCTCTATGATTTGTAATGGTGTATGGGAAAAGTTAGTAGAAAATGATATTGAAGATACTGATATTCATGATATGCACAATTATGTAGAGTCGACACTTGAAGATTATTTTCCTAAGGTGGCGGCTACATATAAGGAATATAGAAACTACAAGAAGGATTTTGTACACATGATGGATAAGGTGTACGAACAAAGTCAAAAGATTCGATACATTGGAGATCGAGGTAATGCCAATACGGATAGTGCGTTAGTGGCGACACAAAGAAGTTTGATATATAACGAATTGAATAGTGAATTATATAAGAAGTTCTTCTTAACATTAGATGAGCGCCAGGCTGCGAAAGACGGATATATTTACATTCACGATAGAAGTGCAAGACTGGATACAATGAATTGTTGTAATTTTCTTGTTGGAGATGTAATGCGTGGTGGATTTGAAATGGGTAATGTTTGGTATAACGAACCTAATACATTAGACACAGCGTTTGATGTCATGGGAGATATTATCATGAGTGCAGCGAGTTGTCAGTATGGAGGTTTCACTGTGCCTCGGGTTGATAGTATTTTAGCACCATATGCTAAGAAAAGTTATAAAAAGTATGTTGATGAATATATAAGGATTACCAAAGGATTTATAGATGTAACGACACTTTGTAAACATGGCAAATGTTCATTGGGTAGCAGTGCTGACAAATATGCAACAGCTAAGGTTAAACGTGAGTTTGAACAAGGATGGCAAGGAATTGAATACAAGTTGAATACTGTTGGTTCTTCTCGTGGCGATTATCCATTCACAACGATGACATTTGGACTGGATACTAGTGTATTTGGCAAAATGGCTTCTATTACTTTCTTAGACGTTCATAAAACAGGACAAGGTAAAAAAGGACAGAAGAAACCTGTACTATTTCCGAAACTAGTGTTCTTATATGACGAGAATTTACATGCTGAAGGAAAAGAAAACCATGATGTTTTTCTGGCTGGAATTGAGTGTAGTATGAAGACAATGTATCCAGATTGGTTGAGCTTGAGTGGTGAGGGATATGTTCCAGAAATATATAAGAAATATGGAGAAGTTGTAAGTCCAATGGGTTGTCGTGCATTTTTGAGTCCTTGGTATGAACGAGGAGGAATAACACCAGAAGATGATAATGATAAACCAGTCTTTGAGGGACGTTGGAATTTAGGTGCTATTAGTTTGCACATTTGTATGATTTATGCAAAAGCAGAACATGAAAATAGAGATTTTTATGAAGTGCTAGATGAATATTTAGAACTAATTCATGGACTACATAAGAGAACATTTGATTACCTTGGTGAAATGAAAGCATCAACAAATCCGCTTGCTTATTGTGAGGGTGGCTTTTATGGTGGTACGTTAAAACCAGATGAAAAGATTAAGCCTATTATGAAATCAGCTACAATATCATTTGGTATTACAGCGTTAAATGAGTTGCAACAACTTTACAATGGAACTTCTATTTATGAGGATGGTAAATTTGCATTAGAGGTGATGCAACATATTAATGATAAGCTTGCTGAGTTTAAAGATGAAGATGGATTACTATATGCGGTTTATGGAACGCCAGCAGAGAGTTTGGCAGGCTTACAAGTAGAACAATTTAGAAAGAAATATGGAATTATCGAAAATATATCAGATAGAGAGTATATGAGCAATAGCTTTCATTGCCATGTGGCAGAGGATATTACACCCATTCAAAAACAAGATTCAGAAAAGAGATTCTGGGATTTATTCAATGGTGGTAAGATACAATATGTCAAATATACAAGTAATAACAATAAAAAAGCATTCATTACCTTAATAGAACGAGCTATGAAATTAGGCTTATATGAAGGTGTAAATTTATCATTAGGATATTGTGAAAAGTGTGGTCATGAAGAATTGAGTTTAGATGTATGCCCGAAGTGTGGTAGTGAAGAAATCACAAGAATCGATAGGGCAATAGGCTACCTTGGATATACAAGAATACATGGGAATAATAGGTTTAACAAAGCAAAGTCAGCAGAAATAAAGGATAGGGTGAGTATGTAAATGTTGGAAAATATAAACTATCATAATATAGTACACGATGATATGAGTAACGGGGAAGGACTTAGGGTTACATTATTCATATCAGGATGTGAACATCAGTGTGATGGGTGTCATAATCCTCAAACATGGGATAGTAGTTCAGGTATTCCTCTTGATAAATCAGCGATATTAGAAATAGAAAACAGTCTTAAACAAGACTATATAGAGGGGTTGACCATTAGTGGTGGCGACCCTTTGTACTGTGATAACTTAGAAAAAATATTTGAATTGGTAACAAGAATAAGGAAACGCTTTCCTAATAAGAGTATCTGGATATACACAGGATATTATTGGGAAGATTTATATCCTGAATCTGCTATATATGAATTTGATGTGGATGCAGAAACAAGACGCTGTATACTAGAGTTAATAGATGTTTTAGTAGATGGGAAATTTGAAAAAGACAAAACAGATGTTAATTATAAATGGGCTGGAAGTACAAATCAGAGAGTGATTGATGTACAGAAGTCATTGGGAGAGTCGTTAGTATTAAATGAAATTGTTTTATACAAGAGTGAGGTGTAAGTATGGATTGGACTTGGATAATTAGAGGTATAATATTTTGCATTATAGTGTCAAACGTGTATGGAGAGTTGCAGTATCTTAAAGTGAATAAAAGAATAATGGACTTAAACAAAGGGCTTGAAGAGTTGGATATGACTACTTCTGCTATCAAAACGGAGATTAGCGGTCTACGTTGTAACATAGATAATATAATCACAGAGGTGTCTTACCTAAATGGAAACGTAGACTCAATAGCAGAGGTAGTAGTGGATAGTAAAACGAAATCATTTGATTAGTAATCGCCCATCTCCATATTTTTCGCATGTATAACCACACTTAGTTAATTCGGATACTATTTCATCTTCGGACATGATGTAATTAGCTACATTAATTGTAAAACCGCTGTTTTCATCTCGAATAAAGGTTTTTAATTGATAGTCTAATTTATCCCAATTCATTCTTTTAGTGTTTAATGGTTGTTTAGGTGTTAATCCCATAATGTTAATGCTCCTTTGATTTTAGTTAAAGTAGATATTTTACCATTATAGGATATCGAAGAGTGCAATGCAATAGAAAGCAAATACATAAATGATATTATGGGACAACTTCTGTACCTGTATGAGTTGTTCTGTAATTATTAATAGAAGGAAGTGATATATAGATTTGGAAATAAGTAATACAGAGTATTTGAAAGAGGATATATTGAAGTATGTGTTAGAAAATGATATGATTGATACAGACAGTGTGCTATATAACATAGAATTGATGAAAAGGAGCGAAATACTAAAAAAACACAATTATAAAATTTGGCAAGCATCTGATGAAAAATGGAAAACATATGTACCAGATACAACTAAATCTAATAATAGACGACTGATTACGGCTACTACAAAACAAAAACTTAATGAGAAAATAGTAATTGACCACAAAATGAGAAACGACCAATCTCTAACCTTTACATCTGTATATAAACAGTGGTTAAAGTATGCTTATGAGAGCAAAGATATAACGCAAAGTACAGTTGATAGATA
>JGI994J12354_10004577_pt1 | contig 12353 bp, 8 predicted proteins | sample IntmicLarv3ML3BL_FD_12354 | JGI IMG/M metagenome (IMG submission 12354) | reverse complement strand
TTGCTGAAGCACAACATCCTCTTCCTTTTTCTGAGGCGCAAGCGAGTGACTTTCAAGTTCCTCTCTAAAAGCCGTCATTTGTTCGTCCGTTCCGAGAACGACAATTTTATCCAGCGGGAAAATCCGTTCGCTGCCGCCCGGAATATTAAAGCGTTGATCTCCTCGGATAATTGAAACAATATTAATGCCGTATTTTGTTCTGAATTCCAGTTCCATCAGCTTTTTTCCGATAATTGGAGAATCCGTATTGACATCAAAAGTTTCCATGTGCGCATCTTTCATTGAAGAGACGGACGCTTCTTTTTTGAGCTTGTTCATACTGCGCTCATTTAAATTGTACAGGAAACGGTCTTCCATCTTCTTATATCTGGTTTGAAGCGGCTTTGACCAAAGCGCAAACGCAATGACGAAGACGACAAAAATTGCGATAATGGTTGTTTTTGATGAAAATTCTACGAATATGACATAACCGACAATGGCAGCGGCAACAATGAATCTGGCCAACATCAGTGAAACCAAGTATCCCCTTTTGAAATTCGGGTCTTCCCACAGCATTTCAAAGTTCTTCGTTTTTAATTTACTCATCAAAAGCGCGCTGATAAACGGCGACATAATCAAAATCGTGATAATCACAGAGAGAAGTGAACCGATTCTTCCTTCAAATTGTTCATTGAAGAAAGGCGAAATATATGTGATTGAAACAATGGCAATTGCCGCCAATATCACAGTGTATATTACAATGACCATAATGTTGGACCGGAGGACCTTTTTCCAGAGATTATCTTTGTTAATGGTTGTGTTTCCGGTGCCGTAATTGTTTAAGAACTTTGCTAATTTCTTCGGCAATATTTTATTAAATGCATTGTAAGCTTTGTCGGAATACATAATCATGTACGGTGACGTGAATGTTGTAATCACGGATACGGCAATGACGACCGGATACAGGAAATTGCTTGTTACGCCCAAGCTTAAACCGACGCCGGCAATAATGAACGCAAATTCTCCGATTTGAGCCAAACTGAAACCGGACTGCATGGAGACTTTTAAATTCTGACCGGAAATCAAAACGCCGAAACTTGAGAAAATTGCTTTTCCGATAATCGTCGCAAGCGTGATAACAATAATCGGAATGGCGTAATCAATCAACACTTGCGGGTTTAACATCATACCGACGGAAACGAAGAAAACGGCACCGAATAAATCTTTAATCGGTTTTGTTATGTGTTCTATTTTTTCGCCATCAATGGTTTCTGCGAGAATGGAACCCATAATAAAAGCACCCAGAGCAGATGAAAAATGAAATTCGGTAGACAGAACAACCATTCCAAGACAAAGGCCAATACCGACGACTAACAGTGTTTCATCATTCATGTATTTTCGGATATATTTAAACACGGTCGGAAGAATAGCGATTCCCATAATAAAACAAAGAATCAGGAAGAAGAGCATTTTGGCAACGCTTTCCACCATTTCGGCTCCCAGCGATGCTTGAGCGAGAACGATTGCGGGAATTAAAACCATCATTAAAATAGCGATTAAGTCTTCAACAATCAAGGCGCCGAAAACGACATTTGTGAACTTTTGCCCGCGCAGTTTTAAATCGTCAAATGCTTTGATGATAATGGTTGTTGACGAAAGAGCCAGCATTGATCCTAAAAATAAACTGTCGACTGTGTTCCATCCCAGCAGATAGCCGACGGAAAAACCAACAAAAAGCATTGAAACAACTTCTGTAATGGCTGTAATGGAAGCTGTTCCGCCGACTTTCATCAGCTTTTTAAAACTAAATTCCAAACCGAGACCGAATAATAGGAAAATAACACCAATTTCCGCCCACAGCTCTACATTTTCAGTATCTGATATTTTCGGCATATACTGCCCGATGCTTTCCGGCATATACGCAATCAGATACCCGCTGATAAGCAACCCCGCAACAATATATCCCAAAACCAGAGGCTGCTTAAATCGTTTAAACAGTATGGTCATGATTCCTGCGGCGATCAATATTAAAGCCAAATCCATTATAAGCGGTGCCAATTCCGTTGCCATTATTTCAAGTCCTTTTTATAATTATATTCGGCTTTGATTTTTATTTTGTTTTTATACGTTTTTCTATTTCAAATCCGTTATAATGCGATAAATAAAACATAATTTAAATTATTTTTCCTCACTTTATTTTTTCGTTTGTCTGAAAAAGGTAAAAAGAGATGGAAAAATCAATCAAAAAAAACGCGGCAAAAAAAGAATTAAACAAAAAGCTGTATCAAAAACAAAATAAAAAAAGAAAAGAGAGGCAAAAAAGGAAAGTTATTTTTCCTTTCCGTTAATGCCTATTTTCATTTTTATGCCTTCGATTTCCCAATCTTTTATCAGGTCGCCGGAAAGTTCACTTTTATTTATTTTATTTAAATTCAAAACACTTGCACGGACTTCCGATGCAATTTCCGCCGTTAATTTTTCAACAAGTGCGGAAACATGGCTGTCTTCGATTTGAATATCGACTTTAATCTGCTCGTCAACGGCCAAATTCATTTCCTTTCGCATATCCTGAATTCGGCGGATGACTTCTCTGGTATAGCCTTCCGCTTCTAACTCTGCCGTCAGTTTGGCGTCAATATAAACCATACCGCAATCCGATTCGCTGCCGGCAATGCCTTCCGGAATCAGTTCTTCAAAAACAACCATTTCGGGAGTAACCGTTACAGTTGTTCCGTCGGCAAGTGAAATTTCCATTTCCGATACGCAGGCAAATGCTTCTTTTAAAGATTTGGCGCCGGCATCGTTTAATGCGTCGGCAACCTTTTTGGCATCCTGTTTGAATGTCGGGCCGAGAACGCTTTGGTTCGGCGTCATTTGAACGTCTAAATCTTTCCAGGATTCGCCGACCGTCAGAACTTCGATGTCTTTGGAATTGGTCTGCTCAAGCAGAACTTCTCTTAAGCGTGTCAATGCCGAAGCGACATTTTCATCTACGGGCGATACGACAATTCTTGAAATCGGCCATCTCAATTTGCGCCCGGCTTTTTGGCGGGCGTTGGAGGACGCTTCCACGACGTTTCGAACGATTTTCATATGGTTTTCCAATTCGCTGTCAACAAAAATGTCTTTCACCGTCGGCCAATCGGTCATGTGAATGGAAAGTTTAGCTTCCGGATTTACATTTTTCACCAAATTCTGATACATGGTTTCCGATAAATACGGCATGAACGGCGCCGCTAAGCCGGCCAGCGTGACATACGTTTCATAAAGCGTTGCGTAAACCGCCAATTTGTCGGGGTCGTTGGCTTCCGTCCATGTTCTCGGCCGGATCAGCTGAATATACCAGCGGGATAAGTCTTCTAAGATGAAATTAAACAGGCTGCGGACAGCTTTGTGAAGCATTTTTTTATCCATCGCTTCGGTGACTTCCGTAACGGTTGATTGCAGTCGGGATAAAATCCATTTATCTTCTTCTTTCATGCTGCCGATAAGTGATTCGGCGGGATGTTGCAAGGGATCGAAATGATCTAAAACCATATAGGGTAACGGGAATTTGTAAACATTCCAAAGGATATTCACGGTTCTGTTGACAGTGGCCACATCGTCCCACACGAATTTTAAGTCGTCCCACGGCGCGCTGGATGCAAGCGAATAGGCGCGAAGCACATCGGCGCCGTATTTTTCAATGACTTCATCAGGCGCTACGACATTGCCGAGACTCTTTGACATTTTCTTGCCGTCTTTGTCCATTGTAAAACCGTGCATCAAAACGCTTTTGTACGGCGTTTTTCCGAATGCGGAAATTGATGCGCCGAGTTGGGAATAGAACCAGCCGCGCGTTTGGTCGTGTCCTTCCGCGATAAAGTCGGCCGGCCACATTTCTTCAAATTTCTCGGTTTTCGCGGGGAAGCCGAGTGTTGCAAAAGAAGCAACGGCCGAATCAAACCAAACGTCAAAAACATCCGGCGTTCGAGTCATTTGACCGCCGCAGCCGCATTTGAGTTTAACCTCATCGACATACGGGCGGTGAAGTTCAATGTCACCGGTCAGCTGCGCTTTTGTAATCAGTTCTTCTTTTGTTCCGATTACCGTTCGCTTTTTACAGTCCGTACAGGTCCAAATCGGAATCGGAATTCCCCAATAACGCTGGCGGGAGATGCACCAGTCTCGGGCGTCGGCCACCCAATCTCTAAAGCGGGCGGAACCGGCCCATTCCGGATACCATTCAACGTCATTGTCAATGGCATTCAGCATATCATTTTTCATTTTTCCGACATCTAAAAACCATTGCTCGGTAGCCAAATAAATAATCGGTGTTTTACATCTCCAGCAGTGTCCGTATCTGTGGTTGATTTTTCCTTGAGACAAGAGTAAATCTTTGCTTTTGAGGTCTTCAATAATCAGTTCATTCGCGTCGCGGATGTTCATGCCGGCATATTTTCCGGCTTCTTTTGTGTAAGAACCGTTTGAGCCGACAGGACAGAAAATCGGGAGGTTGTATTTGGTGCCGACATAAAAGTCGTCTAAACCATGGCCGGGCGCGATGTGAACAATGCCGGTGTTATCCAGTGAAACGTAATCGGCCGGATAAACGGCGTGGCTCATCTCCGCCTGCGCCGGAACTTCGGCGGCGAGCGGCGCGGTGTATTCAAGTCCCTGCAACTCTGTGCCGATTTTTGTTTCCAAAATTTCGTGAGATGTATATTTTCCTCTCTTCATGATGAGCGGAACGCTTTCTTTGCCGATGACTAATTTTTCAATTTTGCCGTCTTCTCGAGTTGCTTTGACAAAGACATATTCGGCTTCCGGATGAACGGCGGCGGCGACGTTGGACGGAATGGTCCAGGGCGTTGTCGTCCAAATGACGACATAAGCGTCCGTTTCGCCTTTGATCGGGAATTTTACATAAATCGAAGCGTCATCGCGGTCGGCATATTCGACTTCGGAATCCGCGATTGCGGTTTCGCAGCGGGGACACCAGTTGACGACACGCTTTCCTTCTTCCAAAAGCTCTTTTTCGTGTGCTTTTTGAATGATCCACCAGGCGGCTTCGATGTATTCATCTTTGAGCGTCATATACGGATTGTCCCAATCCATCCAAACGCCGAGCGCTTTGAATTGATCGGTCATGTCGCCTTTCTTCTCAATCGCAAAGCTTCTGCATTCCTGAATAAAGTTGCCGACACCGAATGTTTCAATATCTTTTTTGGATTTGAAGCCGAGTTTTTCTTCAACTTTAACTTCAATCGGCAGGCCGTGCATATCCCAGCCGGGCATATCGGAAACGGCATCGCCGTTCATTGACCTGTATCTTAAAATTGAATCTTTAATGACTTTATTCCATGCCGTTCCCATGTGAATTTGTCCGGTCGTGTACGGCGGGCCGTCCACAAAGAAAAAGCGTTTCCCGGTCTTCCTTCCCTCTCGCGTTTTGCGGTATGCATCCGTTTCCTTCCAAAACAGATTGATTTGCTCCTCAATCTTTTTTGTATCATATTTTTCCGGTATTTCCTGAAGCATGAATAATCCTCAATGAATGAATTTTATACTAATTTAAATACTGACATATAAAGATGTGGAACAAAGTCCGCCTTTTCTTAAAAATATTTCGAGAAAACGGATTAATTCACAGAAAACAAAGAAACAAAAACAAAAAAGTAAAAACAAAAAAGGAAAACGAAAAACGAAAAAAGGAAAACGAAAAACGAAAAAAACTGAAAACGAAAAAAACTGAAAAACTGAAAAAATGTAAACTTGAAAAAGACGAAAACTAAAAAACAAAACCCGGAAAAATTGAACAATTTTTATTATTTTTAAAGTGTTATGCTTCTTTATTTTTAACGGACCTTATTTCCCAACCGGCAATGCTTTCCAGTTCATTAAACAGTCGGAGAATATCGTGGTCTTTGCCGTTCCAGTAAAAATCTTTTTTGATCTCTTTTTCACGATTAAGCTCGCTTGCAAATGCAATTGTCAGGTTATAAAGCGCTTTGTCGGATGAAAACGGAATATTAAATGTCACGTGATATTTACTGTTATGACGGCCGTAAGTGACAAGTGTGTAACCCATTTGTTGATATTTTTGAATTTCATCAAAATCACATAAAATATCCATTTCATGCGATGTTGAATTATCGACGGCCGAAATGTTTTTTAAAATTAGACCGATGGTGTAATCGGAAATATTTTGACGGCAAATGAATGTGATTTTTCCGTAAGTACAAATTAAAGTTGCGTCCCGATTTCCCATCTCAAAGGAAATTAACATCTGCGGGTCAATTCCGGAAAGTCTAATTTTATTTTCCGAAGTTTGCAAATCCCTTTGTAACACATTAGACACCGCAATGGAATTTTAAAAATAATTAAAAAAAAACTTGTATCATTTGGTTGATACAAGTGTACTGATAAGTGAATTATCCTTTCGGAGAGTTTTTAATTGGTTTGCCGGGCCGATGACAGTCAATTTCTGCTGTCCGTCTTTTTTGAAAATTTTCCCGAAAAAGGAAGAACCTTCATCCCGCGGATAACTTTCGATTTCAAGGCCGAAGAAATCGTCATGAATCTCAGTCATTGTCATTTCAATGAGTTTGGCTTCTTCCATCGGGTCTAACCCTTTTTCCAAAACCATAATTTTTCCCTTACGCACTTCATCAATGATGTAACGCACTTTTTCGGTTGACCCCATTCGAGATAATTTTGCATCCGAAACCAAATCAAGTTGAATATCGCTCATTTGAATCACCCGAATTGTTTTGCAACGGATTCATAGAACGTTTCGATATTGGTTCCTTCCAATGCGGAGATTCCGATAAACGGATGCTGCGGGAACGCTTCTTTAATCGCTTCAGGATCCGCGTTGGGCAAATCAATTTTATTGGCGACAATTAAAAGAGGCAGTTTACGGGCTTCCATATTGCCGATAACGGTTACGTTTACTTGCGTGTACGGATTTTCCGTCGCGTCCATAACCAATATAACGCCGTCTAAATCATCCAGCCATTTGACGGACTCAATGACGCCTTCCGTGGCTTCTTTGGAGCGCTGTTTGGATTCTTTTTCACCCATGCCTTCTTTCATAAAATCGTGGAAGTCAATTTTTGTGGCAAGTCCCGGTGTGTCAACGATATCTAAAGTGATTTTGTTTCCTTTAGATTCAATTTCCAGTTGGTGATGACGCTGAGCTTTTCTGGTTTCATGCGCAATGTGTGAAACAGATCCGAGAGGTTCATTTGAACTTTCATCTTTCCAGTCTTTTACAATACGGTTCGCAAGTGTGGTCTTACCGGCATTCGGCGGACCGTAAATGCCGATACATGCATTTTTTTTCTTAAACAGTTTACCGAAAAAATTTCTGAATTGAGAGAATACACCCATATTTTTCCTCCAAAGGAGAATTTAAATAAAAAAATTTGTATGAAAACATTTCCAGACGAACGTATCTAAGTTGTATTCCGCTTAAATCATCTTCTGTTCAAATGTAATTAAGTAAAAAAGTCACAGCTAGTATTTATAATTCATGCAGTCTAAATTTTATATCGGTTATAATTCATACAATCATATTCTCTTGTCATGTCTTCATTGAGAAATTACCATTTCGCATCCGGATAATCGACAGAGGCGTCAATTGCAATTTCCGCAATATTGGCGGCATAATCTGTAATTCTTCCGATACTGTCAATGATTGTTCGAATGGCAATCATGGTGTCAAACGGCAATTCTGTCGTTTTATCGAAGTGAGTTCGGTTGAACTGTGTTATCAGTTCGTTCATTGTTTTTTGATTTTCAAGAATCAGATTCGCGATTTTCGGATTAAAATTGTAAAGTGCTTCCACAGAGGTTTTGAAGGCATTCGATGCGAAGTCGCTGAGTTTTTTGATTTCTTCAATTCTTTTTTCATCTAATTCCGGCCGGAATAAAACGGTCATATGCGCAATTCGATGAGAGTGGTCGGCAATACGCTCAATCGGGGCGGCCGCCATTCTTAAATTGTGATATTCTTCTATTGAAGAGTCGGTTGTATCCGCAAATCCCGTACCGCATACGATGGATTTGAATTGTTTCGAAATTACCAAATAAAGTCGATCAACTTCATCGTCGCGGGACATGACGTCGGCGGCCAAATCTGCATCACAATTTAAAACCGATAAAATACTGTCGGCAAACATGGAATTTGAAATTAAAAACATTCTTTGAACTGCTTTTTTTATGGACAGTTCATTCGGGTTTAATAAATCTTGAATCAAAACAGAGGAAGAATTTTCTTCAATGATTTCGGGACCGATTAATTTGTGGCAAACCGTTCTCAATATTTTTTTCTGATCCGCCGAAATTTTGGACGCCGTAAATTCCATAATATCATAGCCGGCCAAATATGTCGCAATAAAAGCACGCTCTAAACCGCTGTCGTTTAAAGTTGTAATATCGAGTCGTTTTTTTCGAAGCGGTTTTTCACTGATTTCCGAACTGACGATTAAGTTTCCGTTCGGCTGCGGCTGAACGCCGACACGGGACCCGGGCTTAATGCCGACTTTTTCAGCCCATGTTTTTGGCAAGGAAATGATATATGTCGAACCGCCGGTTTGCTGAACTTTTCTGGTTTCCATTTTTATAACTCCGTTTTAAAAATAATTTTAACTTCAATTTTAGTTTTGATTTTAATTTCAATTTTTACTGAGGTTGTTTCAGCCGCATGATTTTTATCGATGAATTTGTAATTTATTGCTGAAATACATATTTTCACTTATTTTTATTGTTATTTCAATAATTACCAATAATATGTGTTTTCTAAATATATTTTTTGTCCGCCAAGACTTTAATTATTTGATTTCTTTTTCTTTTTCAAAATCTTTAAATTATTTTTCTTCTTATTATCATTTAATCCATTTAATTTAAAAACAGGTAAAAAAATGACTCATCGAGGATACGGTTGCGCTTTCGGCGGCGGAACAATTATTAATGCGATTGCTTCGTGGAAAGGGTGCGCCTATGCCGCGGAATTAAAAACGTATGCAGAAGTCCGTTTGATTGAAGACAAGCATTTGCTGTCTGAAGAATCCGGTCGAGTGGTTGGGAAAAATTATGATAATCCGAACACAGACATGCGATTGATTGAGTTATGTGTCGAATATGTTTTAGATAAATTTGATTGCCGGCAAAACGCTTCTGTTTTTACGAAGAGTTGTATTCCGGTCGCCGGCGGATTAAAAAGCAGCAGCGCGGCGGCAAATGCTTGTCTTTTAGCGGCTTTAGATGCTGTCGGTGCCGAAATGCCGACGGAGGAAATTGTTCAATTGGGTGTTGCGGCGGCAAGAGAGGCCGGCGTTACCATTACGGGCGCTTATGACGACGCCTGCGCATCATTTTATGGCGGCGTTGCTGTGACTGATAACAAAAAAATGAGATTATTAAAGCAAGAAGATTTTTTTTATGATGTTTTAATTTTAAATCCGGGAACGCAGGCGTTCAGCGCTCAGACAAACGTTGCTCACTCTTTATTAATTTCGGATTTGATTGACGACGCCTTTGAAATGGCATTGGCCGGCGAGTATAAAAAAGCCATGAAATTGAACGGTTTATTATATTGCAGCGTTCTCGGCTTTGATCCCGCGCCCGCCGTCTCTTGTATGGAATTGGGCAAAGAACTCGGCATCGTTTGCGGTTTATCCGGAACCGGTCCGTCATTTACCGCTTTGCTTCCGGAAAGTCAGATTCTGACAAATTCAGAAGTACAAAAATTGGCGGCCGTAAAAAAAGAAATTATTGACGGCTGGAAATCTCAATATCCGGCAGGTTTTGTGATTGAAACAAAAACATGCAACAGAAATGCTTTAGATGAAAGCCGCCGCTTTTCGAATTTTATGAAATCGGAAAATATTGATTTAAACAAATTGAAATGCTGTGATAAAAATTATAAAACATTTTGATTTTCCTGAAGATTTATATGAAATGAACTGAGAGAATTAAGTATTCAAATTGAGTATTACTTAAATGTTCAAATTGAGTGTTAAAAAATTGAGTGTTTCGAATTTCTTTTTCAAAAGGTGATAAAATGGCAACAGGCAAATTAGAAACAACGCGTGAAAAAATGAGATTGATTGATCGGGAAATTATGGATTTAATTGAAATTCGGACAAATTTATCCAATGAAATTCTGTCTTCCAAAAAAGAAATGAACAGACCGATTATCGACGAAGAGCAAATCCAAAAAGTTCTTGACCGCGCCGCGAGCCTGGCTGTTGAAAAAGGATTGGACGTCGATGCCGTCCATCAAATTTTTGAAATTTTAATTCAAATGAGCATTGACAAACAAAACGAGTACAGCGGCAATTACATTTGATTTTAAAGATAAAAGAAGAGAATAAATCAAAAAAACAAAAGTTATTTTTTAGTTATTATTCTCTTTCTGTCTCATTTTCAGCTTTACCTTTTCCGGAAATACCAAATACCGGCACCCGCAATCAAAAGTACAACCAGAATAAAGCCGACAATCATCATCGTTCTTGACAACCCGGAAGACCCTGTGTCGTTTGAATCCGTCGGATTCGGTTGGGATGGAGTTTGCTGAGTATTTTGGTTTTGTTGGTTTTGATTCTGCTGATTATTCTGATTTTGTCCGCTTTGACTTGAATCGGGCGCATTATTCCTGTTTTCCGACGGGTCAACAATAGTTGCGCCGCCCGTTTTGGAACCGCTGCCGCCGCGGGTCTGCGGATTCACAGTCAAAATTGCCGTATCGGTGACGACAGCCCCGCTCTCCTCCGTCACTTTGACTTCAACGGTTTTACCGTTAAACTGAGAAGTCGCCATAACGGAAAATTCATCCGTCATGGAATTTTGAGGAACGCCGTCAAAAGTCCATTCATAAACATAGCTGCCGGTTCCGCCGGAAGCGATTGCCTTAAATACGGCATTTGTTCCTTCTGTCACAGTGACATCATCGACAGAAACGAAATAATTGGCAAGCAGATTCACCGTCAAAGTTGCCGTATCGGTGACGACAGCCCCGCTACCATCCGTCACTTTGACTTCAACGGTTTTACCGTTTAACTGAGAAGTTGCCGTAACAGAAAATTCATCCGTCACGGAAGTTTGAGAAGCGCCGTCTAAAGTCCATTCATAATTATAGCTGCCGGTTCCTCCGGAGACAGTTGCTTTAAATAAGGCATTTATCCCTTCTGTCACAGTGACGTCATCAATGGAAACAATGGCTTTTTGATTCACGGTTAATATTGCCGTTTTCTCTATCCATGCTCCGAGAGAATCTGTCACTTTGACTTCAATATCAGCACTGGAAGACACTGAAGTCAATGTAAGTGATTGACTCGTCTTACCGATTTGTTCAACGTCATCAACATACCATTTATAAGTATACGATCCTTCGCCTCCGGAAGCAACAGCTGTAAAAACGGCATTTGTTCCTTCGGTCACTTCAACATTATCAAGAGTGACTTGATAATTGTTATAAGCCGTCAAGCCCGCTAAATAAATCGGTATGATAGTCGGATTGCTTGTTTCAATAGTTTGAGAATGTTTGTACCAAGTTGTTCCGCTTTTCAAAGCGAATTTTTCAGCAGTATTTGCAGGAAGCCACATTGTTACGGTTCCTGTATCGAAATATTCATTTGCTGTCAATTGCGGACTTATTGTTTGTAATTTTATCAAAGCATCTTCTCTTGTCACAGCTTTGTAAGAACCGCCCCTTGTGCTGACAGTCACATCGGGCAATTTTGTCTTACTGTTTGAATTATCCATCACAGAAAACGTAATCGGATGAATTTCTTTTTTATTATTTCCTTCTGAATCATAAAACGAATTTCCTGCATGATTTCCACTCAAAATCAAAACATTGCCGCTTTCGATGATGGTGGTTCCGACACCGTTTGCGCCAGGCGTATCTCCGGTTCCGCCATAACCGCCGCCGATTCCTCCTGTTAAAACAATAATATCGGTATTTTCTCCGGAAATTTGAATGTTGGTTCCGCTGCCGCCGCCGCCACCGTCGATGCCACCGCCGCCCATGTCGGCGCCGCCGCCGCCGCCACCGCCGCCGCTGCCGCTGCCGCCGCCGCCACCGCCACCGCCGCCACCGCCGCCTCCCGTGATATATATCTCACTATTTGTAATTGTTATGTTGTCGCCATTGCCACCGCCACCGCCATCGTAGCCGAAGACGACGGTGCCGCCGCCGCCGCCGCCGCCGATACCGCCGCCGCCACCGCCGCCGCCGATACCGCCGCCGCCGATACCGCCGCCGCCACTGCCGTCGCCTCCCGTGGTATATATCTCACTATTTGTAATTGCTATATTGTCGCCATTGCCGCCGCCGCTGCCACCGCCGCCGCTGCCACCGCCGCTGCCACCGCCGCCGCCACCGA
>JGI994J12354_10004576_pt1 | contig 12354 bp, 15 predicted proteins | sample IntmicLarv3ML3BL_FD_12354 | JGI IMG/M metagenome (IMG submission 12354) | reverse complement strand
GGTGCGGGATATGATTTTCTGCGGCACGGCGGCGCACACGGTTGCATCGCAGATTCGCGTGATTTTCCCGGCGCTGGACAAGCGGTTCCCCGATTTCAGCTTTGAGATTCCCGAATGGTGCACCACTGTGCCGGTGACGACAGTGGCTGTTACCACAACGGAGGTCACAACTGTTTCGGCAGATGCAACAAGCGCAGCTGTTACGACAAAAGAAACAAGCGGGGCTACTGGGAATTCGACCACACAAACACAAAGCACCACAACCAAAGAATCTGCCACACCTGACCAGTATGTGATAGGCGGCAACCTAAGCCGAGAGCGTGTTGTGACTACATATATATTAGAAGACCTAGATGCTAACAGTGGCAAAGTATTGTCGATTAACGCCCCCAACGGCAATTTCTTAGTCGAACGAGAACCCTACGCCGGTAATTTTAAGAGGGAAGGGCTAACCCTCCATATCTATTATGATCCCGAAAAGGACGGATCGTACAACAAAGTAGGCTCCGTAAACTCAAAACAGATCCCTACTTCTGATGGACAGATCTACATAGGTATAAGTTTTGATTCAACCCAGAAAACTTACAATGATTATGTGCCTAGTCTTGGGAAGAATTCCAGTGTCATTGACGGAGTATATTGGTTTACGCTTAGCACAAAAAACTATAGCGCCAATGGCGTGGCTACTGGTAGAAGCGCTCTTAATGCAAGTGGAACTCCAGTTTTCCAATTCAATGGCACATCTATAGTAAAGCTCTCCAAATAGACCAAATAAACCGGAGGAATTCTCATGAAAAAATTCACCGCACTCCTGCTCGCACTGCTGTGCCTTGCAGCCCTTGCCGCCTGCACCGCGCAGCAAACCCCACCCGAACAGCCCTCAAGCACAACTGCCATCGACTACGGCGAACCACAAATCGTCGGTGAAGGCGCGACGCAGTTCGTCTTCCGCGTGACGGCGGAAAACGAAAAATTTCAGTATCTTGTGCAAACGGACGCCGAAACCGTGGGCGATGCCCTGCTGGAAGTTGAACTGGTCGCAGGCACCGTCAGCGCGGGCAGCCTGATGGTCACAACGGTGTGCGGCACCACGCTGGATTATCAAAAAGACAGCGCGTATTGGGCGTTTCACATCAATGGCGCGTATGCCGAAACGGGCGTGAGCCAAACCAAAATCACGCCGGACGCGGTCTATGAGTTCGTGTACACGAAAGCGTAACGCAGGCACGCAAAAAACAGGAGCTGGGATTGCACCCGGCTCCTGCTAATTTTTTTGCTTGATGACGCCGTTCACCACTTGCGCTCAAACTGAAGATAGCGCGTGCCCTGGAATGTCAGCTCGCCCCGGTCGCCCTCCCGCAGCAGGCCGTATTCCCGCCCGCTCACGCGCAGCTCCATGCGGTCGCCGCTCGGCACCTGAAACGTGGCGTAGTAGGTGGTGTCCGTCATGGGCATGTTCACGTCGCCCATCTGCTGCATGTGCGTGGAATCGTGGCGGCGCTTGGAGGTCACCTCCGCCTGCACGGTCAGCACGGGGGATTTGTTGTTTTTGTTCCATTGGCCCAGCCCTTTCACGGCGACCACGATGAATATCGTGATTACAGCAGCAAATATCAGCATGAATATCACGGAAAACCCTTGCATTGAAAAAAACATAACGCGCCCTCCTCCTTCAAATGCTTTCCTCTATATCATACAACAAAGCACAGATAAAGTCAATGGCGATACTGGGTATCGGACATGAAAAACCTCCCGGAAAACCGGGAGGTCAAACATACTTGTTTTATTCGGCAGGATAAACGCTGACTTTCTTGCGGTCCTTGCCAAGGCGCTCGAACCGGACGGTTCCGCTCGCGGTGGCGAACAGGGTGTCGTCCTTGCCGCGTCCAACATTTGTGCCGGGATGAATCTTCGTCCCCCGCTGGCGAACCAAAATGTTGCCTGCCAGAACGAATTGCCCGTCGGCGCGCTTTGCGCCCAAACGCTGCGAATTGGAGTCGCGCCCGTTGCGGGTAGAGCCCATTCCTTTTTTATGTGCCATATAGCATCTCCCTCTCTAACTTCAATTTTGGTCAGGCGTTAATCGCGGTGATTTCCACCTTGGTGTAGGGCTGGCGATGGCCCATCTTGCGTTTTTCGTTCTTCTTTGCCTTGTAGGTGAATACCGTGATTTTCTTGGCCTTGCCGTTTTTGAGCACCTTCGCGCTCACGGTGGCGCCTGCCACAGTGGGGGTTCCGACGATCAGACCGCTGTCGTTCGATACGGAGAGCACCTGGTCAAAGGCGATTTCGCTTTCCGCCTCCGCGTCGAGCTTTTCGATATACAGCTCCTGGCCGACTTCGACCTTGTACTGCTTGCCGCCGGTTACGATGATTGCGTACATGTGGTTCCTCTTTCGGTGTAGTCTCGCTGCCATCAGGCGGAAGCTAGCTTCACTTGAACAGCCCGGAGCATGCGGCACGAAATATTATACCAGATACGCGTTGGCTTGTCAAGCAATTTTTTTATTATAACTGAAAAATATATGTGCAAAAATAATTGAAAAACGCATGATTATCTGTTATAATAAGAACAATTGCTTTGCACTGCTAAAATAAGCGACCCGGTCAACGAAAGGGAACTATGGATATTTCACACGAAGAAATCCCCGATTCATCCGACTCGCTCAAGAAAAAAAGACGAATCATTGCCATCGTTGAGCTTCTCATTCTTGTTGTCGGCTTTGTTTTGACTTACATTTTCTTTGGCAAGCAGCTGCTCGCTTTTTTCAGCAGCCCAACCCGTGTCAAGGCATGGCTGGATGACCTCGGCCCGTTGGGCATTGTGGTGTTCATCGCCATCCGCGCAATGCAAACGCTGATCAAAATCCTCCCGGCAGAGGTGCTCGAAATCGGCGCGGGATACGCCTACGGCACTTGGGTCGGTCTGTTCTACTGCATGATCGGCACCGTACTCGGCACGCTGATGATCCTGTTTTTGATGAAAAAATTCGGCACAAAGCTGCTCTATCTGTTTGTTTCAAAAGAAAAACTGGAGTCCGTCGCGTTTTTGAAGGACAGCAAAAAGCTGGAGGTCACGCTGTTTTTTCTCTATCTGATTTCCGGAACGCCCAAGGATATCATCACCTATATGATTGGCCTGACGCCGATGAAAAAACGCAAATTTTTGCTCATCACCTGCATTGCGCGCATCCCCTCCGTCCTCGTTTCCACCTGGTGCGGCGCGGCCATGGTCGAAGAAAATTACAGGCTCTCGGCGATTATCTTTGCGGCAACCGCCGTTGTGAGCCTAATTTGCATGCTTCTATATAAAGTATATGAAAAAAAGAAAAAGCAGAAACTGGCACTTATGGAAGACCCTGTGCAGATTGAAGCGGCACAGGCCGAAGAATAGAATTTTATCAGAGAGGTATTGCCATGTCCATCCCCATCGGCGCACAATTATATACCCTGCGCGAGCAGCTGCAAACCCCAGAGGATATCCGCGCGGCGCTCACCCGCGTGGCGCAAATCGGCTACCGTTATATCCAGTGCTCTGGTTTTGCCTTTGACGCGCCATGGATGAAGGCCCTGTGTGAGGAGCTGAACCTCAAGGTGCGGCTCACCCACACCCCGCCGGAGCGCATCCTGAACGACACCGAAGCCGTCATCCAAGAGCACCTGCTGCTGGAGTGCCCCTATGTGGGCATCGGCAGCATGCCAAACGAGTACAAATCAGCGGCGGGCGCGCGCAAATTTCTTGCTGACTACACCCCCGCGATGCAGGCCTTTGCCGCGGCGGGCCTCAAGTTCATGTATCACAACCACAGCTTTGAGTTTGAGCGCTTCGATGGCGAACGCCTATTTGACATTTTGATTGACGAGAGCGACCCTGCGCTGTTCGGCTTCACGCTGGATGTTTATTGGGTGCAGCACGGCGGCGCGGATGTGATCGACCTCATCGGGCGGCTGGCAGGCCGCGTGGATGTTTGCCACTACAAGGACATGGCGATCGTGGAGGGCGGGCAGCGGTTTGCCGCCATTGGCAGCGGCAACATGAACTGGCCGGGCATCATCGCGGCATTTGAGAAAGCAGGCACAAAATACGCCTTCATCGAGCAGGACGACTGCTATGGCGCTGACCCGATTGACGAGCTTGCCGCGAGTTACCAATATCTGACTGCATAAACAAACCCCCTGTTCAACTTCATCCAAAGAAGACCTTTTCCATTTTGTGGAAGAGGTCCTGTATATTATTGGAAACTGTAGAGTTTTAAAGCGGTAATTATCTACATATAGTAGAATTCACAGGATTATGCAAAAAAATCAACTATATTTTGTGCGCAAAACCTATTGCTTTTTCTGTAGTAATCTGCTATACTAGTGTGCCGGCTGAAGAGATTCTAGGGTTTGCCATGCCAAAGAATTGTCATATTTTTACAGCCAACAACAGAACCCCATGCGCTGTCTAAAGGCTCAGAGCCGCCTCCGGGGGGCTTTTAGAGGGCAGGCGCAAAATATTTTATGAAAAGGATGCGAGTGGGATGAAGGTTATTAAGAGGGACGACACTTCCGTCAATTTTGAGCGGGGGAAGATTGCGATTGCAATCCAAAAGGCCAACACGGCGGTGGAGCCCGCCGAGCGGGTCACGGACGAACAAATAGAAGAGATTGTGCAGTGCATTGAGCAGCTGCGCCGCCCGCGCGTTCTGGTGGAGGACATCCAGGACATGGTGGAGCAAAAGCTCATGGAGCTTTCAAAGTATTCGCTGGCAAAGTCGTACATCATCTACCGGTATACGCGGGCCTTGGTGCGCCGCGCCAACACCACAGACGATTCCATCCTGAGCCTGATCCGTCACGACAACAAGGACGTGATGGAGGAAAACTCCAACAAAAACGCCGTCACGGCGGCCACGCAGCGCGATCTCATCGCGGGCGAGGTTTCGCGCGATTTGACCCGGCGGATTTTGCTGCCGGAGCACATCTCCAAGGCGCACGACGACGGCGCCATCCATTTCCACGACACAGATTATTTCATCCAGCCCATTTTTAACTGCTGCCTGATCAACATCGGCGATATGCTCGACAACGGCACCGTGATGAACGGCAAGCTCATCGAGTCCCCGCGCAGTTTTCAGGTTGCCTGCACGGTGATGACGCAAATCATCGCCTCCGTCGCCAGCAACCAATACGGCGGGCAGAGCGTGGACGTGGTGCACCTGGGCAAATACCTGCGGCGCAGCCACGAGAAAATCGACGCGCAGGTGCGCAGCTCCTGCGGCGAAAGCATTTCTGACGAAGAGCGCCACACCCTCGTGAATAACCTGCTCCGGAAAGAACTGCAATCCGGCGTGCAAACCATCCAGTACCAAATCAACACCCTCATGACGACCAACGGGCAAAGCCCCTTTGTCACCATCTTCATGAACTTGCAGGAAAGCGACCCCTATATCGATGAAAACGCCATGATCATCGAAGAAATTCTTCGGCAGCGCCTGCAGGGCATCAAAAACGAAAAGGACGTCTATGTCACGCCCGCGTTCCCGAAGCTGATCTATGTGCTCGACGAGCACAACTGCCTCAAGGGCGGCAAATATGATTACCTCACCAAGCTTGCGGTGCAGTGCTCTGCCAAGCGCCTGTATCCGGATTACATTTCCGCCAAAAAAATGCGGGAAAACTATGAAGGCAACGTGTATAGCTGCATGGGCTGCCGCAGCTTTTTGACCCCATGGAAGAACGAAGCGGGCGAATATCAGTTTGAGGGACGCTTTAACCAGGGCGTGGTGAGCCTGAACCTGCCACAGATCGGCCTGCTGTGCAAGGGCGATGAACAAGCCTTTTGGAATTTGCTGGACGAGCGGCTGGCGCTTTGCTTTGAGGCGCTCATGTGCCGCCACAATGCCCTCAAGGGCAAAAAGAGCGACGTCAGCCCCGTGCACTGGCAGTATGGCGCCATCGCGCGGCTGGAAAAAGGCGAACTCATCGATAAATACCTGTTCAACGGCTACAGCACGATTTCGCTGGGCTATATCGGGCTGTATGAAGTGACAAAAGTCATGATGGGCGTGAGCCACACCAACCCGGCGGGCAGCGATTTCGCGGTGAAAATCATGAACCGCATGCGTGCCGCCGCCGATAAATGGAAGCAGCAGACAACCATCGCCTTCGGGCTTTACGGCACCCCGGCGGAAAGCCTGTGCTACCGCTTTGCCCGCATCGACAAAGAGCGCTTTGGCTGCGTGGAGGACGTGACCGACAAGGGCTACTACACAAACTCCTACCATGTGGACGTGCGGGAAGAAATCGACGCATTCACCAAGTTCCAGTTCGAAAGCCAGTTCCAAACCATCAGCTCCTCGGGCGCAATCTCCTACGTGGAAATCCCCAATATGCGCCACAACCTGGAAGCGCTTGAGGATTTGGTGCGCTTCATCTACGACAACATCCAGTACGCGGAGTTCAACACAAAGAGCGACTATTGCCATGTCTGCGGGTTTGACGGCGAAATCATCGTCAACGACGCGTTTGAGTGGGAATGCCCGCAGTGCCACAACAAGGACCAGGCGCAGATGAACGTGACCCGCCGCACCTGCGGCTATCTGGGAGAAAACTTCTGGAATGTGGGCAAGACCAAGGAAATCAAGGCGAGGGTGCTGCATTTATAACACAAATCAGGAGATACGATTATGAAAAAACGGTTATCCGCTGTTCTGGCGCTGTTATTGGCATCACTGCTGCTGTTTGCGGCCTGCGATCTGAAGCCTGCGAAACCCCTCCGGCTGGAACTGCACGAGGACGGGGACAATGGCATAGGGAGAATCAAGCTGCGCGGCGGCGGCAAGATGGTAACAAAAACGCTCGATTTGCCGGAACGGTTCGATCACTTTTCGCTGGAAGTGGCGGCGGGCATCTCCTTCAAGGGGCCTCACTCGGAAGCCGATATTGTGATTGACGAAAGCCTGGAGGAACGTGCCGTTGTGCTGGAGGCCGATGGCAACATCGCCGAGTTCATCAATCTCAGCTTGGATGAGGGAATCGGCAGAATCAAAATTTCCACCAAGCGCCAGGCGCTGCTGACCGGCCCCGCAAAAATGCAGATTCGCGTTGGCGCGCCGGTGAAAAACCTCGCCATCAATGGCGCGTGGAAGGTGGCATATGACTGCCCGAGCATCAAAAATTGCGACATCGAAATCAATGGCGCTGCCAATGGCAGCTTCACGTTTGGCGCGCTGAAGTCTTTGGATCTGGTGATCAACGGGGCGGGAACATGCAGCCTCTTTGGCACGGCGCAGGAAGCGGAAATCGAGCTCAACGGCGCCGCGAATGTGGAAGCCTTTGACCTTGTGGCGCAGGAAGCCTGCGTTGAAATCAACGGCGCCGGCAGCTGCAACATCACGGCGGAACAGGAGCTGGAGGTTGACCTGAACGGCGTTGGCAGCGTGACATATGCCGGTGACCCGGCGCTGGACAAAGAGATTCACGGCATCGGAACGGTGCGCAAAAAATAGGGGGAACCATGCAACTCAAACGACCAAAAATGATACTCTTCGACTACGGGCACACCCTTTTGGCAGAGCCGGAATGGGATTTTGAACGCGGCGCGGCTGCACTGCTCGGCCGCGCGCAGGCAAACCCGCTCGGCGTGACCGCGCAGGAGGTTTCGGCATTCATTGAGAGGCTGTGGGATAAATTTCACCAGGTGCTGCTCATGGACATGAACCACCACGAGCACCAGATGATGCGCCTGACCATGGAAACTCTGCGGCTGGAATTCGCCGTTCCGCTGGAAGAACTGGAAATGACCTTCTGGGAAAACTGCGTGGCGCTTGTTCCCCTGCCGCACATTCAGAAATTGCTGGACTTTTTGGCGGAGCAAAACATCCGCACGGGCGTTTTGAGCAACATGACGTTCTCCGGCGCGGGGCTCACGGCCCGCATCACAAAATCGCTGCGGCATTCGTTCGAGTTCATCATTGCCAGCAGCGAATACGGCATCCGCAAGCCCGACCCGATGATATTCCGGCTGGCCATCGCCAAAGCAAATTTGCCGCCGGAGGACATCTGGTTCTGCGGCGATAACCCCCGCTGCGACGTGGACGCATCCTCCGCTGCGGGCATGTTCCCGGTGTGGTTCACCGATAACACCCTGCCCTGCCCCTACCGCGACGTCACGCAATCCGAGCCGCTCAGCCCGCACTTGCATATCAGCGACTGGCGGGAGCTTATCATTCAATTGAAGGAACTCACATGAATTATTCCGCCATCAAACCTCATGATATTGCCAACGGACTGGGCGTGCGCGTTTCGCTGTTTGTCAGCGGCTGCGAGCACGCCTGTCCCGGTTGTTTTAACCCCGAATCCTGGCAGTTCCACTACGGCGAGCTTTTTACCCCCGACGCGCGCCAACAGGTGATAGAGGCGCTGCGGCCGGATCATATCCGGGGGCTCACATTGCTCGGCGGCGAACCGCTGCACCCCCGCAACTGCCCGGAGGTCCTCGCGACAGTGGAACACGTGCGCCGGGAATTTCCGCAGAAGGATATCTGGTGCTACACGGGCTATGTATTTGAAAAAGAGCTGCTGCCCGCGAGCGAAGATAACCCCGTGCTGCGGCAGCTGCTTTCGCTCATTGATGTGGTTGTGGAAGGCCGCTTTGTGCTGGCGCGCAAGGATATAAACCTGCGCTTTCGCGGGTCCTCCAATCAACGGGTTTTGCGCTGCAAGGAATCCCTGCAGACCGGCAAGGCCATTTTGTGGGAAGACTAAGTTCTATGATAAGCTTTATAAATGAAAGAGAGAACAAGATGACACAACCAACGCTCCGCGTAAAAAAACTGAACCCGGACGCCGTGCTGCCCGCCTATGGCTCCGCCTATGCCGCCGGCGCTGATTTGTCCGCCTGCATTGCGGAACCGCTGGAGATTGCCCCCGGCGAAACAACGCTTGTAAAAACAGGCCTCGCGATGGAAATCCCGGCAGGCTACGCGGGGCTGATCTACGCCCGCAGCGGACTTGCCAGCAAGCGCGGGCTTGCCCCGGCCAACAAGGTCGGCGTGATTGACGCGGATTATCGCGGCGAGGTGATGGTCGCGCTGCACAACCATTCCGGGCAAACGCAGGCCGTTGCCCCCGGCGAGCGCATCGCGCAGCTGGTGGTGGCGCCCTTCCTCGCCGTGCAATTTGAAGAGGCCGAAGCCCTTGACGATACCGTGCGCGGTGCTGGCGGCTTTGGCTCAACAGGGAAATAACCAACAAGCATATACGACCAACAAGGAGATATCCTATGCCCTTTGAACTCAACGAAAAAATTCGCGGGCTCGTCCCGTATGACCCCGTCGAGGGAAAATATCCCATCCGGCTCGACGCCAACGAATCCTCTTTGGCCATTGGCCCGGAGGAGCGCGAAGCGATCATAAGCGTGGCGCAGGAAATCAATCTGCGGCGCTACCCCGATCACGAGGCGCGGGTGCTGTGCCAAACAGCAGCGGCGTTTTTTGGCACAAAACCCAAGCTGCTCACCGCGTGGAACGGCACGGACGAGGCGCTTTTGCTGCTGAGCGCCGCCTTTTTGGGCAAGGGGCAAACACTGCTTTGCTTCGATGTTGATTTTTCCATGTACGCCTTTTACGCCTATCTTTCCGGCGCGGAGATCGTCAAGCTCCCGAAGCGGGTGGATTTCAGCATCGATGTTGACGCGGCCATTGCCGCGCTGAAAGAGCACAAGCCCGCCATGTTCCTCTTCTCAAACCCATGCAATCCAACGTCTTTGGTGCTTCCTCAGGAGGACGTGCGGCGGCTGATTATTGCAGCCGAAGAAACAGGCACACTGGTGGTTCTGGACGAGGCCTACATGGATTTCAGTGTGTATTCCCTGCTGGACGAGGTGGAAGATCACCCCAACCTGGTGATTTTGCGCACCTGCTCCAAAGCGCCGGGATTGGCGGGGCTGCGGCTGGGCTTCAGCTGCGCGAACGAAGCGATTACAAAAGCATTGCGGGCAGTCAAAAGCCCCTATAACGTGGGGGTGCTCACGCAAAACGTGGGCACGGCGCTGCTCTCTCAGCCCGAACGGATTCAGGCGGGCATTGAAGAACTGCGGCAATCCACACGGGCGCTCTCGCAAGGGCTGCGCGAACGCGGCTATGATGTTGCGGGCGATGCCGCGAACTTCGTATTTGTCCTGCATACAGGGCAGCTGTTCGAGCCGCTCCGGCAGCGGGGCATCATCGTGCGCCGTTTTGGCGAGCACCTGCGCATTTCCGCAGGCTCCACAGAAGAAAACAACGCGCTCTTTGCGGCGCTGGACGAAATCAATCAACAGGAGGGCACAACATGAATCCTGCCGAACTCACCCGTACAACAAAAGAAACCGACATCAGCGTATCGCTGAATTTGACCGGCGGCGATGTTGAGATTACTACCGGCATTGGCTTTTTTGACCACATGCTGACGGCGCTTGCGGTGCACAGCGGCGTGGGCCTGACGCTGCGCTGCAAGGGCGACCTGCACGTGGACGGTCACCACACCGTGGAGGACTGCGGCATCGTTTTGGGGCAGGCATTGGCGCTGGCGCTGGGCGATAAAACCGGCATTGCCCGCTACGGCACGGCGCAGGTTCCCATGGACGAGGCGCTGGCGCAGGCGGCGGTCGATGTCAGCGGGCGGCCATTTCTTGTGTTCCGTGCGCAGTTTTCTCAGGCAAAGGCCGGGGCATTTGAGCTGTGCCTGTGCGAAGAATTTTTCCGCGCGTTTGCCATGAACGCAGGGATCACGCTGCATTTGATACGCTATTACGGCAGCAACGGGCACCACGAGGCCGAGGCGCTTTTTAAAGCGGCGGCCCATGCGCTGCGGCAAGCTTTGCAGCCCAAGGCGGGTGTGCTTTCCACAAAGGGCACGATTTAAGCGTATTTTTGGAACAGCAAGAGGAGTCAACATGATTATTTTTCCGGCGATCGACATCAAAAACGGCGAATGCGTGCGGCTTTTTCGCGGGGATTTTTCCACGGCGGAGCGCGTTGCCGACGATATGATGCAAACCGCGCTTTCCTTCAAAGCAGCGGGCTGCGAATGGCTGCACATGGTGGACCTGGACGGCTCGCTGGAAGGGCGGCGGGTGAACCAGCAGATTTTTTTGGAAGCGGCGGCGCACAGCGGCCTGAAGGTCGAGCTCGGCGGCGGCATCCGCACGATGGCGGACGCGGCGTTTTATCTCGAGCGTGGGATTTCGCGCGTGATTTTGGGCTCGGCGGCAATTCAAAACCCCGCCTTTGTGGGCGAGGCTGTGAAGGAATTCGGCGCGGAGCAGGTGGCCGTTGGCATTGACGCGAAGAACGGCATGGCCGCCGCCGGCGGCTGGCTGGAAGACAGCAACATCCACTATATCGACCTGGCGCGGCGCATGGAGCAGTTGGGCGTGCGCTACATCATCTACACCGACATCGGGCGCGACGGCATGCTCAGCGGGCCGAATGTGGAGCAGCTGTGTGCCCTGCGCGACGCGGTAGGGTGCGGCATCACGGCAAGCGGCGGCGTGACGAACATCAATGATATCAAGGCATTGGCCGACGCGAAGATGTATGGGGCTATCTGCGGGCGCAGCATTTATGCGGGGACGCTTGATCTGAAGGAAGCGGTGCAGGCAACAACCTGACCGCTTGTGAGTTTCAGTTTACTTCATCCAAATCCAGCCGAAAAACGAGGTACCTCATATGACCAATCCGCTGAAAATCAAACTATGCTCCATCACCCTGGACTCCGCTGACTCCAACGCACTGGCGGACTTCTATGCGGCACTGCTCGGCTGGGAGAAAAACAGCACAACCCCGGAGTTCATCGGCGTGAGCGTGCCGGGAGAAGTGCCAGTGCTATGGTTCCAGCAAGTGCAGAGCTACAGACCGCCCGTGTGGCCAGAGGAGCCGGGTGCGCAGCAGACGATGGTGCATCTTGATTTTGTCGTTGACGACATCGGCAAAGCGATTCAACACGCATTGGACTGTGGTGCGGCGAAATCCCCCAAGCAATATCATTCCGACCGCTGGACGGTAATGTTTGACCCCGCCGGACACCCGTTTTGTCTGGCGGAGTATCCGGCATTTTTTGAGAAAGATAAAGGGACTGGGTAAGGCGCAACAACCTGACCGCTTGTGAGTTTGAGCTTATTTCATCCATATCCAGCCGAAAAAGATGTAGCGCAGGATGAAGTTCCAGATGATTTTGAAGATGGATGGTTTGGGGTCGCCGATAGGGTCGCCGGGGTCCTCCGAAGGGTCTGGATTGTCGGAAGGATCGGGATTGTCGGAGGGATCTGGGTCATCAATGGGGTCTGGGTCATCCGAAGGCGCAAGCATTTTCTCAATTTTCTCTATG
>JGI994J12354_10004575_pt1 | contig 12354 bp, 13 predicted proteins | sample IntmicLarv3ML3BL_FD_12354 | JGI IMG/M metagenome (IMG submission 12354) | reverse complement strand
CTACCAGACCAACTACAGCAGCGCATACCGGGTGCTGGCCTCCGGCCTGAGCACTCAGACCAACTACGAGCTGAGCATCCACCCCAATGTGCTGGGCCTCATGAGCGGCGAATATGTCACCGGCATCCGCTGGGAGTTTGGTACGGTGCCTGCCGGGTTTGCCTCCGTGGTCAACCCCAAGCTCCAGTGCCAGGTGCTGTCCACACTGCCCAAGGGTTACAAAATCGTCAACCGCGTTGAGGTGGACGGCCTGTACATCGGCCAGTGGCTGACGGCTCAGGCCAGCTGGCTCACCTTGGTCTATGACAACCCGGCCAAGCTGCCCGAGCTGCCCAAGAGCGGATACTAAACACACAGAGGGAGCGGCCATGGCCGCTCCCTCATCTACATGGAGGACATAATGAAAACAAGAAAAACCCTCATCCTCTGCGCGTTGGCCCTGACCCTGTGCATGGCGGTGGCTCTCCCGGCCGCAGCGGCCAGCACGGTAGCAGAGGCCATCGAGAACACATGGAAGGATGCCGCAGGGCAGGTCAAGACCATCGTCAACAATGTCGTCTTTCCCGCTGTCGATTTGGTGCTGGCCGTGCTCCTTTTCGTCAAATTAGCCACCTCGTACATGGAGTACAAAAAGCATGGCCAGTTCGAGTGGGCGGGCCCCGCCATTTTGTTCTTCGGGCTGGTGCTCAGTCTGACCGCGCCCCTCTACCTGTGGACGATTTTGGGCATCTGATATGTTTACTCTTTTGTTTGATGCCCTGCGGGAGTACCTGTCTCTTGAGATGATCCGCATCCTCACCGACCTCATGGCCGATATGAACGGCATGGGCCTTGAAACCCTGGAGCTGCCGTGGGTGGAGGCCATCCTCCGCTTTTTCCATCAGGTCGGCTGGGCGCTATTCCTGGCCGGGGTGTCGGTGGCCATCTTCGACTGCGCCATCGAGGCACAGAACGGCAAACCGGCCTACCGGGACATGGCCCTCAACTTGCTCAAGGGTCTGCTGGCCGTCAGCCTGTTCACGGTGGTGCCCGTGGAGCTCTTCAAGTTCTGTATCAGCCTTCAGGGGCAGCTGGGCGACGCCATCACCCGAACCTTCTACATGGAGAGCTTTGACGGCATCGGGGCCATCGCCCAGCGGATTATCATCGCTTTAGACCCCACGCACACCACCAGCATTCTGGTGTCGCTCATGATGGGCTACAGCATCATCAAATGCTTTTTCGCCAACATCAAGCGGGGCGGCATTATGGTGATTAACATCGCGGTGGGGGCCATGTATATGCTGTCGGTGCCGCGGGGGTTCACCGATGGCTTCTTCGGCTGGTGCAAGCAAGTGGCTGCTCTCTGCCTGACTGCCGTCATGCAAAGCACCCTGCTGACCGCAGGGCTTTTGACCTGTCTGCACCATCCGCTGCTGGGTGTTGGCCTCATGCTGTCGGCCAATGAGGTGCCGCGCATCGCTGACCGCTTCGGGCTCGACACCTCGGCCAAGGTCAATGTCATGGGCAGCATCCACGCCGCCAACAGTATGGTGGCCATGGTCAAGGGTATCGCCAGGGCGGCGGGACATTAAAAGAATGGAGAGAAAAATGACAGTACATGAGAGAATCCAAGCCGAGCTCGAGCGGCTCCGCGTCTACTACAACGACCCTGAGACGGTGTACCGTGTGCAGGAGTATGTGGGGGCCATGTCCCGCGCGTCTGAGTTCGCGCCTCCGGGGCCTGACAACCGTTTCAAGCTACTGGCCGAGTTTGGGAGCGCCGTCCTGTGTGGGCGGGATGATGGGCCGGGGCGTGGCTTCACCTTTGTCACATGGCAGTATAACTTCGACCGCACCGGCGTCGATTTGGGGCATTACTACGAGAATTATGCCTCGGCCAAAGAGGACTTCGCCCTCCGGGCGGGCCTGGTGCAAGGCAATCTGGTGTTCACGCCCGAGCGGTACGCCCTCCTGCGCGACGCCGTGGCCTTTACGGTGGAGCACGACGAAGCCCGGACCTTTGACCAGCAGAATGACCTCCGCGGGGTGCTGAACCAGCTGGATGATATTATCGAGGCTCGGATGCCACCTCAGAAACATATCGAGCCGGAGATTGTGCCTGCGACTGAGCCCGAGCTGGGGGGCATTGAATAATGCACATCTACCCCTCCAACCTCAAGGCTCGGGCGTCGCTGCTGCTGTGGGCGCTGCGGGATGTGGCCATCACCGTGGTGCTGGCCCTGGCAGGCATCCTCATGCTCACTCAGACCGGGTCGCCGGTCTTTCTGGCCGCGGCGGTGACCTATGCGATGCTCAGTATTCGCTTCGATGACAGCTCGGTGCTCGATTACATTCGCCGTGCGTGGCGCTTCATCGTCACCGGCCAGCAGCTCTACCGATGGAGGTGGCCGCAATGAGTTTTCTGAAAGGTGTCCGAGAAAAGAAAAACCGGGCGGTGCAGCAGCTCATCGGGGCCGATAGCATCACCCAGCACAGCATCGCTCTGGAGGGTGGCCGCCATGTGGTCTACTTCCTCGTGGAGCCCACCAATCTGGCCGTGCTCTCCCGAAGCCATGTGCAGGCCAAGGTGACAGCCCTGATGCACATCCTCAAAACGCTGGAGGAGGTCGAGCTGTTCTGCCTGGGCAGCCGGGATGATTTTGAGGGCAACAAACGCTACCTCAAGGAACGACTCGAGGCCGAGCCCAGCGAGCCGGTGCGGAGGCTGCTCGAAAAGGATATGCTGTTCCTCGACCAAATCCAGATTCAGACGGCCTCGGCGCGGGAGTTCGCCATCGCCCTGCGGTTCAGCAGCGAGGAGGACATCGCCCCCGCTACCTCGCGGGTGGAGAAGCTGCTCAAGGATCAGGGGTTCCGGGCTCGCCTCGCTCGGCAGGCCGACCTCAAACGGCTGTACGCCGTCTATTTCGCTCAAAATATGACCCAGCTGGTGCTGGACGATTACGATGGGCAGCGATGGGTGGAGGCTGTGCATTAAATGCGAATAACCTCGCCGTGCCATGGCTTTGCCTCGCCGCTGGGCTTATGATGGTGTCACAAAACAACGAAGGGAGCGACCCCCAATGGACGAAACCCGCGGCATCACCGTCAAGATTGACGCAGCTCTACACTGCAAGGCCAAGGCCGATCAAGAGGCTCGGGGCCTGACCATGGGCCAGTACATCACACTGGTCATTGAAGAGCATTTTACTGAGAAGGGTGGAGAAACCATGAACACAAGAACCATGGCGTTCCAGATTGACGACGCGCTGTTCCAGCGCATCAAGGCACACCTGACCCGCACCGGCCTGACCCAAAAGGCCTTTGTCATCGGCCTTATTGAGCAGGCCCTCGACGAGGCTGAGACTGAGCTGCCCGAGGCCGATGAGGACGGCGGCCCCGCCACCGAGGATGAGGGCGAGGTCGAGTAGGCTGGCATGGGCAAGGCCCGGCATCAGCGATGCCGGGCCTTTTGCGTTGCTGATGAACCGGAAATTGTGCGTTATTAGTTAAATGATTCAATTTCGATTGAATTGCTTTCTGAATCTGAAAGATAACAGGCAGCTCTCTATCATTGCACCGGCTTCTTAGTAGCGCAAACAAAAATCAACGGGAATGCTGCCTTTATAACTTCACTACTCTGCACAGACCAGGCATTCTCCTCAAGGAAGTCAATAAACTCTTTTTCTGTCCAAACAGAATATGTCTTAAAACCAATCAGCCCCATAATAAAAGCTTTTAGCTTTTCACTGAAACGAGTGCTCCGTGCATACGTTGGCGCAATCAGCAATCCATCTTCTTTCAGTACGCGGCCAATGTTTGCAAGTGCTTTTTGAGGGTCGGGCATGATATGTAAGGCATTAGATATGATAACGGCATCAAACTGGCTGTCAGCATACTTCAAATCCGTGGCGTCGGCAATTGAAAAGGTGACGTTTTCAGGTTTCTCTTTGCCGGTTGCCACCTTAATCATTTCCTCTGAAAAATCTGTCGCCTCAACATGATTGCAGCAATCCGCAACTCGTAACGCAATAATCCCCGTTGCTGTCGCCAATTCCAGCACATACATATCAGGTGTAAGCTGCGAGCGAATACGGCTAATCATACTGTCATAAGCGACCTTTTCACTACGCCTTGAAGCATCATAAAGGGATGCCGTGCGATTCCAAAAGCTCTTATTGTTGTTTTCTTTTTTCATGCCACCACGCCTCCAAAGTGGATGTTGCCGAGCCAATGGCTCTGAAAGAGCCTACTTTATTGCCTTTACAGGACATGCTTTTTTGCATTCAAAACAAAGGATGCATTCTGTTCCGTTCTTTCGGCGGCGGCTGCCATCAAGTAAATCGACATTCATAGGGCATATATTTTTACACTTGCCGCAGGATATGCAAGAAGCGGTGTCGACTTTAATGCGCATGAGCGCAAAATAACTAAAAGGCTTGAGAAAAATAGCTATGGGGCAAAAATACTTGCAAAAAGCACGGTTGTCTTTGAACACAAAAGCTAAGGCAATGCCGACCGCATAGTAAATGGCATTACCTAGAATAAAGCTGATAAACATCAAGTTTTCCAAACTATCGGGATACACCTTTATCAACAAAAGAACGTACAGAATGGAAAACAAAAAAGTTGCAATTCTGAACCGTCCCAGTTTTTCATTGCGGGGTGTTTGTGGCGTTTTGTATGGCAGAAAATCCAATATCATCGCCGTCCAGCAAGCATATCCACACCAGCCTCTGCCGAAAAGAAGTGGCCCTGCAATTTTTGCAACGAGATAGTGGATCACCGCCGCTTGAAATACACCCAATGAAAGATAGTACCAAAACCCTTCTATCTGCATGTTTTCCCGGCTGATAACGCCCAAATATAACAGCATATACAAGCCAACGGCAAGTTGAATCATCATGCGAGCTTTTTTGAATCCAGCAATATACAAAGCCAAGCCAATGGCAATCGCAGTTCCAATGTATGTAAAATTGAACAGGTAAAACAGGTTGTCCAATGTGCGCCATAGAACAATGGCAACTGTTTCGAACACAATCCATAGTATCATAGGCACTAGGTACTTCTTCACGCTTGCCATTCCTCCTTCACACGCTTTTTGAGCTGCCGACAATTATAATTTAGCAGAATCTTTTCCCCCATTATATCACCCCGCCCCTCAAACCACAACCAGTCGAAAGGAGTCCCCCCATGCCCAAAATTGACCTCAACCGCTACGGCCCGATGGAGGGCCAGCCCGGACACAGCTGGATCGTCGGCCAGCCCACGGCTCAAGAGGTGTTCGCCCAGCTGGAGCAGCATCTGGAGAGTGTCGGGTATCTGCCCGATGACTATTTCAGCCTTGACCGTGATTGGCAAAACGGCGTCAAAATCCCGGCCAATGCCGACATCGTTTGCACCGCTGACTACGGCGGCAGCGAGGGTGTCTATTTGAATATCGCGCTCCGCTGGCATGACGATGCGGGCAATCCCCACACCAAGCACTTCATCACCGGCAAGACGCTGGACGACACCCCCTCGGCCCTTGACCGGATGCACCTGGCGGCCTCGGCCATTATGGATGCCGTCCACGGCAGCGGCCACGCCCGCTACATCAAGCTGAACGAGCGAGCCGAACCCACCGGAGTGGTGCTACACCTCAGCCCTGCTGAGCAGCAGCTCATGGTCGAAAGTCTCGTCGCCCAGCGCAGCCGGATGAAGGGGGACTTCATCGAGACTGAGCGCCTTCTGCGCCGCGCTGTGGGCAGTATCACCGAGTTCGTCAACGCGCTGGGCGAACGGCCTCTCAAGCTGGATGCCTACGAAACGGCCATGCTGGCTATTGATGATGGTAACTTTGCGGTCTTTCAGGAACACTACAAAAATGCGGGCGACCGCATCGGCGATTTGCTCATCCGGGCGGCCGGACGGCCCGGCACGGTGGGCCATCAGATGCTCACCGAGATGCTGGAGTTCGCCACCGGCGTATCCCACGAGCATTACCTCGAGGCCAGTAAGCGGGCGGTGGACACCGGCCACGTCGAGCGCGTCCTCGAGCTCTGCCGGAAAGCCGAGGCCTGCACCACAGGCCTAAAGCCGTACTTCTACGGCGAAATCATCAACCATGCCAGCTCCACCAACCAGTCGCACATGGCTCGGGCACTCGCCGACCAATGCAGCCCCGCGCAGATTACCGCGGCTCATGGCTATGTGCTATATGCCGTTGCCCTGCGGAAGGATTACACGGTCATGGGCACCCTCGTTAGCAAGGGCATCGACGCCGACCATTACGCAGGCGATATTTTTCGTGCAATGGCAGTCGATGGGGGCCGGTACGCCATTGAGGATTTGCTGAGCAAGGGCATGAAAATCAGCCCCACCAACTACGCAGCGCTCCACGAGGCCATCGACCTCGGCCTTGTGAGCGTCGCCGAGCGGCTGCTGGACAGCGGCATGAGCTTCTCCGGCTACAGTCAGTGGGCCGAGCAGAACAAAAAGCCGTTGGCCCCCGAAAAGCTGGAGCCGTTTCGGGCGTATGGCGAGGCCGCGCAGGCCCAGGATGTGGGGCAGAGCTTGGGCGGGTAGGGCATGGTAAAGGCCCGGCGTTTGCCGGGCCTTTGGGGGATGGAGTCGAACGCACAGATAATTAGTATAAACGGCATCGACACCCTCAGATTAGTAAAGGAAAACAAGTAAATGTGAGAACCCCTGTGTAATAACTAAAATAACTAGGCTCTTCAATCATCATTCTCGTCTACAATAAGTGAATAGAAAGTTTGCGCCATGCGTTGACCAATTGAACGATTGACTATTGGTTCATTTGTCGTGCTAATATTCTTTATTGCAATATTATTAGTAAAGAACACAAAACCGTATTGTGCAATTAACTTTCCAATAAGCTCGTCCGAATATGACGAACTTATTAAGTTGACGCCCTCAAAGTCTAATATAACCTTATTTCTCGTTTCTTTTACAATATTCAAAACTATATTCTTGAGTTTGTATGCCGCCTGTCTGGTCCCCGTTCCGTGACTAATCGCAGCCACCTTAATTTCATAATTGCCTTCTCGGTTTTCAAGATTCTCAAGCCAAAGATCGACCGGTTTATATCCGCCCAAAGCAGATGGAATATCAATAGATGTTGAGTAGTTAAGCTGGAAGTCAACCATCGCGGTGCCATTTCCCCGCCCCAAATGGACATTTCCTTCTCGAACAGTACTAATTTTATCGTCAATCCGTCGATAAAGCGCCCCAGCAGAGCTAACAGAGATTTGTCCTCGGTTTTCTGCAATAATCTGCGTAAGGCCCCACATTCCATTGCCCTGCCCGATATTTTCATCACGGGTCACTCTTTCTTGAAGCGCGATGGTGATGGCATCTAAGGGCTCATGCGGACGATGCTTTGATCTGCGTAGAGATTGGTAAATGCCTTGGCCAGTATCAAAGACGCAAATTGACAGAAGATTATTTTCTTTATGTATTTGCCCCATGATATAGCCGCACTCAGCATTTGCATGTTGCAATACATTATCTAAAGTTTCATTTATACACCATTCAACACCACTTAAAACACCAGGTGCGACTTCCGCCGTTTCACGTATAGAAGCAATAAAGGCTGTAACAAGTGCGCTTACTCCTTTGGACGTACTATACTTCCAAACCTTGTCAAAAGGATAGAGTAGTTCTACAGAGTCTAGGTGAGCTTCTGCAATCTGAGGATCGAAGAACTTCGTATGCTTCACATACGGTATCAAGCCATGCTCCTCCACAAAATGCACTTGAAAAGTGCATTCCTTTTCCCTCCTATAAAAGTCGAGTATTCCCGCAAGTGGGGCGCAAATATTTGGGTATGTTTTTTGCCGTGCAGCGACCGTTAGTGCAAATGCATTATATCCTTTATTAATGCCGTGAAGGATAGAATCATTTGCGTGCTTAACCCCCGATTGACGCTCCATTAGCAACTCAATAGGGTAAATATTTTCTGTCATGTTTATCTCCTTTTGGTGCTGTTTCACTGCCATAATATATCTCGGTACGAGCATAATTAATTATACCAAAGATCATTTACATAGAGCAACCATTTTCCAATACCATGACAAGATTTTTCATTTTCCATCAGAAAGGAGGCCCCACCCCCATGCTAACTAGTCCGCGAACCCGGCGCGCTCTGCTCAATCTCCCGGCCACGCCGGAGGAAAAGGAGGCCGCCAACCTGCAATCCTTCCTCGACCGCAACAGCCCGGCGGCCATCCGCTTCTACCCCGACCACGCCATCTGTGGCAGCTCCTTCCGCTCGGTTTGGGCCCTGCGGGAGTATCCCACCGAGACCTCCGAGCAGGCCATCCTCCGGCACCTGGGCGAGATGTCCGGGGTCACCCTGCGGGTGTTCGCCCGCCATGTGACAGCCCGCGAGGAGCGCAAAATCATCGGCAACGCCTCCTCCCGCAATCGTATGAACAGCCAAAACCTCAATGACATCCAGCAGTCGGTGGTGGCCGAGCAGAACCTCCAGGATGTCGCCGCTATCGTGGCCGCCATGCACCGCAACCGAGAGCCGCTCCTCCACTGTGCCGTCTACATCGAGACAGCCGCCGTTACGCTGGAGCGGCTCCGCGAGCTTCAAACCGAGGTCATGGCCGAGCTCTCCCGCGCCAAGCTGGAGGCCGACCGCCTCTACTTGCTCCAGAAGGAGGGCTTCACCGCCGTCCAGGTGTGCGGCCACAACGCCCTGGGCGCACAGTTCGAGCGGGTACTCCCGGCCAGCTCGGTGGCCAACCTCTTCCCCATGAGCTACTCGGGCAAGGTGGATGCCCACGGCTTTTACATCGGACAGGACAAGTACGGCAGCAAAATCATGGCCGATTTCGACCAGCGCGCCGAGGACAAGACCAACAGCAACATCCTCATTTTGGGTAACAGCGGCGAGGGCAAGAGCTACCTCCTCAAGCTGCTTCTGACCAACATCCGGGAGTCGGGCAAGGGTGTCTTGCTCCTCGATTCCGAGGAGGAATACCAGACCCTCACCGAGAATCTCGGCGGCTGCTATGTGGATCTCATGGGCGGCGAGCGGATGATCAATGTCATGGAGCCCAAGGCGTGGGAGGAGAGCGGCTCGGTGGTCAGCCAGCACATCTCCTTTTTGCGGGATTTCTTCCGCAGCTACAAGGACTTCACCGGCAGCCAAATCGACACCCTGGAAATCATGTGCCAGAGCCTCTTCGAGGCGTGGGGCATCACCGATCAGACCGACCTGTCAGATCTCGCTCCCGAGGATTACCCCACCTTGGCCGACCTCTACCGGCTCATCGAGGCCGAGTACACGGCCTTCGATGATGCCCCCGGCAAGTTTTACACCCGCGAGACATTGCGGGAGCTGTGCCTTAGCCTGCACTCCATCGCCGTGGGGGCCGAGAGCAAGTTTTTCAGCGGACACACCAACATCACCGATGACCGTTTCCTGTGCTTCGGTGTTAAAGGGATGCTCAACGCCAGCCGCAATCTGCGGGATGCGCTGCTGTTCAATCTCCTGAGCTTCATGTCGGATGCCCTGCTCCGAAAGGGGCATACCGCTTTGGCTATTGACGAACTGCACCTTTTTCTCTCCAACATGACGGTGCTGGAATACATCCGCAATTTCATGAAGCGGGTGCGAAAGAGGGACTCGTCCGTCATTCTGGCCAGCCAGAACCTCTCGGATTTCCTGCTCCCCGGCATCTCCGAGCTCGCCAAGCCGCTGTTCGCCATCCCGACCCACAGCTTCCTCTTTTACCCCGGCTCCATCGACCCCGCGCCCTTCATGGATATGCTTCAATTAGAGGAGCGCGAGTACGAGCTCATCCGCTTCCCCCAGCGCGGGGTGTGCCTCTTCCGCTGCGGCAACGAGCGGTTCAACCTCCGTGTGATTGCCCCCGAGCACAAGGCCCGGCTGTTTGGAAATGAAGGTGGTCGTTAACTGTTTACGAACCCGCATGGACAGTGTATAATAAGCATGACAACGAAAGTAGGTGACAGTGTGAAGCTCAACGGACAGATGATGTCCCGCGACCGTGTGGTCGCCACGGTGGTGGACGGCTCGGTTTCCGGCATGGATGAACGCTTGGTGCCCTATGGCCTCCGAGGCGGCAATCTCGAGGGCTGGCTGCACTCCCGCGCCATTGACGGACACCGCACTCACTCGCGGCTGCTCAAGAAAGCCCTGCGCCTCAGCGGGGCTGATGACCCCGAGGTGGCCCTCAAGTTTCACGCAGCCACCATCACAGACAGCTACTGGTGGCGCCCCGAGGGCAGCGGCCTCCGCTATGCCGATGTGCGCTTCACCTTCAATCACTTCGATAAGCTGGCCCTGCGGGGCGACCTCAACAGCATGAACCACCCCGAGAGCCCGACCCCCGAGCTGACCAACACCGGCAGCTTTGAGAAGTGTTGGCGGCTGGAGGATGGCGCGTGGTGGCTCTACAAGGCGGGCGATGCGGCCCAGGTCTTTTCTGAGCTGTTCATTTATCATCTGGGGCGGCGGCTCGGCTTCGACATGGCCGAGTATCTCCCTGCTGAGGCGGGCTGCATCAAGAGCCGTGACTTCACTGAGGGCGCGGCGGTCAACTTCGAGCCCGCCGAGGGGCTGGTCGGCACCGATGAGGACTATGGCCGCAGCTTCGAGGTGTTCTACGGCCTCGACCCCGCTCTGGCCGAGCAGTTTTTGCGCATTATTTATCTGGATACCCTGGTGTTCAACGCAGACCGGCACACCCAGAACTACGGTGTTCTCCGCGATGTCGAGACAGGCGCGGCCCTCCGTATGGCCCCCAATTACGACAACAATATCGCCCTGCTGGCCTACGGCGGCATCAAGGATGAGGTGAGCGAGCGGGATTTGCTCATCCATCTGTTCAGCGAGCTGGTGCGCACAGACACCCGCGCCAGAGCCCTTGCGGCAACCCTCCCCAGGCCCACCGAGGCCATGGTGCGGGCGTGCGTCCGAGAGACCGACACCACCATAGACGCCGACCTTGTGTGCCGGATTGTCCTAAACCGCACTGCACGGCTCGAGCAGGTGCTGAGCGGTAATTTAGACCTTGGGGTTTCACCCCAAACCCAACAAACTTTTTGAAAAAAGTTTGAACAAAAACTTTACAAAATTGTGCTTCACACAATTTTAGATTTTTATTTTCCAGCAATTGTATGGAATACAATTGCCAAAGTTTTTGGGGTTCTCAGGGGTATTTTTTCAAAAATACCCCTAAGCCGCCGGAGGCTAGCTCACGATTGGGGAAAACTATAGTCTACTAAACCCACCCCGCGGCAGCAATGCCGCGGGGATTTTTTCATTTGAAGGAGTGATGCCATGGCCCTGCCCGCCATCCCGGTGGCCGTTAAGGCGGCCATCCTCGCCGCCAAGGACGAGCGCACACGCACCGCCGTGCTTACCCTAGTGGCCGGGATTGTCCTGGCCATCGTACTGCCCATCCTTTTGCTTTTCTCGGTGCTGCTGACCCCCATGAGCGGGCTGTTTGGATTCATGAGCAGCGAGGAGGCCGAGATGCTGTCGGCCTTCCGCGGGGAGTACGGCCTCGACCAGTACATCACCGATGCCGACTATTTGGAAGCTGACGCTGTGGACTATTCCGGCGTCAGCTTTTCCGATGGTCAGACTGAGGTCACCTACTACAACCAGATGGATGCACGCTGGAAGGACTTACCCTACGGCGGCGGCACCATCGGCAGAACCGGCTGCGGCCCCACGGCCCTCGCCATGGGGGTGAGCAGCCAGTTGGACATCGTCATTGACCCGGTGGAGATGAGCGCATGGGCTTTCGAGAACGGCTACGAGGCTGACGGCAACGGCTCCTACCACGCCCTCATCCCCGAAGGGGCGGCCTATTTCGGCCTGACCGCCGAGGGCTGTGCCGACGACGATCCCCAGCGCATCGTCGATGCGCTGGCCTCCGGCAAGCTGGTCGTTGCCATCATGGGGCCGGGGCACTTTACCAAGAGCGGCCACTTCATCGTGCTTCGAGGCGTGACGGCTGAGGGCGATATTCTGGTGGCCGACCCGGTCTCGGTGCGCCGCAGTGAACAGGCGTGGGCACTGGAAATTGTCCTCACCGAGGCCCGGAAGAATGCCGGGGCCGGTGGGCCGTTCTGGATTCTATCACCCTGAAAGGAGGTGCCACACCCCATGAAAACCACCAACCTGACCCTGGCCTTCGACGCCGAGAAGCTGGCCGCCCTGCGCCAGTACGCCGCCAAGAAGGAGGTCGACATCGCCGACGAGCTGGCCGAGGCCCTCGAGAAAATGTACGAGAAGCACGTTCCCGCCGCCGTGCGGGAGTACCTGGCCGAGCGGCAGCCGCCCTCAACCGCACGCCCGCCCCGGCCTCGTCCGACGAGGCC
>JGI994J12354_10004574_pt1 | contig 12355 bp, 9 predicted proteins | sample IntmicLarv3ML3BL_FD_12354 | JGI IMG/M metagenome (IMG submission 12354) | reverse complement strand
CGGCTCGGCAGGCGGTTCTGTCGGTTTCGGCGGCGGGTTTATCTCGCTGCCGGAAAAGTATACCGTGTAAACGGTGTCACCACTCATCGTCCGGCTGACCTCGCCGTTATATTCCGCTGTCGTGATATAGCCGGTGACGACGCTCCTTGACGCCTTGACGGAATATGTGGCGACGGCGCGGTAGCTGTCCGGTATGTCCTCATAGTCCACATTGACAGTTCGCTGGACTTCCCATGTCACATCGTCAAGCTCCAGCGTCCGCCCGTTTTCCGTAATGGTTTTGGGAATTAAGGCGAGGTCATTTGCAGATAAATGCGGATATTCCCGCGTGGCGGTCACGGTGTAGCTGCTGTTCGCGTAGCCTGCCGCCTCACAATTTACCGTCGTTGTATCCAGCGTCAATAACCCACAATAACCATCCTCGCCCTGGTAATCTAGTATCGGCGCTAACAGCTTGATGATTTCGTTCAGGTCTTTGGTGTCTGTGTTGATTTCCACCGTTTCGGTGTAGCTCCGGGTATCCGTGCCGCTGGTGCGCTTTTCTGTGATGTCGCTGAGTTCATAACGCCAGCCGTCACGAGTAAAGCTGTCGCACGGGATGTCGGCGGGGTCTTGTGCCGCCGTGAGGATGTAGGTTTTAACGATTTGCCTTGTCTCGTCCTCGATGTTGGTCTTTACGTCAGCGGGATAGATTTCTTCCGTGCTGACATTGTCGGTACTGGTCATATCCTCTGGGTATGGCGGCAGGGGTGTCGCGGTAACGGGCGACGTGGTGGTCTGCTGTAAATCCGGTGAGCCTTCCTCTGCGGCAAAGGCTGTTAACCCACAGGATAACAGCAAGGCGAAAACCAAAAGCGCAGCGTAGACGAATCGGGTCGCTCTCAAACGCGGTATGGGTCTTTGCATGGTATTTTTCCTCCATTCATGTTGATTTTTGTTGACAATCAGGTATTTTGCCTGAAAAACTAAAAATCCAGCCGTTTATGGCTGGTTGTACCGTTATGTTGTTTGTGGGTTAATACCTTTTTGCTTGTGGGTTAATCAGAGGGGGTGGGTACAGGGAGGGGGAGCACGACAATACCACACTCTACTCGTTTTTCGCATAAACCCAATATCCCCTTGGCGTATCGTCGTCGCGGACTGCGCTCCGCTCGTTCCCGCGCAAGCGTGAAAAGCTCGCGCGCTGCGTCGCTCCTCCTCTTCCCAAAAAGCCTTGCGACTTTTCAGGAACCCTTTTTCATCGCGCGTCATCTCGTATACGTTTGCGCTGATGTTCCCGTTGCCGGTAGTATTCCAACGCCTTGATTATGGTGGCCTGCATCTTCTCGACGGGCGTCCCCGGCGCGAAGAATTTGCTGATACGTTCTCGTGGCATTTTGAATTGTTCCACCTGATTTGGTTTTTCCTCTTGCATGATGGAATGGATAACATCGTCACTCAGCCGATTTTCCTCGGAGAACTTCCGCATTTTTATCGCTTGTTCGTGCGATGGGGTGCGTTCATAGCCAACGATTTCTTCCAGAAGGATTTTTTGATGTTCCGCAGGAAGATACGAAAGCTCCACAGCGGGGCGCATGGCGATTTGCAAAATGCCCTTGTCGCGGACAACAGAGTTGTCTACCATGTCAAGGAATTGTGGGATAAGCTCATTTAAGCGAATAAACCGCTGAATTTGTCTTGCGCTGTCCTCTGTTTTTTCAGCAAGCTGTTCATCAGAACGTGCTATTGGTGACTTCGCGCCCACTGGGCGCGAAGTCAAATCAGTTCTTTGCCCTTGCCGCTTCATAGCGTCATAACGCATTTTATATGATTTCGCCTTTTCGCTCGGCAGGATAATATCACGCTGGAGGTTGCTGTCTACCATAGCAATTATGGCTTCGTCATGGCTCATTTGACGGACAATACAGGGAATTGTATCAAGCCCTGCCAGTTCACACGCTTTATCACGGCGGTGTCCGGCAACGTATTCATATCGCCCGTCCTCTTTTAACCGCACAGTAACAGGAACAATTATACCGTACAGTTTAACGCTTTCCACTAGCGCAAGCATAGATTCATCTACTTTAACTTGAAACGGATGGTCGGGAAAGCTGTCAATCTCTGAACGGGGTATATTTATGACTTTTTCCAATTTGGCGTCGTCGCGTTCCTCTTGAGTGGTAAAGAGGTCATCTACTGAGGGCAGGTTTAATTTTAGCTCTTTCGCCATCCGCCAACACCTCCTTTGTAAACTCAGCATACGCCTTTGCCACCTTACTACCCTTGTCATAGGCGAAAATGCTTTGACCGGCAGCGCTGATTTCAGCGGCTTTAACCGCTATCGGGATTTGCGTCTTATAGATTTTCAGCATACTTCCATACTGTTCTCGCAAGGTTTCAGCCGTCGCCCGCGCCAGATTGGTACGCATATCAGCCAGCGTCAGCACAACACCGTCCACTTTCAAATTGGGGTTGATTTGTTTTCGCACCTTGCTGATGGTTTTCATAAGCTGCGTCATGCCCTTTGCCGGTAAATATTGCGCCTGCACAGGCACGATCACGCTGTCCGACGCTGCAAGCGCGTTTATCGTCAGCATAGACAAGGACGGCGGGCAGTCAATAATAATGTGGTCGTACTCATGCTTTATCATATTCAGGTAGTTCCGCAGGGTAAACTCGCGGCTCATGGCGTTGACAAGGCTCATTTCCAAGCCGGATAAGTCAATGCTTGCCGGTATCAGGTCTACGCCTTCGTCGTGTTTCAAGATTGCTCCGTAATGCTCGAAATCCTCGTCGTTGATGGTTTTTTCCAAAATACCCGCCAGTGTCATAGGTAAAGTATCGCTGTTCGGCCAGCCCAGCGCGGTAGTCAGGTCGGCCTGCGGGTCAATATCCACAAGCAGTACCTTTTTACCTTGCAGGGCAAGCCCGACGCCGAGGTTTGCCGTCGTGGTGGTCTTTGTCACGCCGCCTTTTTGGTTGCATATCGCCGTGACTTTGCAATTGGACATACTGTTTCCTCCTCTCATACATAGTTAGCCGCCTTTTGATGATTGCCGAAAACGGCTATGTAGGGGGCAAAGGCCCCGGAAATGCAAAAAGACCGCTCTTTCAAGCGGCCTCTTGCTATGTATTATATTGTTGTGTCGCAGTCGCGATTGGCGGCGTAGTATTCGTCATGGCGGAGCAGCGTATTTACAGCCCGCTCGAGGCGGATAGTGCCTCCTCCTGAGCCATAACACCGTAGAGAAATCCGCCGCCGGGATTTTTTGCGCTGGCAAAATTGAGCACAGAAGGCGACTTTCCAGCATCTCACAGTTCCGCGATAGCCTGCGCAGTGGATTGATTTGTCACCCGATAGGGCGGCATATTACCCTCTGCCAGAGGTGGTAACCTTTCAACCAACTCCACACCTTGTTCTAGTGTCAGCAAAAAGCAGGATTCCTCCGCTGCCTTTTGTGCGGCCGACATATCAATGCGACTGCTATCAAGCTCATAGAAACCCTGCCGCTGGATTTTCAAAGTTTCGCGAGCAATTTCTTTTCGATTCATTTTTTCTCCCTTTTCATCTTAGCAAATTATTTTGACCCGCCGGCTACGACGGCGAATATTGCATCTTTAACCTGTGCGGTCCGCATAAGAGATGTGCGACTATTCCCGCATAGCTTTCAAATGTTCAGCAACCGTCAAAGCATCTACATATTTTTCTTTGTGTTCCATAATAGTTTTCATTTCTTCTTGAGCCTCATCAATTGTTTTGAACCCGGTATATGATATATACATCGGTGCGCTGTCTGTATCATCATAAAAAAGCTTCTTGCCGCCACCTTCGACATCTTCTATTGCTTTAATGACGGCGTGAGATAATAAATTAGCAGTATAAACAGAAATCTTTTGACCGCAAATTGTGCATTCTGATTTTCCAGAGAAAACGATGTCAATAATAGCTCCGAGTTTGGGAGTAACAGCACCAACTTCGGCAATAATTCCTGTTGATTCTGTTGATGTTAACTTTGCATTTAGTCTAATCGGCTTCTTTTCTATCAATAGTACATATAGTTCGTCTACATCTGAAACCGTCTTTCCTTCATCCGCCAATTTTGCCGGTTCAAAAGATGTGCCTAATTCTTTTTCTAGCAAATTCATTTTTGTAAAATGCTCTTTGTATTCTTGAAAAGTCCTGCGAGTTTCGTTGAAAAGTGCATAATCATCATTATTTTCCGAGCTTCCTTCTCCATCGGATAACGAATTTAGAAGTGCAATTGCAATCTGATACCTTTCAATGACATCTATAATTGACGCAGCAAAACGTAGTTGCATCCTGTATGTAAAGGTGAGCCTATCTGTACCTTTTGCAAATATTAGTTTGAAGTAAATAATGTCTTTGGGGTCAGTTTCAAGAACAACTTCATTTGTGGTTTGATAACGTTTGAAAACAAGAGGTTTTTCACCACGCTCAGTATTCAAAATAATTGGCACTTCTTCCACCGATGGAAAAACTGTAAACATTGATATATTCTTTTTTTCGGGAAACGGATATGCTGTTTTGTCATCATCCATCTCGGTATGAATAGATGCTATACCCTCTACCTCGACAGGGCGCCCTTCGTCTTGTACGATTTGAATAGCCTTAAGAAAGTTGCTATGCGATTCCGGGTTTTCAAACTTAATGTTTGCTTTAAAGGTCGGTATGTTATCTGAAAAAATATCTTTCAGTTTATTTGACATATTACCAATCCTTTCTGATTTCGTCCAAAACTTGAATTTTCGTCATCAAAATGTGCTTTTGCAACGCGATTTCTTCGTGCTGGTTAAAATTCTCGTCCGGAATTTGAAGAATTGTATTTATCGCTATAATACGCGCATGAGAGTCAGGAACAATAATATATCGAATATCATCATAATTATACTCTATCCAAAGCGGCCTATATTTCTCTTCCGTGATAGTATCATTTAAAGAGTTTAGTGTGTGTCGCGTTTTGAGCATATGCGGATTTGCAATAATGCCGCGTAATGATGTTTTCGATAGCTCAAATGCATTGGGTACATATCGCCATTCTTTTTCATCATGAAAGTTCTTTATGAATTCAATGGTTTTTGTTTTCGAATCTTTACCGTGTATGGTTCTTTTCATAACTCCACGGAGCGGTTTCATAAAAGACAGTCTATTGAGAATGTCATTCACATGCTCGTCTGGAATATCATCGGCGCTTAGCGCTTTACCCATCAATTCCGAGAATTCGCGTACATAGGACGAATCAACATTCAAATAATGAACGGGCTGCAAATTCTTGCGTTCACCCCAGCCCTTTGAAAATGCAATGGCAAATTTGCCGTAATAGTCCGGGTGCGTGTTCGTCCTTTTGAGATTATTCTTATCTTCATCGGATAGTGCGTTGTAAGCTTCACCGAATCCATTTAGCTCAAAGAATTCTGTCAGCTTATGAAATGGAATGTCGCAGAAACATTTTTGGAGCACTGCCACCTCGTTAAATATTGTGCCCTCAATATGTATATTCAGATATTCAATATCCTCCAAGCAGTACCGAGGAACAATCGCTTTGTGTCTCAATATTGTAGTTAAATAATCCATTTTGCTCATAAAATGAAATAGCGTATTGGCGCTTTGAGCATAATCTTCATATGGCAATGCAATTATAGCATCCGCTTTCATAATAATCACTTCCGTTTAACGTTCTTAGTATTCCTTTGAGCTGACTTGCTTGATTATTATATTTTGTACAACCACCCAGCCCCTAAACACCATCCAAAAAATCCGTTCCAATCGCATAAAGTGGAACATTTATCAACCAGCTTTCTCTGCGATAATCACGCATGGATGTCCGCAGGCAAACCGGCGGGTTAAACTTTTCGTTGTAAACTTTCAAACTTTTGCTCTGCAAATTCTCCTCCGCTTTTACTTCCAAAGGGAAGATATCAGAACCGTGCTTAAAAATAAAATCTACCTCAGCGCGCCCTTTGCTGCTCCAATAAAATGTGGTTATGCCGCCTGCGACCATTTCTTGTTGCACATATTGCTCGGTCAATGCGCCCTTGAATTCTTCAAAGATACGATTGCCCTCCAACAATGTTTTTACATCAAGCTCCGTTTTTGTGCAGAGCAGTCCAACATCGTGAATGAAAATCTTGAAAAAGTTCGTTTCATAGCTGACAAGCGGTACTGACGGCTTGCTAATTTGCTTGACCTTATAGAGCAGTCCGCAATCCAAAAGCCATTGTAACGCAAGCTCATAATCACTTAGCCGCGAACCTTTTTGAACAAGACCCGGTGAGAATTTTTTATTTTCTCTGGACAGTTGCGCGGGAACGCTGTTCCAGATATTTTTGATGCGTGGAACAACGCTCGTCGGCGCGTGCTTTGAAAAATCCTGTTCATATGTGAACAATATTTGCTCATGTATTCTGCGGACAGAGGCATAATCCCTGCTTTCGGCATACTCGACAACAGCCTCCGGCATACCCCCGACAAAATAATACTTCCGCAGCAAATCCGTGTATTTTGGCGCAAATGCGGAAATCAACGCCCAATCTTTCTTGCGCAGCAAATCCACGAGATTTTCTTCGCCAATACCCTCTAAAAACTCACAGAAGTTGAGCGGATATAGATTACAAAAATCGACCTTGCCGACCGGGAACGATGTTCCCTTGTGCAACGCAACGCCCAATAATGAGCCGCCTGCCACAATAGCGTATTCAGGCGCATTTTCGTAAAAGTATTTTAGTGATGAGAGCGCCTTTGGCACTTCTTGAACCTCATCGAATACAATCAATGTGGTCTGCGGATTAATCTTTTCGCCCGTTTCCAGTTGCAATCCATCAATCAAACGGGCAATATCGTAATCCCCCTCAAACAAAATTTGCATTCTTTTATTGTTGTCAAAATTGATGTATGCTGTGTTTTCAAAATGCGTGGCACCGAATTCTTTCATGAGCCATGTTTTGCCGACCTGTCTTGCGCCTCTAATTATCATCGGCTTGCGTTTTTTTGAAGTTTTCCATTCAATTAATTGGTTAATTGCATATCGTTTCATTTTTATCACCAGCCTTATTCTATTATTATATACGATTCTCCACAAAAAATGCAACGACTTTTTGCGAATTTTCTCAAAAACATTAGTCACTTTTTCTGATAATTTGCTTGCAATATAGAGAGTTGGGTAATAAAAACCGCCTGTTGCATTAACAGGCGGCTTATGTTAAAATTAAAGCACAGGATGTAACACGTCATAAAATCTGCTCTAAAACCTGCTTCAATGTACGGAAGGACACCATAGGAAACACCATGCATTATATGTAATTTACGCGCTATATGCAGTAGCTCAACTGCATATTAAGCACTTGGTTGGTGGTTCTGCACCAAATACTAGGGTCGCTGTATCTTTGGTAAGGATGAGGTCACCAGTTCGAATCTGGTTAGAAGCTCCATGTAGTTCAAATAAAATAGATGTCGAGGCATCGGCGCTCACGAGCGCAAGGGTTTGAGGGTTTTCTGACAGCTATGTCGGAAAACTCTTTTTCCATAGATGCCACGAAATAGTGCCGCAATATGTTGCAGCGCAGCCGATTTCACCATTTAGACCGAGCCGGGTAAGCATAGCCGCTTGCTCGGCTTTTTTTGCTGTTTTCTGCGTAATTTTCGGTCGAAATTCTTGATTTGCATGTGTTGACCGCAAATTTCATTTAATTGTCACAACCCAATCGAACAAACTCACCGTCAACTAATATCTGCCATTACAAAAAAAATTTTTACTGCGAAAGGAACATTTCCTTATGATGAACACAGCACTAAGGAACTGCGGAATCCGCAGCCCGATGTTTTCACTGTCATCGCAGAGAAACCTTGGCTGCGAACTTGCTACCACGACGCCACCACTGCCGCAACTGCCCAGCTTTGAGTCGCCATTCAAGCGTACCATTCTGTTTCCTGCCAAAATGCAACCGCAAGATTTTCAATCCAACAGAACAGAAAACACACAAATAGTCGAAGTCAATATCAACAACAAAATCTTTGTGAAAGGCGAAGTAAGAATCTTTGCGACTCCGCTGGAATTTCCGGGCAAAGAAGCGTTGCTTTCCCAAACGTTGAAAAACCTCCAACTGGACGAAATAACAGAAAATGGCGGCGTTAGTGTTGAATGCAAGAACGCTCTCTACCCTCTCATCTCAATTTCAGGAGAGTGTCGCGATGTCGAAAATATCCACGCGCTGAGCCGTTTCGCCGAAAAACTCAGTGCCTTGAGCGAGGCTCATTTTGTTGAGTTTTGCGCTCTTGGTGATGAGGATGGAACATACGACTACGACAGCAGAAACCGTTTTGTTGTGGTTACTCAAGGAAACGACACTCTTGTCTGCGAGTACAATGGCGCGGGGCTATGAGTATCTAAAACATCTGGAAACGAAAGCTTTAATTCTCTCTACGAATATGATAAAATAATATTGGAAAAGAACAGTAACGGCGGGTATATACGCAAAGTGCACGGAATGTATTATGAACAAACAGAAAAGACCTAATGAGAATAGACAGAGGAAGGGCTTCAGCATTGAATATCAAAGGAATTTTGGAGGATTGAGCACGGGCTGACGTATCAAGAACGACTGTTACTACTACGCTCAGTTTTTGGGTAGCTGTGGTACGAATAAGATTGTGAGTTCATATGACGCTTTATCCGCCATGTAAACGATATGTTATTTATAGGGGGAATACTTAATGTCAAGGCTTATAGGAAACAGACCGATAATCGGTATCAGACCGGCAATTGATGCTCGGCGTGGTGCGCTCAATGTCCGCGAGTCGCTGGAATGCCAGACAATGCGCCTGGCAAAGTCGGCGGCGGAGCTATTAAAAAACAACCTTAAGTACACAGACGGAACGCCGTTAGAGGTCGTTATCGCAAGTTCCACCATCGGGCGGGTTGCTGAAGCGGCTGCCTGTGCCGCCGAATTCAAAAAGATGTGCGTAGATATTACGCTAACCGTGACCCCCTGCTGGTGCTACGGCGCGGAGACTATGGATATGGATCCGCTCACAATAAAAGGAGTCTGGGGATTCAACGGCACGGAGCGCCCGGGCGCAGTGTACCTTGCCTCGGTGCTGGCCTGTCATGCTCAAAAGGGACTGCCTGCCTTTGGTATTTACGGACGTGATGTTCAGGACGCAGATGAGACCGAAATTCCTGCGGATGTACAGGATAAGTTGCTGCGTTTTGGCAGGGCGGCTGTGGCTGCGGCTGAAATGCGAGGAAAATCCTACCTGCAAATCGGCTCGGTTTGTATGGGTATAGCTGGCTCAATTGTCAACACAGAATTTTTCGAAGAATACCTTGGTATGCGCGTTGAGTCGGTGGACGAAATCGAGATTATGCGCCGAATAGAAAAAGAAATATATGATAAAGCTGAATATCAAAAGGCACTTGAATGGACAAGAGCGAACTGCCCGGAGGGATTCGACAAAAATCCTCCGGAGCTACAAGCTTCGGAGGAGCAAAAAGAGAAGGACTGGGAATTTGTTGTAAAGATGATGTGTATTATCAAGGATATGTACAGCGGAAACCCAAACCTTCCCGCAGGCTATGAGGAAGAAATGCTCGGCCATAACGCCATTGCGGGCGGATTTCAGGGTCAGCGTCAATGGACCGATTTTTTGCCGAACTGCGATTTTCCCGAAGCACTGCTAAATTCGTCATTTGACTGGAACGGTATTCGTGAACCATACATATTTGCCACCGAAAACGATACACTGAATGGGGTAAGTATGCTGTTCGGCAAGCTTATTACCGGAACCTCGCAGATATTTGCGGACGTACGCACTTACTGGAGTCCTGAAGCTGTAAAAAAAGCGACAGGCTATTTACTGGAAGGTAGGTCAAAAGAATCAGGCGGAATTATACATCTGATAAATTCTGGCGCGGCATGTCTGGACGCGTGCGGAGAGATGAGAGACGAAAATGGAAACGGCGTAATAAAACCTTTTTGGGAAATGTCGGAGCAGGACAAGCAGGCGTGCCTTGCGGCAGCAACATGGAACCCCGCAGACCTCGGCTATTTCCGCGGCGGCGGGTTCTCATCGCGTTTTGTAACCAAATCCGAAATGCCTGTTACAATGCTGCGGCTGAATCTTGTCAAGGGGCTCGGACCGGTTCTTCAGCTTGCGGAGGGCTGGACAGTTAGCCTGCCTGATGAGGTGACCGACACACTTTGGAAGCGTACAGACTATACATGGCCCTGCACATGGTTTGCGCCGCGTCTTACAGGCAAGGGCGCATTTGCGTCGGCATATGATGTGATGAATAACTGGGGCGCTAACCACGGAGCTATCAGCTATGGACATATCGGCGCAGACATTATTACCCTGTGCTCCATCTTGCGTATTCCGGTTTGTATGCACAATGTATCCGATGAACAGATATTCCGTCCCGCTGTTTGGAACGCATTCGGCATGGATAAGGAAAACGCGGATTACAGGGCATGCGCCACCTTTGGTTCGATGTATAAATAACATGACTTTTTCATGCTGTTACCCACGAAGATTTTTATGCAGATGAAACACCCAAAGGACATCGATTTAGTCAAAATAACACAACATGATCAACTTAGTATTGGAGTACCGTCTGTAGGCGAAAATCCGGTGCAGTAACCTGCGTCTCAACGTAAAAAGGGAACCTTTGGTTCCCTTTTTACACTTTTCCCCTTACGTCTTATTAAGTTGATGGCATCTATTTCATTCGAACAACACAAAACTAATTTCCTCTTACATCTGTTGTGTCAGAAATTTTCTCCTCTTGGTTTTTTTTATAACCAAATCCGCTTTTCCCCAGCGCGGATATGATGGGTGTAAAACTCATACCCAAAGACGTGAGTGTATACTCAACTCTTGGGGGTATTTCAGCATAGACTGTCCGAATTACCAACCCATCGCTTTCTAAATCGCGAAGACTATTCGTCAGCATATTCGGAGATATACTACCTACAGAGTTTTTCAATTCGCCGAATCGTTTTGACCCTCCCTGCAAATCACGGATAATCAACGCTTTCCAGCTGTTATTTAAAACTGTCAATGCTGTTGCGACCGGACAATCCGGCAAGATTCTTGACATATAAGCCATACCCTTTCAATGCGCGACATAAGATACTGCATTACAACTTTGTTATATATGCAAACCTATATCGTTAATCATATCACATGCCAAATAAATATTCAATACATATCAACCGGCACATTCAACCAAATATGCGTATATATACCAACTATAATTGTGAGTTTTATCTCCATTCGCAAATTAAGGTGTGAAATGCTACAAACACCTCTGTCGATAGTAATTAATTTTACGAAAGCGGCTGTTTATGCGCTTCAGTCCTAAGTCAGGCGATTTCGGCTATAACGCATTTCGTCCACCGCCGGATATAAATGCTCAAGGTCACTGAAATCCCCGTTAAAATCTGCGGGAATTTCAATGACCTTGTTTTCACCCGCTTACCTTTTAACAGCAGGCGCTAATCAAGCTTAACCACACCAGCGCTGCGAGCTTCCGCGCCGAAAGTGTTATACTCAAAAATCTGGTTGTGCGCTACACCAAGGCAGGTACCGCAATCGTGCATCGTTTTCGTGTTGAACAAATACGTCCCCTGTATACCCTGGCTTCTATGTTCAATCCACGACATCATGTATACACCGTCGCGGATTTTTACATACTTGCAGGGACTACTCCACATCATTCCAGGTATATTGTTCATAAAAATTGACCACGAATAGCTCTCAGCGGTTGAATAGATATGCTGCGAAAACATATTGTCGCCATACGTCCATGTAAACGACGTGCCTACAAGTTCATCGGTGAAACCGTGTCTCTCAGTCGTAGGTGCAAAGCTATTCGAGCCACCTGAAATATACCCAAACAGCCACTCCTGCGTTGCTTCACGGGTATAATCCTCGTTGTTCATCCGCGAAATCAGGCAGGTTGCAAGGCCGGTGGTAAAGTCGAGCGCATACTGATAAATTTCTACCGGTGCAAGCCCATTAGTGGAATGGGTAAAGAATGCAAGGTTTTCATCGGCTTCAAACGCTTCATAGCGTTCTGACTTCCACTCTCCGTCAGAGGTGAGTTTGAACTGCATATCGAATTTTCCCGCAATCTTGTAACTGAAAGCCTTGTCACCAAATTTTACCGTAAACTCACGATTTTTCAGCATATCGCTGTTGGGCATACAACGCTTCTCTTTGCCGGGGCCTGAAAACGCACCTGTCCACGATCCGGCGCGTGTTGCGGCGTCGTAGACTTCTTCCAATGTCATTTTGTGGGTCATGACAGACGGACGATACGACACTCGCGCACCTTTAGGCGGGGTTGCAGGCGGGGGG
>JGI994J12354_10004573_pt1 | contig 12357 bp, 12 predicted proteins | sample IntmicLarv3ML3BL_FD_12354 | JGI IMG/M metagenome (IMG submission 12354) | reverse complement strand
ACAAGATGGAATATGTCCTGGCCGGGAATACAGATAAATATCTCCCTGGCAATGTTGACTGGACGGGGGAATTGGATAAATGGTTCTAGATTCACAGAGAGGAAAGGCAGACTTTGCATTAACCCCCGTGGCGAAAAAACTGATCAACGTTAATCCAAATGTTATATCGTGGATAGGTCTGATACTGGCGTTCTTGTCCGGTCTTCTCTTCTATCTGAGTTATGACGGTACGTATCTGCTCTTGGTAGGCGCGGCCATTGTTCTGATCTCAGGATATTTCGATGCTTTGGACGGAAAAGTGGCCAAACTCGCGGGTAAAGCCTCTCGGAAAGGAGATTATCTGGATCATGTGTTCGACAGGTACGCGGACATCTTCATGATCGGAGGAGTTGCAATAAGCTCCTGGTGCAATCCGTACCTCGGTATGCTCGCACTTGTCGGCGTTCTGCTGACCTCGTACATGGGAACCCAAGCACAGGCCGTCGGTGCACCGCGTCTGTACGCCGGACTTCTCGGAAGGGCGGACAGGGTGGTACTCAGTACACTTTTCCCGATAATACAGTACGTAGGGGTCGTTCTCGGATATCCCACTTTGGACATAGGGGATTTCTCCATTTATTGGATGGAGATAATGATGATATGGTTCGCTGTTGTGGGAAATCTCACTGCGATACAAAGAGGGATAATAACCTGGAAGAATCTTTCAAAAGAATCCGAATGAATCACTCTTTCTTGGGACCGAAGTTCCCGGATTTTATCCTGTAATACGAGAGGGGATGATTCATCTTCTCGCTGTTGCAGAGATTATCCGCATTGAAGCAGATGCCGTTTGTCTTCATGGTAGAACATTCCGGGGGAGTGTAACCCTCTCCTCCCCGTTCTTCGCCGGTGATATGTTTTATCTGGTAGCTCGACTTGGATTCGTCAAAATCAGGAGACTGTGCGAAAAGTCCGATTATCTGATCGTAGGAGAGCCCAAGGGCATTTAAAAAAGATACAAGTGCGAATCTTGCGCTGTGCGGAAGATTGACACCGTTCTGTGCACTTGCCAATATGGCCTTCATGCACGGCGGAAGATACTCCATGTTCATTGCCTCTCCCCCGGTGGGACTGAGTTTCGCTTTCGTCTCGCTCAATGCGAGTGTAGCGTTGGAAACATCGGCCTTCATGATATCCCTGAACTCTGCTGGCACATTCAACGGTAACTCGGATTCTATGCGTTCCTGCAATGCATTCTGCAGCAGTCGATCGAACTTCTCTTGTTCAAGGTGAACATACCCGTTCCTGATGTCGGTGTTGATGAGCTTCCATTCTATCGCTTTCATCACATGAGAGAATCTCAAATAATCGCTGAAGTGAATGCGGATGTTGCCGTCATTGTCTGCCATGGAGTTGACGTTCAATTCCGCGGCGATATGTATCGCCGAAGAACTATCGTTCTGCAGAAGTTCGTTCATTCTGGAAGCTTCCGCCAAGGCGTAACGTTTTGTAAGGAATCGGTCCCCCACACAAGAGACTATCATTCTCGCATAAGGATAAGAAAGCACTTCCATCAGTCTGTCATATTCGTTCAGGAGAGATACTTCACTGACCTTGTATTGCGATATTGCGCTCAATACCCGATCCAAACCTCTTTTTCTGGCATTTTCATAGGAAGGGGATCGGATCAAGGAATCAATATCTGTGGAATTCTCTTCCGCGTAAACAGCAGCTCCTCTGAGGAACGGGTATCTTGCGAGTTGGAGGGAATCCATGGAAGTCAATCACAAAGAAAGTAATTTAGGTTTTGTATGTTCGAGCGGTCATTCCAGAACTACAAGTTCCTTCAGGAACTCCATGATCTTGGGATCGTCAATCACCTTTGAGATATCGTCAAAACTTGTGAAAGGCCTTTTCACGACAAGGTTCGCCGCTCTTTTCTTCCCTACTCCCGGCAGGGCCTCCAATGCAGACATAGGCATAGTGTTGATCTTGAACGGATACGTTATTCCCGTCACAGACCGGAATCCCCAATCGGTCACCATGATGTCATACGACTTATTCAATTCCAATTTGTACGATACCCCGACCAGCAAAGGATAAGATCCGAGCTGTCTGCCGAATGTGGTGTTCCCGTCGAGAAGTTCCATATGAACGTCTTTCATTATCGTTCTTTTCGGGACGATGCGCGCAAGCATCTCTCTGTCGATCTCGTCTCTCACGACATCTTTGAATTTCTTGAAGCGGGAGGTGTCCACTCTTACATTGAACTCTTTTCTCAAAGGCAGGACCTGTCTTATGTTGATGCGTCTTACCATTAATCCCTCGTCCCTGATCTGTCTGAGGATCTCCAGGTTCGATCTGTATGTTTCCGGAGTTTCGCCGTCAAGACCGCATATGATGTTGATCCCGGGAAGAATGCGGGGCATCCCGTTGTTCCCTCTTTCTTTTCCGATCTCGTTGATCATCCTGACGGCATCCATCATCTGAGAGGGTGTGCAGTTCAGGTTGTTTTCCCGGATCACATTGAGATCCGCGGATTCCATTCCCAATGCCAAGACGTTTCCTGCTGTGCAGCATTTTTTCAAGACAGTGATGACCTCTCCCGATTCTTCCGGATATTCGGATATGACCGCAGGATTCGCATTATCGACATGCAGGACATCGAATCTAAGATCTCGCAGACCCTCGAAAAGTTCGGAAACAACTTTGGGGTTCGGTCGAGGAGGATCCCCGTTGTCCGTTGAACCGTAGGATATGATACAGGTTTGTCCTCCGACCCTCAGATTCCTCACACCCAAAGCACGGAGTTTTGTCGCTTCCTCGATGATATCCTGTGGCGACCGCATCAGAGGTTTCCCTTTCATAGGTTCAATGCAGTAAGAGCATCCTCCGCTCTTGTATCGGTGGCATCCGCGATAACTCTCGATCTCGGCGACCAGCGGATATGGGAAATCCTGATGCATGGTAACTATGTCTGCTCCGAGAAGCATCCATCTGTTCCATTCTTCCAGCGTCCGCAGGCGTTCACCAACCTCTTTGCCGATCATCCCGTCGTACAACGATGCGGCAAGATCGACCTTTATTGAAAAATCGAATAATTTTGCTGCGTCGGTAAGAACCGCAGACCCTCCGAGGAGTTTCCATCCTTTTAGTTTGGGGGCCAAGGCATTGAGTTCTTTGTTCGACATCGGCATGGAACGCAGGTACTTTCCCGGTACGGTGTTCCCGGAGAGCACGACGCTCACATCCGCATCGGGTATCTTGCACCCGTTCCTCAGCATATCCACGGAAATGTATGTCACGGAACCTCCCGCGTCCATCGCCGCGCCCGCTACCGCTCTGATCATCGGCGAGATGTACGGGGGGACCCCCAGTGCGGCGGGATCGTCGATGTATCCATCGATAACCGTGACCCTGATATCCTTGGACATATATTTCTCGGAAACATAACTTAGATATAAATATGAATAGTGTAATCAAGGAATTTGCAATTCGAAGATAAACTACGAAATTCGTAGTATTTAGGAGTTAAGAATATGACAAACGAAAAAGATGCAATGGTCCAAGGATATTTAGATAAGGCAAAGAAGCCCGGACAGGATGCAATGGTAATGCACAAGTTCTATGGCGGTAAGATCGAGGTCATACCTAAGGCGTGTGTGCGTTCCTTCAGTGATTTTGCCATATGGTACTCCCCCGGAGTGGCGGAACCGTGTTTGGATATCAAGAACAATCCCGAAATGGTATACGAGCACACGTGCAAATGGAACACCGTAGCGGTGGTCTCGGACGGAACACGTGTTCTTGGACTGGGAGACATAGGTCCCGAAGCGGCCATGCCCGTCATGGAAGGTAAGTCCATGCTTTTCAAATATCTCGGCGGAGTGGACAGTGTTCCGATATGCCTTGACACAAAGGACCCCGAAAAGATCATAGAGACCGTCAGACTCTTGGCTCCATCTTTCGGAGGTATCAATCTCGAAGATATCTCCAACCCCAAATGTTTCGATATTCTTGACGAACTGAGAAGGGACTGTAAGATCCCGGTATGGCACGACGATCAGCAGGGTACCGCTACCGTGGAGGTCGCAGGTGCCATTAACGCAATGAAATTGGTGGGAAAGAAACTGCAGGATGCGAACATAGCCGTCATAGGGGCGGGAGCAGCATCCATTGCGATAGCAAGACTTCTGCTTGCAACGGGATTCAGCCCTAAACATATGTGTATGTGCGACTCGAAAGGTATCCTGAATCTCAGCAGGACCGATGTAGAGAAAGAATTCAGGCAGAAATGGGAAATATGTCAGAAGACGAACGGAGCAGGCAAGACCGGAGGAATAAAGGAAGCGATGGAAGGCGCGGATATAGTCATAGCGGCATCCAAGCCCGGCCCGGGAACAATACCTGCTGAATATTGCGATCTCATGGCAGACGATGCGATAGTGTTCGCAACGGCAAACCCGATCCCGGAGATGTGGCCGTGGGAAGCGAAGGAGCACGGAGTGAAGATATTTGCCACCGGTCGTTCCGATTTCCCCAACCAGGTCAACAACTCGATGGGATTCCCTGCGATATTCCGTGGTGTTCTCGACGTGAGGGCGAAATCCATCACCGACGAGATGTGTATCGCTGCCGCAACCGAACTTGCGAAGTGCGCCGAAGAGAAGGGAATAACCGAGGAATACATCATCCCGACGATGAGCGAAATAGAAGTGTTCCCGAGAGAAGCTGTTGCTGTTGCAATGAAGGCACAGGAACAGGGCGTGGCACGTTTGAAGCTCAGTCGTCAGGAACTCTTCGACAGGGCCGATTATATGATCAGAAGATCCAGAGGCCTAACGGCGAAGATGATGGACGACGGTTACATCGCAGACTGCGCAGCAGCATTCAAGTAAACATTTTGGGGATAACTCCCCAATTTTTTATTCTATATTTGAATAGGATGAGTTTTTGTTCTCTATAAATGGCAAGAGGTTCTTGTGCCAGAACCGTTAATAGAAGGTTAAAAAAGCACGATTCGATCAAGCCGTGCGATGGACTAAGAAAAACATTGAAGCATTTAAAACAGATTCAATATAAGTCATCTCTTCAACGAATTTCCACGGATTTTCTTTCTAAATATTGTACATCCTATGGCCCATATCAAGATTACCGTTAGAAGTATCGTCGCGACTACCACCTGCAGATCATAGTTATCTGTTTCCTCGGAGAAAATAAAGAATACCGAAGCAAAAAACGGAATGAACAACGGGAAAACACTCACAATGTAAGCGAGATAATAATTTTCGATCCTGACCTCATAAACGTCCCCCGTATAGGGGAGATTCAAATTATTACAGACATACTCCGTGTCTATGAGTGACAAGAATTCTATGCAGAAAAGTAATCCAATCAATGTTACAAATAATATCGTGCCACTGTTATCAATGTGAAACATAAGCAAGAACAGTATCCCTATCACACCATACATTGCCAAGAACGAAATGCTACGTTTGTACTGTCGTAAGTAAATGTGCGATAGCCCCGGTATGAATGAATATAACATGGCGGCGGGTCTGTTTTTTTCACGTTCATTTATCGTTTCATTTGTAAATAAATGAGAACATAGTGCGAAAAACGTGGCGGTGATGCTGATAAATACGTAAATGTTACCTATCCAGATTCCTACGATGAACAGTAAAGAGAACAGTGTGAAAAACACCACTTTAATTTTATTCATCATATCAAGAATGAATCAGTGTGTTAAATTTTTTGTTAAGATTGGAAGATAACAAAAGAAATATTTCACACTAAACAAAAATTTTCAAAAGGTAGAAATTAGGAGTGCGTGAAGCACTCTTGGATTTTAAAAAGCGGTTTAAAGAACGGTGTTCGAAACGCACTCGACGTTCTCGATTCCCGAGATAGACCTGAGGGCCTGTTCCAGTTTATCGCCGATGGAATCATCGGAATCGTCGATCACGAATCCTACATTGACCTTCTTCAATCCGAAGGCCACGGGTTCGATCTTTGTTTCCAGCATCTTCACTCCTGCGGGAATTATGCCGGATATTGATTTTATGACATTCTCAAGATTGATCTCAGTGCTTTCCGGCATGAGGTCGTATACTGCTACAATCTGTCCCACGGTCTCACCTTAAGGACCGACGAATCCGCATTCGGTGCATTCGTACGAAACGCTCTGGTCACGGCACTGATCGCATCTTCCGACTGTAGATTTCCCGCACTTGGGGCACTTGAATGTGGTGTTACCGTGTCCGATAAGCCTCTTACCACATGAAGAGCAAATTTTGTCTTTTACCATGATTCGAGCGATGCTATTTCCTGTATATAAAGGAAAAGGTTCATATCGTGCGTGCACGAACGAAATGGTTATCATCCCTGTACACATAGGACAATACATGAAGGTACAGCCTGTCTGTGTCCCGTGTCTTATGAAAAGGGTGGTGTTCCAATCCAAACTTCCAAACAACGGAAGGGAGTTCGAAGCACTCGAAGCCGCACTCAAGACCTATGGGGAGAATATCTCCAAGAGCATGAACTCTGCAAGGATCGCCACGATCGTTCACAGAAGTGCATACGATGCGTTGGGAGTCACGGATCCTTATCTGGAACTGAAGATAAGGGCCGACGAGGTCATGTCGCAATACATGGGAGTGTCGGAAAAGTATGTTGCCGATTCGGAAGACAAGATCCGTGCAGCGATCAGGATATCGATAGTGGGCAACATCATGGATTTCGGATCCGGGATAGCGATAGACGATCCGAATGAATTCGCAGAAGTGTTCGAGACACTTCTGGCACAAGAGCCGGGACTTGATGATACGGAAGCGATAAAGGAGATCCTCAGCAGGGACGGAACCGTGGTATATCTGTTCGATAATTGCGGAGAATCGCAATTGGATAAGATCCTGATCAGGGAAATAAGAAAACTGGGCAGGCGGGTCATCGGAGTGGTCAGAGGAGAGGCAATACTGAACGATGTGACGTATGAGGATGCTGTTCGCGTCGGATTGGACCGGGAATTGGATGAGTTGCTCACAACAGGCGTTTTTGCCATCGGGGTGGATATGGACCGCATAAGCGATGAGCTGAGAGAAAAGATGGAAAACGCATCCATCATCATAGCGAAAGGAATGGCGAATTACGAATCTTTGTCGGAAGCATCCCTGAAAGTACCTGTGGCATATCTGATGAGGGCCAAGTGCATACCGGTCGCAGAATCGCTGGGTGTGGGATTCGGAGCGAATATTGTCAAATTGGGTTAACTTTAGAATATAGCCAGTACAGAAAATCAATAGAAGTCAGTATTTTAAAGTCTTATTCTTTGAGACGCGGCGGGCACCCGTTAAATACTATTGAAAACGATTCTAAATGGTCTTCAAGACGAAAGGAGGTAAACATGACTACGAACAATTCTATAGGTACCGCCTTTTCGGCGGTAGCATTGATAGGGGCGTGCATAGGGATCATCAGTATAATTTTGGCATGGATCACGGTAAGTATTTTCTTTTACACAGAATCCCAGACAGGATTGGATCTTGTGAAGAATGCCTTTGACGATCTAAGTCAAAAGGATGTGTATGTACTGTTCATGCCGTTGGTGGTTGCATTGTTATCGATATCCGGACTCATCGGAGCCGCACTTTCTTTCAGTAAGCCGAAGAAAGGAAGAGGGATACAGATAACCGTGTCCGGAGTGGGAGTTCTGATAGCATTCATAATATTCGCGACGTACAAATCGGGATTTATCGAAATGTCAGACCTTCTGGGTACCGGAGCATACTTGGCGGCAGTCGGAGGAATTCTGCTGATGGTCGGAGGCGTAGGGATCGCAGCCACGTCAAAGTGATCGTGCAAACAAATAAACGGATCGATATCGTGGATCCGGATCGGAAAACCACGGACATATGTCGTATATGCACACGGACTCACGGGTTCACCGGATGTCGTCCCTTTCCTTTCCTATTTCAATATTTTGCCGTTGTTTCCGATGATATTATAAATATGAGGCAATAATCCCACGTCTGGGGGAAACAATGGTATCGGAGATAAGACAGGCAGTCATAATGGTAGGGGGCAAAGGAACAAGACTGCTTCCGCTGACCAATAACAAACCGAAACCGATATTGCCGGTCCTGAACAAACCGTGCCTGAGATATCTGATAGAATCTCTCGCGGGCGCCGGGATAAAAGAGATCATACTGGCATGCGGATACAAGTCCGCTCAGATGGTAAGCGCTATAGGAGACGGCTCGGACCTTGGTATCAAGATAGAGTATTCTTACGAGGATGAGCCGTTGGGTACCGGCGGCGCCATGAAACAGATCGAGCACAAATTGGACGATGTGTTCGTTGCCGCGAACGGCGATGTATTTGCCGACATTTGTGTGAAGGATGAGATCGAGACGCATTTCTCATCAGGATCGAAAGTCACCATTGCGTTGACCGAAGTGACCAATCCCTGCGAGTTCGGGATCGCAAGATTGGATGAGGAGAATCGCATATTGGAGTTCAAAGAGAAACCCAAACCCGAAGAGGTATTCTCCAATCTGATAAACGCGGGAGTGTACATAATAAACAGAGAAGTGCTCGCGGATGTACCTCCTGGCACATTCTTTGATTTTTCGAAAGACCTTATGCCGATACTCCTCGCCAGGGGCGACAGAGTACAGGGATTCATTCTTAAAGGCACATGGAGGGATGTAGGGCGTCCCGCGGATCTCCTGGGTGTGAATCTGCACATGGCGTCTAAAATGTACGATGAGATAATCTGGGGCGGTAAGTATTCTGAATCGTCCGTGGTGAAGAAACCTTTGTATTTCGGCGAGGGCACGTGGGTGGATGATTCCGAACTCACGGTGGTCGTTGCACTGGATGGATGTACGATCGAAGACAGCAAGATAACGAACTCATTGATCATGAACGGTTGCGAAATAACATCTGCGAAGATAGAGAACAGCATACTCGGCGAAGGCTGCGTTGTTCACGAGGGAGCACACATAGAGAATTCGGTCTTGGGCGACGGTACGGTGGTCAAGGCGGGAGAGAAAGTGTCACGCAACAATGTATTTTGAGAGCGATCAATCAATGTATAGGAAAGATATACCGTTTTATTTGCAAATAGATTTATAATGCGGAAGTAGTGGCGGAATCACAATTCACGGCGTACGACCAATCTCACGTTCGAGCCCAGATACACAAAATGAGGAGAAATAAAAATGAACGATCTCATTTCTGCAGAGCTGAAAAGAAGCTCAGAGGTAATTTCCAAGATAGATCCTGTCTCCATAAGGAAGGCAGCAGACCTGATACTTGCTTCCGTGAGACAGGGAGGCCAGATAATATTCATGGGAAACGGAGGATCATCTGCCGATGCTCAGCATATTGCCGCTGAGTTCTCGGGGAAATACGCGTTTGACAGGCCTGCGATGGCAGGGGTCTGCCTTTCCAACATCGCTCCGGTGACGGCTATCGGGAACGACTACACTTATGATATCGTGTTCAAACGGCAGGTCGAGGCGATCTGCAGGGAAGGGGATATCGTTGTCGGTCTTTCCACTTCGGGGAATTCCAAGAACGTCATACTTGCGATGGAGGCAGCCAAACTGAAGGGCGCAAAAACAGTATCTTTTACAGGCGATCAAGGCAAGATGAGGGAGATCGCCGATATTGCGGTAATAATCCCCACAAAAGAGACGCCGAGGGTCCAGGAGGGATATCTCGTAGCGTGTCACACGATATGCGGAATAGTGGAACGTGAGATGTTCGGAATCAAAGCGGTGTTGATAGACAGAGATGACACGATCGTCGTCAACGTTCCTTACTGTGCGGACCCCGAGAAGATAAAACTTCTGCCGGGATCGGCAAGTTCCATCAAAAAACTCAATGATGCGGGATATAAAGTGATCTTAGTGACAAACCAATCCGGAATAGGGAGAGGGTTGCTCACCCACGAAAAACTCGCAGAGATCCACAAAAGGTTGTGTCAGCTGATAGAGGCAGAAGGCGGTCATTTGGACGATATACTTTATTGTCCCCATCATCCTGATGAGAATTGCAGCTGCCGAAAACCCGCAATAGGAATGGGAGAACGGGCGTTCATCAAACATCCGATAAATCCTCTGAGGTCGTTCATGATCGGGGACCAGGAACACGATGTTCAATTTGGAAGCAGACTGGGTCTTAAAACATTCACTGTGGGCGAGAAGTTCACTTTCGTCGATGCCGTGAATGAGATCCTGAAAAATTAGGCCGAGGCCTGATTGTACTGTTTCTTTACAGTAGTATAAAATAATCCTTCACTATTCCTGCCCTTGATACTCAATGGCAGGAACATGCACCGTGGTTATCCCCACCTACAACGAGGAGAAAAACATCGTCAACATGGCAAAATGCCTGAGGGAACAATATCCCGATTTTCATATAACTTTCATGGACGACAATTCCACCGACCGTTCCAAACAGTTGGTCGAGGAACTGAACGATCCAAAGACCAGACTTGTCACGCGGAAACCGGAAGAGAGAGGACTTGCCGCAAGTGTTCTACAGGGGATCGTCGAAGCGGGCACAGATTATTTTATGACGATAGATTGCGATTTCCAGCACCCTCCGAGTGCATTGGGCGATATGTACAAGAAAATGGAAGAAGGATGTGATCTTTGTATCGGGGTCAGGGAAGACAGATTTGCATTGGGGTTCGTCCGTTGGGCGGGTTCCTGGGCATTCAATATCTTCGCAGATCTGTATCTTTTTGTTAAAAGGAAGAAGATGTCAAGGGATGTCATGAGCGGTCTGATCGCGGGCAGGACGGATGTTTTTGTACCCGTGATAAAGGATAATTGGAATGAATTGGAATTGCAGGGATGGAAAGTATTGTTGGATCTTTTGAAATTCGGTCCCCGCAACATAAAGATATCAAATGTTCACTACAAGTTTGGGAAGAGGGCGGAAGGAGAATCGCACATCAGCTCAAAGGTTGTTGTTACAACGTTCCATCAGTGCGGTATCGTCGGAAGATTCTTCGCGAAATTGTACAGCAAGATCAAAAGATTAGATTGAAGACATCACGACTTGTGATCGTCCGCTCTCCAATATCTTACACCTTCAGGGTCGAACATGAAATCCGTTATCTCGGCTCCGGCCTTTTTCAGAGCCTCTGCGACCTGAGGTTTCTTGTCATATCTGCAGATGAAATACATGAACCCGCCGCCGCCAGCACCGGAGACCTTTCCGCCGATCGCACCGCTGTTCTTGGCGACGTTGTATAACTTGTCAATATGCTTGTTAGAAATGTTGTTGGAGAATTGTTTCTTGTATCTCCAAGCTTCGTCAAGCAATTTACCTGATTTTTCAATGTCTCCCTGTGTAAGAGATTCGCCAATGTTCTGAGCCAGATCCTTGGAGCGATCCAAAGCCTCTATGTTGGATCCCTTCTTGGATGATTCTATCTGTGTGCTGATGATGTCCGCGGAATCCCTGGAGATCTTTGTGTAGCAGAGAACGGAACGACATTGAAGTTCGCTGACGATCCGGTCCTCGATCGGGACCGGTTTTACTTTCACCCCGTCTCTGCTGATATCGATAAAATTGAATCCTCCGTAGGAGGCAGCATATTGATCCTGTCTTCCGCCTTTGAGTCCGATTACCTCCCTTTCCAGGTGGTAGGACAATGTGGCTATCTCATCTTTCGTCATGTCCCTTTCGATCCAATTCGCGATCGCGGATATCATCGCCACCATCATCGTGGATGATCCGCCGAGTCCGGAACCCGCGGGAACATCCGAATGTATCAGCATTCTGAAGCCGTGATCGAGTTCAAAATAATTGGTCACCGCCTTGATAAGATCCATGTTCCCGTCGAGTTTTAGGGGACCGTTCTTCAAGGATGCTTTGTATCTTCCGTAGTAGTGAGACTCCACGGTGATCTCTTTGCTGTTGACAGGCGTCAAGGTGCAATATGCGTACTTGTTGATAGTGGTGTTAAAAACATACCCTCCTCTCTCTGAAGCGTATGGGTCGACATCTGTCCCTCCTCCTGCAAGGCCGATTCTGAGCGGCGCTTTAGACCTGATGTATTCCGTCATTTGATCCCAATCCCAAATACAGAGCCGGTGTTCTGTTATTCGGCTTTTGTATCTCTGATATACTGTGCATGTATGGTTACAGTTAATAAAGATTGTTGCTCAGTTTTTGTGCAAAATTTACTTTTTTGAGGTAAATTCGAGACAACCAGCTTTCCACGCATTGACCTCGATTGTTATTTCTGAGAACGATTATATAAAATATGGGCACCGACATTAGCATTTTTGAGGGTTTGAAAATGCATGTAATTTCCTTGATAGTCAAGAATGAGTTCGGCGTTATGCAAAGAGT
>JGI994J12354_10004572_pt1 | contig 12359 bp, 10 predicted proteins | sample IntmicLarv3ML3BL_FD_12354 | JGI IMG/M metagenome (IMG submission 12354) | reverse complement strand
ACCTGTCGGGCGGCCAACGCCAACTGCTGGCCATCGCCCGCGCCGCCGTGGCCGATCCGCCCGTCATGATCATGGACGAGGCGACTTCCATCATCGACACCCGCACCGAGGCTATTATCCAAAAGGGCATGGACGGCCTGATGGAGGGCCGCACGGTTTTTGTCATCGCCCACCGCCTGTCCACCGTCAAAAACGCCAACGCCATCATGGTCATGGACCAAGGCCGCATCATCGAGCGCGGCAACCACGCCACCCTGATCGAGGAAAAAGGGCGGTATTATCAGCTGTATACGGGGGCGTTCGAGGACTAGCACTCACCCCTTCATCCATGTATCCATCCCCGCACCAACCGTGGCGCGGGGACGTGATTGGAACCCCAGTTTTTCATAAAAAACTTCTTTGCCATCTGCCGCCATCAGATCAATCTGGATGACGTATCCCGGTTCGAGTTTGCCACGCAAAAACGCCAGCAGTCGCTCCATCATTTCCTTGCCAATCCCCTGACCTTGATAGTCTGGCAATACCAGCACATCCTTAATCAGAGCCGCATAGCCCCCGTCCCAAACCACCCGTGCGGTGCCAACAATTTTGCCCTCATCTCTCGCTGCGACGACCAAAGCACTGCCGCGCAAACCCTCTCGCGCCTGCAACGGATGAACTGCAGGCCAGCTCGCCGACTCACGCAGTGCATTGTAATCCTCAACCGATATTTCGTTTCCGTAGGTAATCGTCATACGTCCTCCCGCTTCCCGAACATTTCGGGCTCTAGCGGACACATTATAGCACGCCCCGCGCTTATTCCCCACCTATATTCGCAATCACAAACAACACCATCTCCACAAACTCCTCCCGCGTCGTCCCCTCTGTGATGATGGTATAGGTCACTTCGTTATGGCAAAACTCCACCAAGTAGCGCGCGTCATTGATGCCGTACACCAGCTTGATCGGGATCCCATCTACCATCTCGTTGTCCTCAACCCAATCGCTGACCACCCTGCACCCTGCGCGCGTGGCCCAGATTTGGACGCGTTGGGCGGGGGCGGTGTAGACATAACAAAGATGATCGTCAAACACTTCACCATGTTGATTGATGTAGACGGTGTAGTGACCAACAGATGCCGAGAAGCTGTATTGGGGTGGCAACAGGTCCGCCCGCAGGTCCTTGCCCAGGTATTCCGCCGCCTGTTCTGCCGACAAGCTGTGCATCATCTCGAAAGGATGCGCGATACCATAACCCAGCAATGCTCTAATTAGGTTGTCGATTTCCAACACATTCAGGCTGCCCTGCGGTGCCGGGGACGCGGACAAGGGTGGCGTCGGGCTTGGCGGCGCACTCGTGGGTCCCTGGATTGCTGGGTTGAGGCTTGGCAAATGTTGCAATCCATGGCCCCCTTGCCCTACCCCATGGTGCCGAATCACAACGACCGCAACCAGCACCATCACCAAACTCACAGCCATCGTGGCGCGGTATCCAGCCAACCGCCGCCGCGGCGCGGCTTCCACCGCCCGGGCAACGCGTTCGCGCAAACCTTCGGACGCCGCAATCTCCGTCATCGCTTTATGATAAGCCGTCTGCATGGTCGTCCTCCCTGGTTAATATGTGCTTTAGCTTGGCCCTGGCGCGTTGCAGTTGCGAGCTGACGGTATTGATGCTCTTGCCCATCAACCATGCGATCTCCTGCAAGCTGTATCCCTCATAGTAAAACAGATAAATGACCACGCGATCTTTGTAGGGCAGTTGGAAGAGTTCCTCCATCACGGCACGACTTTGCGCACTTTGCTCCTCCCCCACTGCCCGCGCGTCGCCCACAGGCACTACGCGCTTGGCCCAGAAGGTTTTTTGATGGTTCTTGGTGTGATTGATCGTCACGCGGATCAACCAGGCCTTAAGGTGATCCTCGCTGTCAAAAACTTTGTTGCACTGCGCGTACTTGATAAAAACCTCTTGGGTAATATCTTCTGCCACGGGCAGGTTGCGGGTGCCGTGCCTGGCGATGCGCAGGACCATATCAGCGTATTGGGCAAATACGCTTTCAAAGGTCAGCACGCTCACAATGGCCAAGATACACCCTCCTATTGTTAATACAACACAACCCGCACGTTTTCGTGCATCAACCCAAAAAATGACGCCGAAAGTTTCCCCTCAGCGTCATTTTGAGTCAACCCATGCGCCCTTACTCCGTCCGCAAGGCCTCGACAGGGTCTTTCTTGGCGGCCATCTTAGAGGGCACCAGGCCTGCGACGACGGTCAGCAGGACGCTGATGATGATCAAGCCCGCGGCCCCATACCAGGGCAACTGCGCCGACACGCCCACTTCGCTGGTCAGCATTTTGATGATCATGTTGATGGGGATGTTCAACAGCATCGTGACGATGACGCCGATGGCCCCCGCGGCAAATCCAATGATAATGGTCTCGGCATTGAACACCCGCGTGATGTCCTTTTTGGAGCCACCAATGCTGCGCAGAATGCCGATCTCCTTGGTGCGCTCGAGCACCGAAGTATAGGTGATGATGGCAATCATGATCGAGGACACCACCAGCGAAATGGACACAAAGGCCATCAGGATATAGGCAATGATGTCGATGACCTTAGAGAAGGATGAGGTAAACGTCCCCACCAAATCGGAATAGTTGATCACCTTGTCTTCCCTGCTCGCGTCCTGATGGCCCTTGTTGTAATCCGCAATCAGGGCGATCAGCTGCTTTTTGGACTCAAAGTCCTTGGGATACAGGCGAATAACGCTGGGGGTGTCCTTGTCAACCAGGCCCAACAACTGACAGTTCTGCTCATAGGTCGTCGGTTTGGCGCTCTCGTCCGCCATGTTTTCCAGGTAAAAGGACATGACCACTTCGTCGGGCTGAGTATCCAAAAAGGCTAGAAAATCCTCGCCCGTCATGCCGCCGGGCATACCCTCGGGCAGCGGATAGCCAGCCTGAATCATGGTGCGGATCTGCTCGCGAATGATCTGCGCAGACAGCGCCTCTTGGGCAAAGGGCAGGCCCGTGAAGACGTTAATCTCGGGATTGGCCTTCTGTTGTTTGGCGATGTCGGTCTGTTGAATGGCCCCCGTCAAGTAATCCATCAACGCCGGGGTGTAACCGATGGCCCCATTGATGGCTGTGGCTGTGACACTGGCATCGGGGCGGATGATACCGACGATTTTCAACTCAATGCCCTGCTCGATGGCGGTCTTCATGAACTGCGCATCCGTGCGCATGTCCACCCACACGCCGCCCTGCTTTGCGTAATAGTCCGTGTTGAGCAACAGTTTGTATCGAACCGCCAGCAACTCGTCATAGTTAAAGGTCTTATCCATGCCCGCCGGTTGATATTCTTCGCCACGGCTGGCGTGAGCGATGAGCTGCTCGAGTTCTGTGGCGTCCAACAGACCCAGCGCGTAGAGCATCAGATCACTGATTTGGTTGTTCTTGTCCACGACCAACACCAGCTCGTCGCGGGCCTTGGGCCATTGCCCGGCAACGATGTCATACTGGGCATCGAGCAGCTGGTCGTTGCCCAGCAACTGCGTCCAGATGCTGCCCATGCCCATCATGCCCCCGCCAAAGGACTCGTTTTGGGCACCGCCACCGTTGAGATTTTGCATCACTGTGCTGGGGTTGATGGGCGATTCCCACTTTGCCGTGTCAGGCAGATAGACCTGGGGATCGACGCCATAACCGTATTCAATGGCACTCGTCGCCGCCTCAAAGGCCGCCCGATCATCGCCCTCCAGGTGGGCCTTGAAGGCCCGCAGGTCGTTAATGCGCGTACTCGTGGCCATCGTTTGCAACATTTCGGTCAAAATGTTGCTGGGATAAATGCGATCCAACTCGTGATCCACATTGCCATCGCCCTGTGACATCATCATCTCGACAATGGCCGCCGTGTCCAGCGACTGGCGGGTCAACTCCAGCGGGAAGGTTGACAGCGAATCGCGCTCGATATTATTGACATAGGTCTGCATGCCGTTAGACAGCGACATGATCAGCGCAATGCCGATGATGCCGATGCTTCCCGCAACCGAGGCCAGCGTCGTGCGCGCCTTTTTGGTCAACAGGTTTTTAAAGCTCAGCGATAGTGCCGTCGAGAAGGACATCGAGATCTTCTTGCGCTTGCCCTTGGGCAGCTGGGCGGCCCGGGCTTGCGAATCGTAAGGCGCGGTGTCGTCGGTGACTCGGCCATCGACCAAGCGAATGATGCGGGTGGAATACTGCTGGGCCAGCTCGGCGTTGTGGGTGACCATGATGACCAGGCGGTCACGGGCAATCTCCTTGAGCAGTTCCATGATCTGTAAGCTATTCTGCGAGTCCAGCGCGCCCGTGGGCTCGTCGGCAAGCAGGATTTCGGGGTTGTTGACCAGGGCGCGGGCGATGGCCACGCGCTGCATTTGGCCGCCCGACATCTGGGTGGGCTTTTTGTCAACTTGGTCACCCAGGCCGACTTTTTCCAGCACCGCCAACACCCGCTCACGCCGCTCGGCCCGCGAAGTGCCCGCCAGCGTCATAGCCAGCTCGACGTTAGCAAACACCGTCTGGTGCGAGATCAGGTTATAGCTTTGGAAGACAAAGCCGATGGAATTGTTGCGATAAATGTCCCAGTCGACATCCTTATACTGCGTCGTCGAGATGCCGTTGATCGACAACTCGCCGCTGGTATAGCGGTCCAGGCCGCCCACGATGTTCAGCAACGTCGTCTTACCGCACCCCGAGGGCCCCAGGATCGAGACAAACTCATTCTTGCGGAACTCCAGGCTGACCCCGCGCAGGGCCCGCACCAGGTTGGCACCGCCGTCGTATTCTTTGACAATATTCTGTAGTCGCAGCATTGTGTTCTCCTTTGTTTACTTAATGATTCCCCGTTTGATCTTGACCGCCGTGCGCGGGCACAATTCCTGACAGCAAAAACAAGCGATGCAGTTGGCTGGACGCAAATGAGGTTTGCGATTTTTCATGACGATGGCATCGTTTGGGCAGCACTTGGCGCACTCACTGCACCCCGTGCAGATGCTCTTGTCAAAGCCCGGCTTGGCAAAACAAGTCACGCGCAAAAATGCACGGACGAATTTGGGCGCCTTATGCATAATGCGGGTATCGCCTCGAGCCTTTTGGCGTTGATAATCCTCAATACATAGCGGATCGAGCTCATCGCCGACAACCTGTACCTCGCCCAACAAGCCCTGCGCCCGCGCCTGCACCAGCAACTCGACGTCGGATTCCTTATAACCCATCAAGCGGCTGGCCACCCAGTCCACGGCATGGGCATTGGCCCCGGCCACCAAGCAACCGATGGTACGCGGCGTGCCGCCCGAAGGCCCCGCGCCCTCCATGCCAACCACGGCGTCCAGGATGGCATAGGCGGGCTTGACCGTGCGCTCGAGCGCCAGCAACATGCCGCAAAAATCCCCAATGACGGGAAAACGGTGGTGATAGTCGACCTTGCGCACGCCGGGGATGCAACCATACAGGTTTTTGACGCACCCCGTCATAGCCGTCAGGCCGTGGGTCTTACACTTGCCGACCGTGATCACAACGTCCGCCGCGACGACATAGTCCGCCAGTTCGACTTGCGCGGGTTTGCTGCCCTCGGGGGTGGGCGTCAGCACCTCGTTGGCCTCTGTCGCCAGGGTGGCCCCCGTCGCGCGGCAGACCTCGGCCATGCCTGTAGTCTCGTAGACGCGCTTGACATACATGCGGCTCGCGGGGCCGCCGGGGCAGTCGCCGACGGTGACCTGCGCGCCCAATTTTTGCAGATACTTGACCAACGCCAAGACGATGGACGGGTGGGTTGTTGCCGCATCCTCGGGCTTTTTGGCCATGACCAGGTTGGGTTTGATCAGCACCCTTGTGCCGGACTCGATGGCCGGAAAATTGCCGCTGTCGGCAATCGCCTGCGCCAGCGCCGCCTCGATGACGGCGGCATCATAACTTGCGGCCTTGGCCAGGCCAATGATGTCATTTCTCAAGCTCTTCCCTCTTGGCGATAAGTTTCATAGGCCGCGACAATTCCCTCGACCTCTTCGCGGGTGGCGAAGAAGATGGCGTGCCCCTGGGCGTTGACGGCAGCATAGCTGTCTCGCTCCCAGGCAACATATGAAATGACCAGGTCTTCGAATCCCGGTCGCCGGAAAGTCAGCGTCAAATAGGGCTCGGCGTCAATCTCCGCGTCGACTTCGCCCGCGACACTGACGCTGACCAGATCCTGATAAAACCGCTTGGAGGCCTCTTCACGCATGGTGATTCCGTTGAGCTTGAATAACGTAGCCAGCACGCTGCCGTCGCTGTTCATCTCGTGTTCCATCGTCAGGGTGGCGTTGACAGCCCCTGTCAGCGTCACCTGATCAACCGTAGCCAGGCCCACCAGGGCGACGTAACCTTCGGCCAGATCAATGGCGCGGACCTCCTCGGGCGAGATGGCAAAATCTTCGGAGGTTGAATACAGCTTGGCCAGGCGATAGACTTCGTTGCTGCCGTTGAGCCGGCAATAATACATGTTGGCCGCCGTGGGGTCTTCGTCGCCCAACTGCAACTCATAGCCGCCGTGGCGATCCTGAACCGTCAGGCAATAGGTCGGGTCGGCCAAGCCATAGGGCGCAAAATCCTCGACGTTATCTGCCACCATTTCCGCGGGCGAAAGCCGGTAGAAACAGCTGAAGAACTTCTGAATCACCGCCAATCGCACGGGGTGATCATAGGGTTCGACAATGCGCCAAGTGTCCAAGCCCGACAGCGAATCCCCCGCCTTGGCCTCGACGATGTGGATGGTCGGACGGCCCTCCATGACGAACTTGAGTTCGGTCAACTCGTTGAAGTTGACCATGACCGCGGGCACCGAGCGGAAGGCGATGGCATTTTTCTGCATCTGCATGGTCTGGCCCTTGGGGAGCAACAATGTCCAGTCGGGATTGTGCGAGGACGAGACATAATAATTGTCGTTGGTATCGGTCAGTCGGCCCAGCGTCAGGGTGCGGCTGGTGCCGTCCTTATAGACGAACTCAAGCACCGAGGTCGGCTGATCCAGACTATACTCGGCCCGCAGCTCGGGCGTGGTGCTTTGGTTGACCAGCTCGGTCGCCAACAGCCCCGTGCCGCACTTCCACAGATCGGCCAGCGCGTCCTCGTTATAAGCGGCTTCGCGGCCCAAAATGGTATAACCGCTGACGGCCCCTTTTTTGATAATGGTGTATTCGTCCCCTCGGGCCTTGACGTTGATCTTTTCCAGCTCGCCCAGCGAGGTATCGGTCAGGACCAGCCGCGGATCGGCACCGACGGGCGGGTTGAGGTGACGCGACAACGCAGCCGCCCCCCACGTCAACCCAGCCAGGCACACCAGGGCGGCAAGCATGATGATGAGGTTTTTTTTCACTTGTGCCTCCGATACAAGAAGATTCCAAGGCCCGTACCCAGCACCGCCGCAGGGATGACGATGCACACCAGGATTTGCAGGGCGCGCAGCGTGCTCTCGGCCGGCAGGGCCAGGATGGGATCGGAGTAGGACTTGGCGGGGATGTACAGCACATCGTCCAGCTGGGGCGCGCACCACACGACCGCCGCCGTGAGCAGGGTGTTGTTATTCTCGGCAGAAATCCCGCGCCCGGCCAAATCGGTAAAGGCATAGGAACTGCCAAACAATACCATACGCCCCTCGACGTTCTCCTGCGGCGTATAGACCGCCGCCAGCGCGATCAGGAACTGCCCATCGTCGCTCCGCGTACCCTGAGCATCCATGGTGTAGGCGGTTTTCGAGCTATACAGCATGGGAATCACCTTGGTGGAAAGGTTCTGCCCCAGCACGGCGGAAATGGGCTGAGAATAATACATGTAGATGGGCCGCCGGGCCGATCCCAAGTCCAATTCGGTGCCACCCATGACATCCAGCGCATCCTGCGAAGGCTGACGCCAGGGCCGCAGAGTGGTCTGCTCGCCATAATAATTAGCGTCGGCACTTTCGTAGACGACCTTGTGTTGCAGGCTGATGTCCCCGCCGTAGACCGACAGCAGGCTCTCGAAGTTGGTCAGCGTCGCCGAGTTATTGCGCGACCACGGCGTCATGGCCATGACCACTCTCCCCCCCTCGCGCATGAAGGCGCGCAGGGTGTCATATTCCTCGCGCGAGCAATCGGTCTCGGGGCCAATAATCATCAACACGTCATTGGCTCCAAGCGGCTCCTGATTGGCCTGGGTCGTGTTATACCCGCGCACCTCAAATCCCACGGCATCCAGCTGGCGGATAAATTCCACCATGCTCGCGGGCGAGGGCTCACCATGCCCCTGCAAAAAGGACACCCGTTGGACGTTGGGGTTGGTGACATATTGGATGGCACCCGTGACCAGCTGCTCGATAAAAATCTGATCAGGCTTGCCCTGTTCGTTCATCGACAGCATGTCCTGGGCGCGGATGATGCGAATGCGCTTGCCCTCGGTATTGGTATTGGTATTGGTAACGACGATCCACTCGCGCTGGGGCACTCCATAGGTCAGCGTTTCGAGTTCCCTGGCGCGGGCGGCGTCGCGGACGGGATCAAAGTTTTCCACGATGACGTTGTCCGACAGGCTGGCATACCGCCGCAGCAGGTTCATGACAATGGCGTTTTCGTTGCCGATTTGGTACATGGTATAGATGTACACATTCTTGTCCAAGTCGCCCACAAGCTGTTCTGTGGCTTCGCTGAGCGAATAAACCTTGTTTTGCGTGATGTCAGCGCGCCAGCCAAGGGCGGTTTCGATGGCCCCCGCGGCGACGTTGACCAGCGCAACCATGGCGATGACGCCCGCTGTGAGCAGTGCGGCATATCCGCCGACAATCAATCGCCCCTTGCCCTTTATCTTCAATCCCATGATCAACCTCCCGACCAGCGGCGCCGCTCGACGGCCCGCACGGCAACAAACAAGAATATCGCGATAAACGAGATAAAGTAAACGATGTCGGCAAAGGGAAGCACGCCGCTGACAAACAACTCAAACCGCTTGTAGGCCGAGAACCACTTCATCAGGCTGGCCGCCCAGGTGATGCTGACCGAGGGCGTTAACAGATCCATCAGGTACATCGCCAGCAGGGCGGCAAAGGTCGAGGCCGCGGCCGTGACCTGGTTCTCTGCCAATGCCGAGAAGAACACGCCAACGGCGATAAACGCTGCGCCGATGAGCAAAAAGCCAAGATAGCCGGTGAAGATCTCGCCAAAGGGCAGCGCGGCGTACCTCGCAAGAATGATGGGATAAACCAACGTGATGGCCAGCGTCGTCAAAAAGACGCACAGCGCGGCAAAATACTTGCCAAGCACGATGCCCCCGACGCTGACAGGGGCGGTCAACAGCATCTGGTCGGCCTTGCTCTTGCGATCCTCGGCCAGCGTGCGCATGGTCAGCACGGGCACCAGCACCATAAAGACATACGACACCTGCGAGAGCATCTCGGCCAGCGATCCGTTGGCCTGATTGAGGTTGGACACCGTAAAAAACAGGCCGCTTGTCAGCAGGAAAAAACCCATAAAGGCGTAGCCAATGGGGCTAGTGAAGTAGGATTTTAGTTCGCGTTTAAAGATGGCGATCATGTCAATTCCTCCCTCCCCTCAGTCAGGCGCAGGAAAATATCCTCCAGCGTCGCGTCCATCGGCCGCATGACCAGGATAGGCATGTTGGCGCGCGCCAGCTGGGCAAACAACACCCGCCGCACGTCCTCGCCAGGCCGCTGGGTAACGATCAACTCGCACGCCCCGGGCTCTACAGGGGCCAGCGCCTGCGCCGACACAACCCCCGGCAAACTGCGCACCAGTTTGGTCACCTGGGCCTCGGGCGCGGCAACGCGCAGGTTCAAGGCGTTTTGGCTGCCGATCGAGGTCACCAAGTGTTGCAAGTCGTCCTGGGCGACGATGCGGCCGTGGTTGATGATGACGACCTTCTCGCAGACAAAGGAAATCTCCTGCAAGATGTGCGAAGACAGGATCAGCGTGTGCTTTTTGCCCAGGTTTTTGATCAGGTTACGGATCTCGATCATCTGCTTGGGATCCAGGCCCACGGTCGGCTCGTCCAGGATCAGCACCTGCGGGTTACCCACCAGCGCCTGGGCCAGGCCGACGCGCTGTTTGTAGCCCTTGGACAGGTTGCGGATCATGCGCTTTTTCATGTCGCCGATGCGCACGACATCACACACCTCGCCCAGGTGGGCGGCCAAACCCTTGCGGGGCAGCTTTTTGAGTCCCGCCGAAAAGTTGAGGTAATCCCACACCGTCATGTCGGTGTACAGCGGCGGCTGCTCGGGCAGGTAACCGATCTGGCGCTTGGCACCGATCGGATCGCGCAGGATGTCGCATCCGTTGATGGACACCTCGCCCGAGGTCATGGACAGATACCCCGTGATGATGTTCATCGTCGTGGTTTTGCCCGCGCCGTTGCGGCCCAGGAAGCCGACGATCTCACCGGGATTGACGGTGAAAGAGACGTCTTTGAGCGCCATCTTTTCACCGTACCGTTTGGTCAAATTCTCAATCTTGATCATTCATCCACCTGCCATTCCCGCGATGACTTCCAGTGCCCGTTGCAGCTGGGTGTCCTCGTCCTGCGGAATGCCTTCGATGTTGTAGTCGCGGTGCTCCTCGGGTAGTTCGACAAGGTAGTCGGGGCGAATGCCCTCCTCCAACAGCGAGCGGCCGTTTTGCGAAAACCAGCCAAACGAAGTGTACTTGAGCATACTGCCATCGGCGAACTGATAAAAGCTCTGCCCGACGTTCTTGCCAAAGGATTGTGTGCCGACTGTTTTGCCGCCGACGATGTCTTGCACGGCACAGGCCAGCACCTCTGAGGCCGAGGCCGTGTAGCCGTCGATTAGGCAAACGATAGGAATATCCAGCTTGGTACCTTTGGTCAGCTTTTCGGTACTGAGCACCTCGCCGCGGATGTTCTTGGTCTCCAACAACACGCCGTCCTTTGGCAGGATCTGCTGGGCGATCTCAGTCAACACGCCCAGCGATCCACCGCCGTTCTGGCGCAAGTCCAGGATCAATCCCTTGGGATTCTGGGGCATCAGTTCGTCCATCAGCTCGATAAAGCAACCCACGGCGTTGCCGTTGAACGAGCGAATGCGGATATAAGCGACGCCGCCGATCATACTGCCATAGGCTTGGTCGGCCTGATAGTGCCGCCGCGTCACGGCAAAGGCCACCTGCTGCTCGCCCCGACGCATCAGCAAGTGCACGACGGTATTTTCGTCCCCCCGCACCAGATCGGCGATCTGCTCAGTTGTCATACCAATCACGCTGACCGACTCCCCGCCATCCTCGCCGACGGCCAACAACACGTCACCGGGCAGAATCCCCGCCTCCAAAGCCGGCGAATTCTCATAAACAGTTTCCGTGACGACGGTTTGCAATTCTTCGTCATAGACAATGCCGATGCCCACGCCAAAGCGCACGCTGTCGCGGTCGTCTTCGTATTGTCCGTACTCTTCCGCCGTCATGTACTCGGTATAAGGATCGTCCAAGATGGCCGCCATGCCCTTCATAGCGCCCACCACCAGATCCTGCTCATCGGTCTCGTACAGATAGTGCTCGGATAACACAGCGGCCAGCTCGTAGAGTTTGGTGTAGTTGTGCATCAAGGCCTGTTGCTGCTTGCTCACCAGCACCGAATCCTCGTTGCGGATATTGCGCACATCCACAAAAAGACAAGTCAACAAAAAGGTAAACGCCGCCACGACAAAGGCGACAATCGCCATCAGCCCTGCAGCTTTTGTCTTTGGGATCATTGTCCACCCCCCGCCGCCTTGGCCACGGCTCCCGCCACCGCCGGGCATACCCGCTCGTCAAAGGGCGAGGGCAGGATACAATCGGCCGCAGGGTTTTCCACCAGCTCTGCCAGCGCGCGCGCCGCCGCCCACTTCATGTCCGAGGTGATACGCGTCGCGCGGGCGTCCAGGGCCCCGCGAAAAACGCCCGGGAAAGCCAAGACATTATTGATTTGATTGGGGAAATCACTGCGCCCCGTCCCCACCACCGCCGCGCCGGCGGCCATCGCCAAGTCGGGCAGGATCTCGGGCACGGGGTTGGCCATGGCCAGCAAAATCGCCCCGGGGGCCATGGCGGCGACCATCTCTTGCGAGACGATGCCCGGCCCCGATACGCCCAAGAAGACGTCGGCACCCACCATGGCATCGGCCAGGCTGCCCGTGACCTTGCGCGGATTCATGCGGGAGAGCAAACTGCGGCGATGGTCATCGGTTGCCGTGTCGACCTGCATAACGCCCTTGCGGCCACAGGCGACGATGTCGGTCGCGCCCGCCTCCAGAAGCATGGCCACGCAAGCGCACCCCGCCGCACCAAAGCCGCTGACGGCGATCTTGAGTGATTCCAGCGGCTTGCCCACCA
>JGI994J12354_10004571_pt1 | contig 12361 bp, 14 predicted proteins | sample IntmicLarv3ML3BL_FD_12354 | JGI IMG/M metagenome (IMG submission 12354) | reverse complement strand
ATCTTTTTATATTTTTCAACACTTTCTTTTGGAATAACCACTATTTCACATGATGTGCATATTCCCAGTGCATCCATTTGTATCTTGTCTAAAATGCAGGTGTATTTTTTATTGTAAATGCAATACTCAAATTCACACTTCACAATTAACCTCCTCAGATATCGCTCTACTTTGATAGAACTAATATATGACTATACAATTTAGTAATTTGTAGGCAAAGCATATCTCCAGCAATAAAATCATACTTGCTCCCTTTTGCTAATCATCTACTTTGATATTTCCGTTTTTACTCTCATACTCTTCTAAATATTTTATCACCGAAAGCTCAATTAAATTGGTCAAACTCCTATGTTTCTTTTTTGCTACAACTTCCAATCTATCAAAATATTTATCTTTTAATCGCAAAGTAAAAACCCTTTTTAATGATGGCATAAAATACCTCCTTTCTGTACTTTTTACATCATATGACAGAATAAAGACATTTTATACAGCCTCCTGACAGCATGGTGACATCTAATATATAATATTTTTATATAATTATAAATTAAGGGTAGATAAAAATGAAATGTGACTTTGAATATTGTATTTATAACAGAGACTTTAATTGCATTATAGAGGAACCAACAATAAATTCTATTGGCATGTGTGATACATGCATTACTGTTTTGCTTGATAAAAAGTTTCTTGAAAAAGAGAAAGAAAATCAGCTATCGAAAATAGAACTTCAATGGAGTGAAAGCGCAGAATGATGAGGAAAATTACTCACCACTTTTGATGCTGTTGCTGAAATTAGCGCAACACTTTAGGCTATGCAAATTTGAACTACCCTCAGTAATAGGCTCTGCAAATTTAAAATACCTTCCGAAAATCATCAGACTACTAACTATTTCAGTAAACAAAAGTCCTCCAAACTTTGTATTTGGAGGACTTTTGTATTAAAAATTATTTTGTTAATCTTCTTTTACCATTATTTCACCATTTACTTTTTCATATTCCTTAACTTCTTTCATAATAAAATATTCGAGCTGGCTATTGATTGAACGATATTCTTTTTTTGCAATTATTTTTATTTTTTTATAAACTGTTTCATCAATTCGAAAGTTTGTTGACATCTTTGATAAATCCATACTAATCGCCTCCTATATAACTACTAAAATAGTAACAATATAGCATTGACAATAATAGTCACAAAACAGTATTATAATAGCACCTTATTGATAGACGCATAAAAAATGTATACTTGTTGTCATTTTGATTTTCTAGCCAAAAAAACAACCGAATTTATGAAAAAGGTGGTTAATTATGAAATGTGACTTTAACTATTGTATTTACAGTAAGAAATGCGCCTGTATTTTAGATGAAATACAAATAGACTCTTTTGGCATGTGTGAAACATGTGAAATGGTGGCCATTCCAAAAAACAGCCTCGAAGAATATAAAAAGATACGTTTAAAGGAAATTAAAGAACTATGGAAAAATTACAATAAATAATTTTGTTTATCCCTCAGCTTTAGTTAGCTAATATAAAAAAGCATATAAAACCCACAAATATTAAAATAGGCCGAACATATTGCCATAATAGCGATATATTCAGCCTATCTTTTTTCAACTTAAGCCGTCACCAGCATTCAACCTACTTAAATCCAACTATCTTTATTGTTCCTCAGTACTATTTTTAAATTTTCTTTCCAAACCCAAATTCTCTATATCTAAAATTCTAATAGCCTGAACGCTATTCTCTTCTTTACTAAGTTTACCATATTTATCTACCTGTGTAACATCTTTAGGGCCATGATGAAGAGATGCCGCACCTCCTATACATCCACATTTACATGCCATACCTTCGATAAAGTTGCCGTTACCTCTGCCTGCCGAGAAAGCTTTTACGATTTTCGCCACTTCATCAAGACCATCACATAATATCGGTTGCAAGTCACAATCTATGCCCATTACCTCAACTGCCTGCTTAACTGCATCTGTAACTCCACCACTTCTGGCAAAAATACGGCCAAAGTATGATGCGTTATCCAAAGATACTTCCTCACATGTGGATAAATCTATTTCCATAGCATCAAGCATCGCCTGTAATTCCTCAAAGGTAATAACTATATCAACTATGCCCTTTAAATCCTCTTCTTTTATTTCCATTTTTTTTGCAGTACATGGGCCAATAAAAACAACTTTTGCATTAGCGTCCATATTTTTAATCATTTTCGCAATAGCGATCATTGGCGACACAGTATTGGAAACATGAGACATTAAATCAGGATACTGTTTTTGAATATACTTTACAAAAGCAGGGCAACACGATGTTGTCATCCATTTGCGCTCATCAACTGTTTTTGCGAACTCCTTTGCCTCATGACACGCTACTATATCTGCACCTAAGGCTACCTCAATAGCGTGGTAAAAGCCTATTTTTTCAATCCCACTTATTACCTGCTCAATCTTAACACCTGTAAACTGGCTACTTATTGCAGGCGCAACCATAGCGTATACCTTATATTTTGTATTATCCTGAGATTTTTCAATTAAGTCCAAAACATCAATTACATAGCTTTTATCAACAACAGCGCCAAATGGACAGTTATACACACACGCACCACAGTGCACACATTTTTCTTCATCAATATAGGCTTTCTTTTCCTCATCAAAAACTATGGCATTTGCACCACATGCATGTACACAGGGTCTAAGCACATCACTTACAGCGTTAAACGGACATACGGTTTTACATCTGCCACATTCAATACAAAGTTCTTGATTAATATACGCCCTTTGTCCTACTGTGAAAATTGCATTTTTAGGACATACGTCCTTACATTTATGTGCAAGACAGCCTCTGCATGCCTCAGTTATAACATACCTGTCAACAGGACACTCGTCACAAGCACTTCTTAAAATATGTATTACATTTTCCCCTTCAAGGGGCTCGATAGCAAACTTCGCTCGTTCCTTAACAATATGCCTTTCTTTATAGATACAGCACCTTGTGAGCGGTTTAGGCCCTGGTATAATAGCCTCCGCTATATCATCTATAGCCTCGTTTAAATCCTCTTTGTTCAAAAATCTTTTTGCTATTTCTTTATTGACCAAATATTTAGTATATTGAACATTACTTTCAAATTTTTGCATATTACATCTTCCCTCTATTTAAAAATTATATATACATTATATTAACTTCTTTTCCCATTTTTTCTACAATTTTCCCCAGTTCTCTTAATTGGTTTATTTTAAAATTAAAATCCATAGGGAAACTACCTTCTTGGTGGGCAGGATTAATAGCCTGTCCAATCCAAATGTTTAGCTTATCGCAGTTTTCAATCAATAAGCTTGCTAACATTGATGCGCCATTTTTTTCATGTAGCTTTTCAACTATTTTAGAGTCAAAACCAGGGTTTTGGTAACTTTTAATTAAATCAATGGCCTTATTTATAGTAATAACACCTTCTGTTACCAGTTCAATACGCGGTATCTTCCCTATAGGTGGAATATCAGGCGTCATAGTATCAAGGCTAACTTCCATTTCTTCGTCAAGCGTTCTTGCCACTATACTTGCTGTTGTACCACCACAAACAACAACTTTACCTTCTGCCTCAAGGATTTCCTTAATAACTTCATAATCATTATCAGGGTTTTTAGGTGGCCCTGAAAATAAATTAATTGTCTCTTGTTCTCTTATCTTAACAGCTAAAACTGTAGTATCATCGCCTGCTTGATTTTCATAAAGTTTTTGACAAATTTCAAGAATATTCCCTGTAACAGCAGTTGTTGTTAACCCGTCATCAGAAACTTCCTTCAAATACTCATTAACGTTATCCCACTGCCAGCCTAAACTAAGGCTTCTGCCAACTCCTGCATGGATAACCCCGTCGCTTACTGCCACTAAAAGACTTTCATCGTCTAAAACAAAAGTACTTTCATATATGGTTTTGTCATTTATAATTTTTTTCGTCTTTTCAATAGGCACATTGTCCCCATTTTTAACTATAAATATAGACGGATTATCAAACTCCGCAACATAAACCCGACCGTCTCTAAACACCTTTAGTATAGTAAATGTAGAATACGCCAATCGCCTTTGAGAACAGACTGGTAAGGTCTGACTTATTGTATCAATAGTCTCTTCTAAAGATGCGCCTTCTCTTAGCATTGTCGCTGCTATTTTCGAGGTCAAGGTTGCAAGGATATTAGCTTTCACCCCACTACCCATGCCGTCCGCCAATACCAATATCTTGCTATCTTTAAGGTTTACCTGTTCGATATGGTCGCCACAAAGTTCTTCCCCAAACTTATGTATGCTATTGTAGGCTGTATCTATATAATACACTATTATTCACCTTCTTTAAGAACAACATCTTTAAGTTTATTAAGGGCAACCTTTGTTTCTGCTGTAGTTTCCCCTAAAAGGCTTGCTATTTCTTGGGCAACCCGCATTTGTTTTTCTATTACATTTTGAGCAATATTAACTGTGTGCATCTTTAACTGAGCAAGCTCTTCTTTTCGTGCTTCCTCTTCGGTTATGTTTTGCATTGATATAAAAAGCTCATCGCCTTCAATATAAATAATATTTTGCATAACAGTTATTTCGTATTTGTCTAAATAAACTTTTTTATTCATTATATCCTTTTTAATAGCAAACGAGTGGGCATACTCCTTATCAGAAATAGAAAGAATATCTATATTTTTACCCACAACCTCATCATTTTGTATATTAAAGCATTTTTCTGCCACAGGATTAATTTGAATTATATTATGCTCTTTATCTAACAAAATAATTATGTTTCTAGAGTTTAGGAAAATCGTATCACCTTTTCGTTCTGCTCTGTTTTTCAAATTCGGCCAGCACATTTCTATTTCCGCCATGCCCTCATATACCGCCTGCGCCTTTTCCCTGCATGTGTTGTACCCACAAGCGCCACAGTCAAATTCCTCTACACGGTTTTTACGCCCCATTTTGTTTAAAATTTCTTGAATTTCTTCTTTGCTTGCAGGCTTTCGTGATACCTCAAAAACCGAAAACTCGCGTTTTAAATCTATTTTCGACCAATCAATAGGCTCACTTTTATCCTCTACTTGCCAACCACAGTTTGACGCAAATTGAGTTATTTTTTGCCTACGACAAAACAGGTCAAGGCTTTGCTTAGGTATAAATGGACCATTTATACAGCTTTCAACACATGCGGAAATCCCTACATAACAATTGTCAAGGGTTTCGTTTTCCATGCTACTAAAAAGATGTTTGACATTTTCCATTCCGTTAACTCTAAGTGTGTCATAGCCATATTCTCTTACCATGTTTGTTATACTAGGCCACATATCTCCCGAAATAGAATAATTGGCACCTGTGCTTTTCGCCACTCTATCAGGCACTTCAGGCGCTAAACTTTCTAAGTCTATCCTTTTTTTCTTAAACATACTTATTATTTCCTGGCATGTGATAAGTGAATTTATAGGCTGGGTATCATGTTTAGGCAATGTTTCGTATTTTTTGCTTAAACACGGACCAATATACACAGTATAACTTGACGGGTCCAACTGCTTAATACCCATTCCAAGCACTAACATCGGAGTAACTACAGGAATAAGATATTGCACTAAGGACGGGTGATATTTTTGTATAAAAAGATAAATTGCAGGGCAGGTACTTGAAATAAAGTATTTCTGCTTACCCGCTTTTTCTTCAATGTACTTTATATATTCTACAGTTATTCTTTCGCTACCTGTAGCTACTTCCTGAACACTGTCAAATCCAAGCTTTCTAAGTGCCGCAACATATTGCCCCGGTATTTTAAACGAACCTAAGTATGCTGAATCAATACATGCAACCACTCGCCGCTCTGATGACAAAACATTGGAAACAACTTCTACTTCATTTTCCATGTTACGAGCGTTCTTAGGACAGGCTGAAAAACATTGTCCGCAGGCTATACATTTTTCTTCATCTATCTCCGCAATATTATCCTTAAACCTTATGGCTTTAACAGGACATTCTCTTACACATTTATTACAGTTTTTACAAGCAGGCGCTGTAAAATTAAATAGTCTCACCTACATCACCTTTTTCTCTACAACATCTTTAAAAAAGCTTTGTACTGTATCAGGTTGCAATGAGTAAAGATTTTCGTCAAACTTAACACAGACCGCCCCAACACAATTGCCAAGACAAAATGCAGCTTTGATTTTAACTTTGTCCTCTAGGGCTCCTTCTCCAACTAATTTTTCCAACTTATTGATTATTTCATAGGAACCTTTTAGATGACATACACTTCCAATGCAAACTTGTATTTCCATTTCCATTCCCCTTCCTCTAGTTTAAATATCCTTTTTTATACCCATCTTCTATTATATCTTTAATGTATTGTCCAATAACCTCAGACTCTTTTAATGCAATATGGTTTCTTTCAAGTACTTGTTCTTTCTTTATATTATGTTCCTTCCAGCTCAGACCGTCTGCTGCATAATTTAACATCAGTGGCTGTATCCTATCTAGTACTGCACAAAACTTAGCCTCTTCGCTTTCTCCTTTTTCAAACTCCTGCCAAAGGTCGATTAGCTCCTCTTTTTGTGATAGTGGAAGTAAGCTGTATATTTTGTTTGCGGAATCCTTTTCTCTTTGTTCCTTATCCTCGTTCCCCTTAGCATCGTAGCAATATGTATCGCCTGCATATATCTCAACTATGTCATGAAAGAGCATCATTTTGATAGTTTTAAGCAGGTCAGCCTTTGGAAAATACTCTGCCAAAATAACAGCCATTACAGAGGCATGCCAAGAATGTTCACCGTCGTTTTCTTTGCGACTTTTGTCCGCCAAATGAGTTTGCCTGAAAATACTTTTGACCTTATCTATCTCTAAAGAAAACTCCATTTGCTGCTTTAGCTTTTCACTATCCATTTTAGTTCCCTTCTTTCATTGTACAAAACATTATGTTTACTATTTTATACCTATATCGTGTCTGAAATGTTTCTTTTCAAATCCCACTATTTCAACGCCCTCATAAGCAATTTTAATTGCATCATCAAGATCTTTGCCTATGCCTGTTATGCCCAAAACCCTGCCACCATTGGTAACAAATTTGCCGTCTACAAGTTTTGTACCTGCATGAAAAACAACTATATTATCTTTTTCTTTAGCTTTTTCAAGCCCCTCTATAACAAAACCTTTTTCATAGCTTTCAGGGTACCCGCCACTTGCCTCTACAACACAAACAGCAGCATTATCGTGCCACTGCACGTCTATCGTTTCAAGGGTTCCCTCTACACAACGTTCCATAATATCTATTAAATCCGTTTTAAGCCTTGGCAGAACAACCTGTGTTTCAGGGTCACCAAAACGAGCATTGTATTCAATAACTTTCATTCCGTCTTTTGTAAGCATCAGCCCAAAATAAAGAATACCTTTAAATTCTCTGCCTTCTTTTGCCATAGCGTTAAGGGTAGGCACAAAAATTTCTTCCATACACTTATCCGCAAGCTCTTTTGTATAAATCCTGCTTGGGGAGAATGTTCCCATTCCACCTGTATTAAGTCCTTTGTCACCGTCAAGGGCTCTTTTATGGTCTTGAGCGCTAACCATAGGTACAACAGTCTTTCCGTCACAAAAAGAGAGTACGCTTACCTCCGGCCCAACCAAAAATTCTTCAATAACAACAGCATTACCACTGTTCCCAAATTTTTTGTCCACCATTATTTCATCTAATGCTACGATAGCCTCTTCTTTTGTATTGCATATAATTACGCCTTTGCCAAGAGCCAAGCCGTCAGCTTTTATTACTACAGGCATTTCCTGCGTTAAAACGTAGCCTTTAGCCTTTTCATATTCGTTAAACGCCTCATACTTGGCTGTTGGGATATTGTATTTTTTCATCAAATTTTTTGAAAAAGACTTGCTCCCTTCAATAATAGCTGCATTTTTTCTTGGACCGAAAACTTTAAGCCCTTCCTTTTCAAATGCGTCAACAATACCGCCTACAAGAGGGTCATCCATTCCTATTATTGTAAAATCTATACCATTATTTTTAACAAAAGCAATTAACTTGTCAAACTCCATAACACCTATGTCAACACACTGTGCATCTTCGCCAATACCCGCATTGCCAGATGCGCAATATATTTTTTCTATTTTTGCGCTTTGTTTAAGCTTCCAAACTATTGCATGCTCTCTTCCGCCACTTCCAACAAGTAATACTTTCAACTTAACTGCACCCCCTTACTTTATTTGCGTCTATTTGTAACTTCCCTTGGCTAATTAAATTAATCCCTTCAGAAAGTATTTCCCATTCAGCCTCTTCCATAACCCTTTTTTGTAGAGTCTCGGCTGTATCATCATCTTTAATGTAGACTGCTTTTTGCAATATAATCGGGCCTTCATCAGTACCCTCATTCACAAAGTGAACTGTTGCCCCTGTAACCTTTACTCCTCTTGCTAAAACCTCTTCGTGTACTTTTAGACCATAATAACCGTCGCCACAAAAAGCAGGTATCAAAGACGGATGTATGTTAATTATACGGTTATTGTAATGCTTTATAAATTTTTCACTAAGCACTGTCATAAACCCTGCAAGTACAATTAAATCAACTTCAAATTTTTCCAATGAGTCCAGCATAGCCTGCATATAATCATCAAAGCTAGAATAGTCTTTCTTTTTTATGCAAACCCCATTTATTTCATGGTTTTTGGCACGTTCTAGGGCATAAGCGTTTTCATTACTGCTAATAACCATTACTATTTTTGCATTAAAAATAGTTCCCTTTTCAATATTATCAATAATGGCTTGAAGGTTTGTACCCCCTCCACTTACTAACACACCTATTTTAAGCATACCTCAACCTCTTTTTCACTATTAGCTGTAATTTTTCCTATAACAAACGCATCTTCGCCCATTTCTTTAATAGCTTCTAATACCTTATCCTCGTTCTCTTTTGCTACAACAAGAACCATTCCTATACCCATGTTAAATGTATTATACATATGCGCTCTGTCTATTTTTCCTCGCTCTTGCATAAGCTCAAATATAGGCAGTACAGGCCATGTGCCTTCTTCTATAGTTGCACATAGTCCTTTTTCTTTCGGTATGCACCTTGGTATATTTTCTATGAATCCGCCACCTGTTATATTACTAATGCCTTTAACTTCAACTTTTTCTATTAACTCTAAAATTTCTTTAACATATATTTTTGTAGGCGTTAAAAGCACCTGGCCAATTGTAGCACCAAGGCTATCTACGTATTCATTTGCATAGTCCTCAATCGGATCAAAAACTTTTCTCACAAGTGAGTATCCGTTTGAATGTATCCCGCTTGAAGGTAACCCAATGATAACATCCCCCTCGGTTATCTTTTCTCCGTTTATTATCTTGCTTTTATCTACAATACCTACAGTAAACCCTGCCATATCATACTCTTCTATAGGATAAAAACCAGGCATTTCCGCTGTTTCCCCACCAATAAGGGCACAACCGCTTTCTCTGCAACCCTCTGCTACACCTTTTACTATCTGAGCTATTTTTTCAGGCACATTTTTCCCGCATGCTATATAGTCAAGGAAAAACAATGGTTGTGCTCCGTTACAAATTATATCGTTAACACACATAGCCACACAGTCAATCCCAACCGTGTCATGTTTGTCTAGTATAAACGCCATTTTAAGTTTAGTACCAACTCCGTCCGTACCACTTATAAGCACAGGTTCTTTCATATTCATTCCACCGATATTGAACATTCCGCCAAAACCGCCAATATCTGTCATTACCTCTTTTCTAAAGGTACTTTTAACGTGTTTGCCCATTAGCTCCACTGCTTTGTACCCTGCCTCAACATCAACACCTGCGTCTTTATAATCCAATCCCATTTTTATCCCCCTTGGCTTAGCTTTTCAATAAAATACATATATAAAAATCAGCATATTTTTTCAACAAATTTCATCATTCTAGTTGTACCATACCGACATATAAAAGTCAAGCAAACCCGCCATTTTACTAGCTTTTGGCATTTTTAGCTACACCTTTTACTTCGTAGTATCCATACTCTAGAGTTTCAATTTCTTCAAGCTCTATTTTTTTGCCAAATTTTTTCTCTATCCCATTTTTTCTTGTGCCGTCCTTCATGCCAAAGGCCTTTAAAACCCTCTTATTTGACCTTACAATAACCTCGTCAAAAGTGGTATTTGCAAATATTGACACAACTTCTCTTTCAATAAGGTCTGATATGTATTCTAAATTCCCAACATAACCATGCCCCTTACAACAAGGACACCCTACTGTAAGCTTTTCCAATAGCGGTATTCTTGTTTTTTTCCTTGTAATTTGCATAAGCCCAAGCTCTGTCATGCCTACAACAGTTGTTTTAATTCTATCTTTCTTTACAGCTTTTTCTAAGGATTGTGTTAACAGCTCTTTTTTACTATCTTCTTTCATATCAATAAAATCCACAATAATCATGCCCGATAAATTTCTTAGTCTAAGCTGTTTAGCTATTTCTTTAACTGCTTCCATATTTGTTTTAAAAACTGTTTCCTGGAAATCTTTTTTCCCTGTGTATTTTCCTGTATTAACATCGATAACAACACAGGCTTCAGTCTGTTCGATAATTATAAACCCGCCACTTTTAAGCCATACTTTTTTATGAAGTACTTTTTGTGCTTGGCTTTCGACTAAATAATTTTCAAACAGTTGCACTGCTCCGTCATAAAAAACAACTCTTTCAGGACGGTCTTTTACTTCCCTTTGCAATATTTCATACTGCTCTTTGTCATTTAGCACAATTTCGTCTACTGAAGCACCAAACAAGTCTCTAGCGGATTTTAATACAACATCTTCTTCTTTGTAAATAATGCTTAACGCCTTTTCGTACATACTTTTTTGAATAACTTTTTCGCTTAACGAGTACAGTTTTTTTACTTCCTCTTGGTAGTCGTCAAAGGTTTTACCCATACCCTCTGTACGCACTATAGCGCCATAGCCTTCTGGCAAAATCGCTGCTAGTATTTCTTTTATCCGCTCTCGTTCCCCTAAATCTTCAATTCTTTTTGAAATACCTATACTGCCTTTGTCCTCTGGTATCAGCACAACAAACTTTCCAGCTAAAGATAGCTTGTCTGTTACTACCGCACCTTTTTCCCCTGTGGCATCTTTTTGCACTTGTACTGCTATATAGCTATTCGGTTGTATTATTTTTCCTTTTTCCAATTGCATATATGTATTTTTTTCTGCGCCTATGTCAATAAAGCAGGCCTGCATTCCTTTATGTACAGACATAACTCGTCCAACATAAATATTGCCTACAATACTTTGCTCTTTTTCGTTTTCATAAATAAACTCTGTAAGTTCTCCGTCCTCTACAAGTCCTATCCTTGTGGAAGCAAGAGAAGAATCTACAAGTATTCTTTTCATATGTCCTCAACTCCAACATTAAGAGGTACCAGTTTATCGTCTTGTAGCATAAACATATCCTCTCTTTCAAAATGCATTTTATATCTATCGTATTTTTTGCCCAGATATTTACAAAACCCTTCAGCAACATTTTCAGGTTTAAGATTTCTAACACTTCCTGATGCCACTAGCATACCTATTACCGCAACACCATTAATGCTTTCGTTATACAGCGTTATTATATCAGGTTTAATATCTGTTTCGTTAACGCCTTTTTTTGTTTTTTTCATTACTAAAATTTCTGCCTGTTCCATAAAAGAAGCTATGTTCTCTTCAATTTCATCAGGTGTTACTATATCATCAAAAATAGCTTTGTACCTTGCCGCCGCAAAGCTTGCCATAGGATTTTTCGTGTTTTCTTTAAGACAAACTATTTTGGTAATTTCAAGCCCTTTTGGCATAACACTGTTTATCTCTTTCATCATAGTTTCAGGATCAACTTTTTCAGTTAATTTAAAGTCACCATACTCACCTCGACTTATATGACCAAGGCTTAAAGGTGCTGCGAAGGCCATTTTTTGATGCGGGTTAAACCCTTCTGAATAGGCAATAGGCAGTTTCGCTCTTTTAAAGCCTCTTTGAAACGTCTGCATAATATCAAGATGCCCTGTAAACTTTACCTCTTCCCCTTTATTAAACTTAAATCTATATGTTACGGTTTTCATAGCATACACCTCCGCCAAACTCTGTCGCTCCACAGTTGGAACATTTTTCTCTGCAATTTGGTGTCACCTCAGCATTAAGAGCCTTTTCTCGCTCTTTTTGCAAAAATTCTCTGCTAACTCCTACTGAAATATGGTCCCAAGGTAAAATTTCCTCATATGGACGTACTCTGTTTGCATAAAACGCAGGATCTATTCCACAATTTTCAAAAGCTTTTACCCAGCCTTCCCACTTAAACAAGTCCGACCAACCGTCATATCTACAGCCTT
>JGI994J12354_10004570_pt1 | contig 12363 bp, 10 predicted proteins | sample IntmicLarv3ML3BL_FD_12354 | JGI IMG/M metagenome (IMG submission 12354) | reverse complement strand
CTCTAATGATATCGCCTTCAGCTACTTTGTACTGTTTACCACCTGTTGCAATAATTGCGTACATATGGCACACCTCCTATTATCATTACTCGCCAGATTTGGTGATACTTATGTATACTTAAACCTCTCTGTGCGGCATACTTCGATATGATACCACAATAACCGCTTATTTTCAAGCTTTTTCGCTACTATTTCGCTATTTTTCGCTATTTTGCTGTTTTTTCGTTTTGTAGATTTCAAATCAAGCTCGCAATGACGCGATGTCTACTTTCTTTGCTGATGTAATTGCTAATGACCCCGGACCGATATGGCACGATATACTAAGTGGTAATGGCGCTATTTCAATCTCAATACTAGGGAATGCCTGTGCGATTTCTTTGGCAAAAATCTGCGCCTCTTCTTCATTAGCACTATGACAGACACCCAGGCGCATATTACCTTTTGCTACCGCATCACTAAATCTTGTTTCAAAATCATTTTTCATAGCATCAAGCATGATTTTCTTGGCTAATTTTTGACTTCTTGCTTTAGCAAATGCATCTAGTTTTGCACCTTGAATTTGCAGGACTGGTTTGAGTTTTAAAACCGTTCCAATTAGTGCTGCCGCTGGTGTTATACGACCGCCTTTTTTTAAATACTCTAATGTATCAACCATAATATAGATGCTAGATTCTAGCTTTTCATTTTCTAAAATTTCTTTTATTTCTTTGGCATTTTTACCAGCTTTAATCAAATCAAGGGCATCTAATGCTGAACTCTTTTGAGTTGTTGCAATACGTTGATTGTTAATTACTTGCACTTTCCCATCGTACTCTTGTGCTAATCCTGTAGCCGTCTCACACGAAGCACTTAAGCCACTAGACATCGGGATGTGCACAATTTCATCGTAATCTTTAAGTAAGTCATCCCATAATTCAACCAAATTCGCCGGTGATGGTTGTGAAGTTGATACATCAGACCCACTTTTAAGTTTTTCATAGAAGCCATCTTGAGTCAAATCAATATCTTCAAAATATAATTTCTCATCAACAAAAAAAGGCATTGGTAATACATGTATTCCTAATTTGGTTGCATCCGCTTGAGTAATACTACTATTACTGTCAGCTATAACGACTATTTTGTTCATGGTTGCATTCCTTTCTAAATATCAGCAATTTGTTCTACTAACGATTTCTTTGCTTTTTTTCTAGTTACCTCGACAATATGTAGTGGTGTAATGTCAATAACCACCGCCTTGACATTATCACGACGCAAGTACCTTTGTAGGTTTTCTAGCAATTGCTCTTGGTCGTTTTCTAACGCCATATTAATAAAGTCTATAAGAATTATACCACTTAGGTTACGTAGGCGCAATTGAATTGCAATTTCTAATGCTGCTTCGGTATTAACACGTTGATAAGTTTGATTTGCATCTTTTTTACTTTGGAATTTTCCACTATTAACATCAATAGCGACAAAAGCCGCTGTTTGTTGGATAATTAAAAAGCCCCCTGACTTCAACCAAACTTTTTCTTGTAGTGCGTTCTCTAAAGTACTTTCGACAGAATACAGCTTGGATAAAGATAATAATTTGTCTTCATAATAACGCAAATTAGTCGCGCAGTTCACTTGATTATCATTTATATAATCTTGTAAATAATCGTGAGTATCTTTGTCATCAGTTATAATTTCCGTTAATTCACTACGCTTAATGCCTTTTAATATCACAATGCAGTCAAGAATAGCTTCGTCAATTAAGGAATAACAAGTTCTCGTTTTGCCAAGATGACGAACACTTTCCCAGCGTTTAATTACTTTCTTAGTATCTTTTATAAGCTCTTCTTCACTTGCGCTAACTGCATTTGTTCGCACAATAAGGCTGGCATCGTCCGTAACATATGGCACAAGTAATTCTTTTAGACGCATTTTGCTATCTTCATCTAACTTATTCGAAACTCCGATGCCACTTTTACCGATAGTCAAGGCAACATATTGTCCCGAAAAATTTAAATGCGCAGTCACCGTCGGAATTTTCCCTTTAATTGCTTCCGTTGAAACTTGCACCAATAATTCATCTCCCGCTCTAATTGCATCTCGCTTTGGTATTGAGGTGATATACGGCATTTTATTTTTATTTAGCGGATAATAACAAGAAAAATTCGGTTTAATATCGACAAAGGCCGCATTTAGATGAGTGGCGACTTTTTGCACTTTGCCAACATAAATATTCCCTAAAATATTTTCTTTATCCTTGCTTGAAATTTGCAACTCAATAATGCGATTTACTTCCTCATCAAATATTGCCGTTGCTAAACAAGGCTTGTCCTTAAATCGTATTTGGCTGATAATTAACTTTTTACTCAATCTCTTCTCCTAATGCTTCTAATGAAACTAATTCGCGTTTATCAACATCACCAATATTAGCATACACTTCTTGACGGTGAACTTCTAGAGCAAACTCGCTCATCTCTTCGCCCATGTAACGATATAATGCCTCGATAACTGGTTCTGGCTTCAAGTTATAAGCACTACCACTGGCGACTTGAATGAAAATACGGTCATTCTTAACGTCCAATTGATATACAAAAGGCTTAATATCGACATCAGCTTCACTACGTTTGGTCTTTTTGTGGACAATAATTTCTGTTTGTTCATAAAATTCCTTAAGGATTGTAACCCAATCTCCTTTAGGTGCTAATCCTTCTCTAAAACTAACATAATAATCGGTTGCCGCTACTAACGACATACCTTTACTGGCTTTGACATCAGGGATTTGGCGAACACTTAAGACCCTACAACCATCAGCCATCGTCTTATTAAATCGTTCGACCATATCCTTAGAACTTGTTACGCTTTGCAATTCCATATCAAAATATTCCGCACTACTAGTTGTTCCCACCCCTAGCGGTGATGCAAATGACATAATCATATGTGGACTATAGCCACTACTATAAGCAACATCAAGACCCGCTCGGCGAACAGCCTTTTGAAAATATCGCATCATATCTAGATGTCCAATGAATTTCATTGAGTCAAGTTTGGCGAATTTTACTCTAACTTTCAAGACAGACACCTCCCCCATATATCGCCATGCCACAACCGACACATTTTTCACGACAATTGCTTGTAACTTCTGCACTCATGGCTCTTTGCCATTCTCTTTGCAAGAACGATTTGTTAATGCCTGTATCGATAAAATCCCACGGGAATATTTCGTCTATTGCGCGCATTCTAGTTGTATAAAAATCGGGGTCTACACTAGCATCTTTAAAAGCTTTCATCCATAGCTCATTATTAAAGCTTTCTGACCATGCATCATATAAAGCACCATTGTTGTAGGCGTTTAAGATAACTTCGGCAAGACGGCGGTCACCGCGCGCTAAAACGCCTTCTAGTACCGTCACATCAGCCTCATGCCAATTGTATTTGATACTCTTTTGATTGAGTTGGGCACGAATTTCATTTTTAACCGTATGTGCACGATTGATAAACTCTTCTTTGGTACACATCGTCGCCCATTGCAGTGGCGTAAATGGTTTTGGTACAAAAAATGATGTACTGACACTGATTTGACATTTGCCATTACGCTCACTTTTTGGTATCTCATAATATTTTTTGGCGATTTCTTCTGCTAAATGAGCAATACCTTTTTGATCTTCGGCAGTTTCACTTGGATGACCTAGCATAAAATAGAGTTTTACATTCGTCCAACCGCCATCAAAGGCCGTCTTAGCACCAGTTAAAATCATCTCTTCGGTTAAACCCTTATTAATAACATCACGTAAACGCTGTGACCCCGCTTCTGGCGCAAAGGTTAGACTACTTTTCTTAACATCTTGAACCTTATTCATTACATCTAGCGAAAATGCATCAATTCGTAGTGATGGCAAAGAAATATTAACGTGTTTTTTACGACATTCTTCAATGAGATAATCAATTAATTCTGGCAATTTCGAATAATCACTAGAACTTAATGAGCTAAGCGAAATCTCATCATGCCCAGTATTTTCTAACATCGCCTTAGCGTACTCTTTTAGAAATTCTACACTGCGCTCTCTTATTGGGCGATAAACCATCCCTGCTTGGCAAAAACGACAACCTCTAATACAACCCCTTTGGATTTCCAACACTACCCTATCTTGAGTGGCTTTGATAAATGGCACTACTGGCGACTTAGGATAGTAAGTATCAGATAAATCCATTACAACTTGACGCTTAATCGTCTTAGGAATGTTGCTATCTAGTGGATTAAAGGCTTTTATCGTGCCATCTTCATGATATTTGGGCTCATAAAGACTAGGCACATAAAGACCTGGTATATGTGCTGCTTCAAGCAAAAATTCTTGTTTGCTTCGACCAGATGCTTTAGCCTTTTTATAAGTTTCAAGCAAATCAAAATATACCGTTTCACCTTCACCGACATAAATGATATCGAAAAATGGTGCTATCGGCTCAGGATTGTAAGTACACGGTCCTCCGCCGATAACAATCGGGTCGTCCTCGGTACGCTCTTTCGCTAATAATGGAATTTGGCTTAAATCTAAGACTTGTAAAATATTGGTATAACACATCTCATATTGAATGGTAATGCCAAGAAAGTCAAAATCCTTAATCGGGTCTTGTGACTCAAGGGCAAATAAAGGTATTTGCTGTTCACGCATCACCTTATCTAGGTCATGCCATGGTGAATAAACACGTTCACACCAAACGTCATCATGGCGATTGAACATATCATACAAAATCTGAATACCCAGATGTGACATGCCGATTTCATACACATCGGGGAAGCACATTGCAAATCGAATAGTGATATCCTTTTTATCCTTCATGATGCAGTTGATTTCATTGCCAATGTATCGTGCTGGCTTATCAAGTTTTAATAGTATTGTATCATCTAGTGCTAGTTTTCTCATAACTACCTCTTGCTTTTCATGTCATTTTCAAGTGTTTTAGAATGACGATTGTACTCCTTAATAGCTTCTAAGCTAAATTCTTATTCGATTATATCATATTTAACTCCGAGTAATTATTAATTTTTATAATTCCTCTCATCGCCAGTCACGAAAATTCTTTATAGACCATATATGATATAGAAATAGATATAAGGCACGGATTTGTTCCGCGCCTTATATCTATTTCTGTATCTAAAATTCACTTAAACTGAATTGATAGCTTTTATCGGGTCCAACTTTATACATTTGATGGCTGGCCACAATCCCATTGTAATTGACAACAAACTGGCAACTCCAATAGAAATCAATATCCATTCCCAAGACAGCGTGATGTTGATGCCTGCAACTAGACCAAAAGCATATGTTAAAACAATACCTAACAAGCTTCCAATAACTACCGCAAAAGAAGTAATGATGCCTATCTCTATAAAGAATTGATATAATATTCTACTTTTTGTAGCACCTACTGCTTTTGCTATTCCAATTTCACCATGTCTTCCTGAGTATAAAATGTTAAATAAATTCCCAATGCCAATTCCTCCAACCACCATTAGCAACGCAAAGAAAACTGTCATTATTGTCTTTGTAATCGTAATATCATTTTTATAAACTTCAAATTCATCAACAGAACTGCTCATAGTATAAATCATATTTGTTACTTCTTCAAATTCCATATTGTCGGAATATTTTAAAGATAATGAACTTAATTTATCATGATAACGACCATTCAAATATTCGGAAATATCACTCTGGATTTCATTGACTATATCTAAATCTAATGTATCACAAACAATCAACCAGCTACTATTATCTTCTTCTAAATTATATTTATGGAGAAAATCATAGTTTAAGTAACATACGCTATCAGAATTCATACGTCCATCATTTATGTATCCATTGATTTTAAATGGTATCCCTGCAATTTCTATTTCTTGGTTTGAAGGTATTCCTTTAAACAAGACATCTGCAAGGTTATCATTGATAACTACAGTGTTAGCAATTGAGTGTGTACTATCTATATTGCATTCTCCTGCAATAATATTAATATTTTCGACAGTTAAATATTTATTGGTAGTAAATATTATTCTTGATTTTCTTTTCGTGCCATTCACCAAAATATCCATTTCTTTTTCAGAATATGGCATAGCTGCTTTTAACAACGACATATTCTGCACTATTTCATCTATTGCATCCACTTCATCTATACTGTTAATTGAAATTTGAATTATTGAAGCACCTGACATCATCAGGACATTTTCTGTATTTCTAATGTATGAAAGACAAGCTGACATCGAGATGGTCTGGGCAATAATACCTATAATTATTCCCAATGATGAAAGAAAGAACCGTTTCCTGTTGGCTAGAACCGTCTTCAAGGCAAATAAAAACAAATTCTTTTTGCGCATGTATTAATTCCCTCCGTCCACAACTATACCATCTGTGATGTGAATGATTCTATTATATTGGCCAATTAGTGATGGATTGTGCATAATAGTAAGTAATGTTGTACCGCTCGCATTTATTTCTTCAAACACATCCATAATTCTACTCTCAGTTTCAACATCAAGATTTGCAGTTGGCTCGTCAGCAATCAGAATTTTAGGTGATTTTACAATAGAACGAGCTATCGCAACGAGCTGTTGTTGTCCACCTGATAACTCATTTGGCTTTTTGTCCTTTAAATTAGTTATGCCGATTTTAAGCATAGCTATTTCAGCTAATTCATGCATCTCCTGCGTGGTATAATTGTCATATACGAGAGGAAAAGCGACATTATCAGCTACGCTTAATCGCTTAATTAAATTATAATTCTGAAAAATCACCCCGAAATTCCTTTGTATTGTTGACGCCAATTCCCGCTCATTCATCAAGTTTGTGTTTTCTCCATATACCTTATATGTGCCAGATGCAGGAGTTATAAGACAGCCTAATATATTGACTAGTGTTGACTTCCCGCTCCCTGAATGACCAATTATAGCGATCTTCTCGCCTTCTTTAATATCGAGAGAAACATTCTTTAGTGCATGATATACTTTTGAATTACTATAATATTTATGATCTACCTGTGTTAATTGCATACATATCATTTTAATTCCTCCATAATTCTATTCAAGAATCACCCGGTCTCCATCGGACAAACCATATAACACCTCAATATATTGTCCATCCTGCATACCTGTCTTAATAACTACAGCATGTTCAGGGTATTCTGCACTGGCGCGACCATGTGAGTTATTTCCTTTTTCAATATCCAAAAGAACATATTGCGTACCATCTGCATTTGTATATACAGCTGACAGTGGAACAATTAGTACGTCCTTAATTTCTTCAACAACAATCCTTCCATAGACTTTGCTTCCTATCAATAGACTATCATCATCACTAATTTGAACAACAACAGTAAACTTGGCCCATGATTCGTCTTTTTGTTCTTCTTCATTACTATGATTAGATATGTGCACTACGGTTCCTTCAGTGCGTTGCGTGGAAGTGGAATCAATATTAAGAATCACCTTTTGCCCAATTTGAACTTTATAAATATCAAATTCGTCAACAAGAAGGTTTACTGTCATTTCCTCAGTCATTGCCACAGTATACATGACTTTCCCTTTTTCATATGGTTCGTCGGTACTTGGAATTGCCGTTAGAACTCCTGCATAAGGTGACAATACAGACGGATTATTATAAAACTCATAATAAGAATTGATGAAGTTTTGGTATTCTTGTATTTCGGCCAATGTTGCATATACCGCATCATCGTACTTATTTACTGTGAACAAGCTATCTAAGAGATTTACTTCTCTGTTTTCTGATACTGCAATTGCCGTTATCGTTCCATATGGGCAATAAACAGGAATATATTCTGACAGCTGTAATTCGCCTTCTAATTTATCGCCTAATTCATTTCTTACCGTGGCTTTTGTCCCTATGTCATACTCGTCGCTGTCAATTGTTATTTTAGCCTTACCATCCAAAACTTCTGAAACACGCCCGCTAATTTCCGCTCCATCTATGATGATAGTTTCTTTCTGATTGACATTGTAATCATCACTCTCAACACTAAAACACATCTCTTGTTTAGTAGATATAAGCATAAAATACTCGTTGTCCATTGAAACTTCTTCGGCTTCATCGGACACTGAAATCCTGATATCTTTCACGCGCCCCTTGATAGGTGCCTTTACATCAGTTAGACTCTTTTTGTTGGGATAGCTGTTGAAAACCCCTAAATTAGTATTAATCACACTTTGCATATCATCAATCTGGTTACGTACATATTGGGTGTCAATTGTTGCAATTATTTCATCTTTATTTATCATTTCTCCTAATTGTTTATCTATACTTTCAAACTTTATAGGAATATCGCAAATTATATTTTTTTTATGACTTGCTTCAACTTTACCTAACGCTTGGACGGAATACATCATATCATCGTACCTGACAATAAAAATCGATTTTGCCTCAATAGACCCACAGCCAGATAAGCATATGACACCAACTAAGAAACTACAAAGTACAATTCTAAAAAAAATATTAAACTTCATAACAAATGTCCATTCCTCTCTAATGATTTTTATCATACATTTACTTTGGCACTTCTATAATAGTATAGTATCAGCTAGAATTAATTACTACAGCGCAAAGCTTTAGCAAATTCAGAATAATAATAATTAATATTAGTATGTTGTCAGTAGAACTAAACCTTTCTTTTGCCTTTTCATTTTTCGGGCACACGGTTTTTTTGATTTTCGACATAAATATTATTACGATGCCAAAGGTAACAACACCTAGTATGCTTAGCTTGATTGCTTCAAGCCAATAGTCATATTGCACAATCGCAAATAAATCATATCTCAAAATCCCATATTCAGGAGAATAAATATATGTATTAATCACACCCAACATATTATAAATTATGTGAATAATGATACATGGGATAACTGATGCTGTCTTTTCGAAAATGACACATAGAACAATGGCGAGAAACGTAGCTTGGACAATTTGTTCGAATGAGTTATGTGCAAGTGCAAAGATTATCACCGAAAACAGATAAGCAAATAACCGATTTCGCTTTAATATTTCACTAAATAACATAGACCGATAGAAAAATTCTTCTGATAATACTACCCATATAGCATATACCAAAAACAACATAACTACTGGGAGCGCATCAATATTAGTTTGTTGTATTGGAATCAATTCATCATTATAAGTAATTGAATAATTTATAACTAGATAGACATTTTTAAACAGTTGAAAAGAAATATAACTTGTTATTCCTATTATTACACACAATACAACGTTAACTTTGGAACAAGGCTTCCAATTAATAATGCTCGAAAAAGAATCAACCGTTTTTCGTTTTTTGATTACAGCTCGACTCCTCTCTCTATTGTATTTAAAAATAAAAAAGATTAATACGAATACAAACAAAACACTAAATTGTAACAAAGCATCTCTTAACGAACCCGCGAATGACTCATTACCATTTGTAGTCATAAATGTAATACGCGGAAAGACATAATCCTTTACTGCAATTGCAATAATATAAATTACGAATAACAAAGTAAAGTTTTTAGGTTTGCTATTTTTCATAAAGTCCCCTCAATAAAAATCATTCTGCTGATTTAGCATCCCTTGATTTTTGATCTTTTTATCAAATATTGAAACCATCAATCCCACTAACACACACATAAACACTATTAAAATAACAATACCTACAAGATAGCTAAATGGCATCAAAAAGTGGCTACTATTAATATCTCCTCCATACGCATTAATGATTGACAGTCCAATATTAATGCAAATCAAACCTCCTAAAGTAGCACCTGCAAGCGAACCAATAATACCATACACCATGCTTTGGAAAGTGAAAATTATGCGAATCTTGTTTTTATCAAAGCCCACTGTTTTTAGTAGACCAATAAATTGTATTTGCTCAGATACATTAATCATCATTGTATTGGAAATCATTAGCAGCGATATAATTAACATTATGAGTCCCATTAATAAAAACACTTTATTATTTTCTGCTTGTCGCTCAATTGTTGAATGGAACATTTCATAATCGCTCGTGCAACTCAGCCAATAATTGTTTTGTAGCATATTAGTCAAATCATCGATGTATTTAACGTCCTCAACCGTAACCTTGACCCGAGATGGATACAATTCCTCCGTCCCTTTAGTGCTTTTATTTAGCTCAATTAGTAAATCCCTAGTAAAAATCAGATCGACTCCGACTGTAGATATTGGTTGCTCTTTTGAATAGTAATCGAACTCTTCAATATTATTACGCCAATATTCAGAAAGCAAGTGAGAATACACTCCAATTATTTCTACTTCATAATTCGCACCACTTTTCGTGGATATCTTAATGATTTCCCCAATAGCTTCAGCTGGATCTATCGAGAGATAATAAGCAGTTGTTTCACTAAGTAACGCTACGTATTTGTCGCCTGCCTTAAATGACCTCCCGCTAATCAAAGGGGTGAAATTCTCATTATCTGATTTAATCAAATCAAGCAGTGCCTCTGAAAAAACATCATAACGAATGTTGACGCCTATTGGTGAAGCTACTGCTATGTTATCCATATTATCAATATTCAAAAAGAACTCATCGTTTAATAATTCATAATCAACCTTAATTGATTGTACTCCCCGAGATGATATGATGTTTTCAAGGATATTGTCTTTTATAGGGTGGACATCTTCAATCATCATATCTTCGTATTCGTAATAACTTGCACCCTGTACAAGTACTTCATTAATCATTATTCTTTGCTCGGCCATTTGACTTACTAAATTCTCATTCGCAACTGAATTACCAACATGCAAATAATACGATGCTAGAATTAGTATTGTAGTTGCTATGCAGATACCAAGCGAAGTCAACAGTGTTCTGAACCGTTTATCAATAATTTTTTTCATAGATAAAAAAAACATGCCTTATCTCCCTGCAAATATCATAAGAATTTATGTATGCTAATTACCTCGTTTAAATATTAATTCACTGTATATTCCGTTAAGCATTGCATTTCTTCTTATCCCTACGAAAGAAATTATACTTGTTAACAATGAAATAATAATACAAAAGCACATAGCATAAATACATGCCATTGGCTCAATTTTGAATGTGTGAATAAAAGTACCAACCCCGAAATCCATAAATTTAATCACCGCATAAATTTGAGATTGAAATAAAAATGATAAAATGCAGCCTATTATTCCGCCAATGATTCCTTGCAATGTCGCGGTGTATGCAACAATAAAATAATAATTTTTTCGTGTCAACCCTATAATTCTGAAAAAATTCATGAATGGAGCATTCTCATTGATTGTTACTAATACGGAATTCGCTAAGCCAATTGAAGATATAGAAAGTAAAATCACGCCGATAAGTGCCCCTGTAAATTCAAATGCCTTACTTAATGATATAATATCTTCAGCGTCATCAACGTATTGATCAAACACATATTCATAAGTAGCCATTTTAGCCATTGCATTTTCCATATTAGTTTCAACATCAAAATCATATGTCACAAAAGCTAAATCAATGTTTGACAGTATTTTTTCTTCTGTACCGTCAACATATGGCAAATAGATATACGAACCCACTAGCATAGGATTTTGTTCTACATCGGTAAGGACTCCTAAAATTTGATATTCATACTTTTGTGCGTGCTCGTCGGTGAAGGTCAGCTTTTTGCCCAGCGCGTCATCCGCTGAAAATCCATAGGATTCAAGAAATGCAGAAGTAACGACTGCCTTGTCTGTGGTTGATTTATCAAACAGTCTACCCGAAAATCCAAAATCACTATTACGAGAATACAAGAGACCCAAATATTCTATATCCTTGTCCAAAAGCAGGGAATGATTTATGTCAACAAAGGATGTCTTTCCTTTTGAGATATTTACCAATGCATCATCAATATTTTCTAAATAAAGCGAACTGTTAAATATAATTCGCATATCAGATGCACCAATTTCTTTTTGTATCTCTTCTGCACGCTTTATTGATAAATCACGAATGACACCCTCTTTAGTAAGCGTTTCTTTCATATTCCTCATATGAATTTGATAATTTAAGGGATTGACTTTAAGCTGGTCAGTTATGTTGCTTTGAATACTAAATCCAACCGAATATATTGCCACTAAAATAATACTGACGAGAGCAAAAGAAATCCAGCTTAATAAATATCTGAGTTTGTGTCTGGCAATCCACTTGTTAGCCAGTTTAATAAGGTGGTATTTTATCAATGTTTTCCTCCACATGATAAACGCATGATATTTTTCCATCTTTCATAGTAATTTGAGTGGGCGCTAATTTGGCTTCACTTAAATCATGAGTGACTAAAATAAGAGTACGGTCACTTGTAAGCTTCTTCATCAGCGATAATATGTCGTTACCTGTAGATTCATCAAGATTTCCTGT
>JGI994J12354_10004569_pt1 | contig 12366 bp, 11 predicted proteins | sample IntmicLarv3ML3BL_FD_12354 | JGI IMG/M metagenome (IMG submission 12354) | reverse complement strand
ATCATTGCGCGTACGTCGTCGTGATTTATGATGTCAGCAACGACGTCCAAATATTCAGTCCAATTGGCCATATTCATTATGTATGATTCACTCCGATAGATAATATCAAAAATTTATGTAACACGCCGCCGGTGAATGCGGTATTGTTTTAAGTGTGCTCCTCATTAAATACCAAAAAGCTCCGCGGGTCAAGATAAAAATTCAGGAAATTGCATTTATGCGGCGCAAACGGTGTGAAAAAGCACTTTCCCTTGCATGTGATGTGAAAAATTTTCGAAGTTGAATCGGGAAGGTGCGTGGGAATGGTGGCAACTATAAGTTCATTATATAGAGCGAATATGTTTTTCAAAAGTCCCTAAAGATTGGAAAAAGCCGGGTTTCCGAGAGAATCTAAATATTTTTGTTGCGGAATCCGTTGGTGTTTGATAAAATAATTTGATATAAGTGGAGTGATGTGCGTTTCGCGTGTCTTGCCCATGCCTGTTGCCCGAGGGGGAAGGACTGCTAACAGAGGAATTGTCAAATGAAATACAATAAATGGAATATACCTGAGAGTGCGCCGCGTATACCGGATGCGTTTGCCTCGTTCGGATATGGCCTGCTGTTGTCCGCCTTGCTTAGCGCGCGGGGATTTTGCGATGTCGATGAGGTGGAGCGGTTTCTGAAGTGCGACGAGCGGGATTTGCATGACCCTTTTCTCCTGGAAGGGATGGAGGGTGCGGCAGAAAGGCTCAATGTTGCCATCAACAGGTGCGAAAAAGTAGCTGTTTTCGGAGATTACGATGTTGACGGAATCACAGCGGGTTGTCTTGTGGTGGATTATTTAGCCTCGCGCGGACTGTCCCCCACTTTATATATTCCGGATCGCGTCAAAGAGGGTTATGGCCTGAATGAGTGCGCGATAAAAAAATTCAGCGACGAGGGAATCGGGCTTATTGTCACCGTTGACTGTGGAGTGACCGCGATTGCGGAGACCGAATACGCCGCATCCCTCGGTATAGATATGATAATTACCGACCACCATGAATGTTGCGGCGACCTTCCGAATGCCATTGCGGTTATAAATCCCAAAAAAAATGCCTGCGATTATCCGTTCCGCTCCCTTGCGGGGGTTGGAGTTGCCTTTAAACTCATTTGTGCGGTGGACGGGGATACGCGGGAGATGAGCCGCAGATACAGTGACCTTGTGGCGGTGGGAACGGTTGCCGACGTTGTGCCGCTTGTTGATGAAAACAGATATCTTGTGCGCGAGGGAATTGCGAAGCTTCGGGTTGCGCCGCGTCCCGGAATTGGTGCTCTCATAGGCGAAATCGGCATCAACAGAGCGAAAGCCGACGCCGTGAATATCGGATTTGCCCTTGCGCCGAGAATCAATGCCGCCGGGAGATTGGGAATGACGCATATTGCGGTCGCGCTTCTTCTCGCGGATGATTTAGATAAAGCAAAGGAGTTGGCGCAGGAGCTTTGTGCTCTTAACAGGCAAAGGCAGGGGTTGGAGGCAGATATTTGGAGTGAGGCTGTTGAGGAGTTGGGTCCCCCTCCGAAAAAGGAGCCTGTGATTCTCGCCCGGGATGGTTGGCATCAGGGTATTATTGGAATTGTCGCATCGCGGATTGCGGAGCATTACGAAGTTCCCACGGTTATGATTTCACTGGACGGCGAATATGGAAAAGGCTCGTGCAGGAGCAGCGGTGACTGGAGCCTTTTTGACGCGCTTTCAAGTTGCTCGAGCGCTCTTGAGAGCTTTGGCGGACATGCGATGGCCGCAGGACTTACGATAAAACGCTCCGGCATTGAGGAGTTTGCGGATAAGCTCCGGGAGTATTACAGGGGACATCCTCCGACGGGAGAGCGGGTGCTCAATGTGGACATCGTTGTGACCAATCCGGATATGCTCTCACTGGAAAGCGCAGAATCCCTTGAATTGATGGAGCCTTGCGGACAGGGAAATCCAAGGCCGCGCCTCGTTATTTTGGACGCCATTGTCAGAACTGCGATACCTCTCGCGGGCGGGAAGTTTGTGCGGCTGCATGTGTATAAATTTTCCGAGGGTTATGAATGCGTGTTTTTCTCTCGCTCGTTCGATAATTTCGAGTTTCGGGAGGGCGATGCAGTCGATTTGGTATTTGTTCCGCAGGTCAACGAATATCGCGGCAGGCGAAATGTTCAGTTGCTCATTACGGATATTCGGGAGGCGGGGATATACGAGTTGTGCCGCCGCGCGCTCTCGGATTCGCTGACGGTTGAGGAGGCTTCGGAGAGTATTCCGAAAAGGCCGGATTTTGCGCGGATGTGGAGGAAAATCTACTCTATTTCGCGGCTTGGGGACGAAGCCGGGGAAGCGGTATATAAGGACAGCTTTTATTCGGCGCTTCGGCAGTTTGGCGGAAATGCGAGCTTTCTGAGAACGGCGATAGGATTTTCCGTTTTTGCGGAGCTTGGATTGATAAGATATGTTCTTGAGGGAACTGATATTAAAATTTGGGTGAAAAATCCCGAAAAAAAGGTGGATTTGAAAAAATCGGAAATACTTCGCAGGCTTTGCCCTAATAACGACGGAAAGCCCGGCGGGGAGCAGAGGGGGTGCCCGTGATGAATGCGGAGATAAACAGAGAAACGATTGTCGAAGTTGAAAAGAATAAGGGGGAGCTTATTGAAACCAAGATGTTTAATGAGCTGCTTGAAGCTGTTTTGGCGTATAATCCCTTGCTGAATGTGGCGCGTCTGCACGAGGCTTACAGCATGGCGGGACTCGCGCACGAGGGACAAATGCGCCGCGACGGGTCGCCCTATATAACGCATCCGATAGCGTCGGCGGTAATTGCGGCGGAGATGGGACTCGACGAGGATTCCATTATTGCGGCGATTTTGCATGATGTGATTGAGGACTCGAACCTGACATATAACGACATTTCCAAGCGTTTTGGAACAGGAGTTGCCGATATTGTTGAGGGGGTCACGAAGCTCACGCGGGTGCAGTATGTTTCGCAGGAAGATGAGCAGATGGAAAATCTTCGCAAAATGCTTATCGCAATGGCGAAGGACATCAGGGTTATTCTTATAAAAATTGCCGACCGCCTGCATAATATGCGTACAATGGCGTATCAGACGGAGGAACGGCAGCGCGTAAAATCCTTGGAAACCATGGAGATTTATGCCCCGATAGCGCACCGGCTCGGTATGCAGAGGATAAAATGGGAGCTGGAGGATATATCCCTCATATATCTCGACCCGATTGGGTATACCGAGATAGTGACTTTTCTGGAGCAAAGACAGGCTCATATTGATGAATTCATCGCCTCGGTGGAGGAGAAAATAAAAGCCAGGCTTGATGAGGAGGGAATCGAGGCGACGATACACAGCCGCGTCAAGCATATATACAGTATATATGGAAAAATGTATTCGCAGAACAGGAAGCTGGAGGAGATATTTGACCTCTATGCGTTTAGGGTAATCGTCAATGACATTTCGGACTGCTACAATGTTCTCGGACTCATACACGATACATTCAAACCGATTCCGGGGCGGTTCAAGGACTATATTTCAACGCCGAAGCCGAATATGTACCAGAGTGTGCATACGACGGTAATCGGTGGTGAGGGATTTCCGTTCGAGGTGCAAATCAGAACGCGCGATATGCACAATACCGCGGAATATGGCATAGCGGCGCACTGGAAATACAAGACCGGAGATGCCGGGCTCCGTGCGGGGGATGAGGAGAAATTCGCGTGGGTGCGGCATCTGCTTGAAAACCAGCAGGACGAGGACGCGCAGGATTTCTTCCACTTCCTGAAAATAGACATGTTTGCGGATGAGGTGTTTGTGTTCACCCCGCGTGGAGATGTGGTTAACCTGCCGACGAAAGCGACTCCGATTGACTTTGCTTACAACATACATTCGGCCATCGGAAATAGCATGACAGGCGCGAAAGTAAACGGCAAAATCGTGCCGTTCGGACACGCGCTGCAAAATGGGGATATTGTTGAGATACTGACTTCGAAGTCGGCGCCGGGACCCAGTAGGGACTGGCTGAAGATTGCAAAGAGCGGCTCGTCGCGCGCGAAAATAAAGCAATGGTTCAAAAAAGAGCGCCGTGAGGAAAATATAGCGCAAGGCCGCGGAATGTTTGAAGCGGAGTTGAAGCGAAACGACATCAGAATGGCCGATTTGAGCAGCGATGAAATAAAGAAGCAGATACTCAAAAAAATCGCGGTTTCAAGTCTGGACGAGATGTATGCGTCGATTGGCTACGGCGGAATGACGGCCACGAGAGCGGTAAATCGCATCAAAGATGAGTTGATTCGCGCTTCCAGAAGCAGCAAAACACCTCTGGAAAAAATCACCGAACAGGTGGAAAAACACCAGAATGAGTCCCCCAAATACGACATATCCGGAGTTCTGGTGGAGGGACAGTCGGGCTGCCTTATCAAGTTTGCCAAATGCTGTTCGCCGATTCCCGGAGATGATATAGTTGGTTTTATAACCCGCGGATACGGAGTATCCGTTCACCGCTCGGATTGTGTTAATTATCTCGCGGGTCGCGATGACCCGGAGGGCGGCGGACGCTGGATAGATGTGAGTTGGTCTGAGCGTCGGGGCGAGCGGTATTCCAGCACTTTGAAAATTGAAGCGCAAGAGCGCGGGGGACTTCTTATGGACCTCGCAACGGTTCTCAATTCCACGGGTGCGAAGGTGAAGAGCCTGTCGGCCCGCGATGTGGATTCTGCGAAAAGCACCGCGACCGTGACGCTCGAAGTTGCGGACATCGGGGAGCTTCGGGGTGTCATTTCGAAGTTGGGCGCGATAGCTGGTGTCACGCAAGTGACCCGTGTTGGCGTTTGAGACGCTGAGAGCTTGGATTTAATATTGTTTGGCAGAAAAAATGTGGAGGCGCAATGAGAGCGGTTGTTACGAGAGTTGGGTCGGCCGGCGTGGAAATAGGCGGAGAGGTGACGGCGAATATCGGGAGGGGACTTCTTGTTCTTCTCGGCGTTCACGTCGATGACGCGGCCGAGCAGGCGCTGAAAATTGCAGATAAACTCTGCGGATTGCGTATATTTGAGGATTCGGAGGGGAAGATGAATGTCTCCCCGGAGAACGCGGGTGCGGAAATGCTGATCGTTTCCCAGTTCACGCTCTATGCGGACTGCCGTTCGCGCCGGCCGGGGTTCACCGCAGCGGCGCGTCCGGAAAATGCGAATGCGCTTTATGAGCTTGTGGTCGCAAATTGCCGAGAAAGGGGCTTCAAGGTGAAAACAGGCCGCTTTGGCGCGGATATGAATATCTCATCGGTGAATGAGGGGCCTGTGACCATTATTCTGGATACGCGCGAGCTTTGAGATACCAACTTGGTTTTTAACGGAGGGAGGAGAACGGTTTTGCTTATTAAAAAAATACAGGTCGGCCATATTGAGACCAACTGTTATGTGGTTTCCGATGAAAAGACACTTGACTGCGCTGTAATTGATCCCGGAGACGAATCGAATACCATCCTCGACTATATCGAAGAGAACAAGCTGGTGTGCGGCCATATTTTTATAACCCACGGACACTTTGACCACACGATGGCTATGGAGGCGGTAAAGGGCGAAACGGGAGCCGTGGTATATATCTTGGAGCGAGATGCGGAGATTGCGCGGGAACACAACAGGTCGTTGAGCGACGGGGATTTCGTTTTTTACAAGGAAGGCGATGTGATAAAAGTCGGCGGACTTGAATTTCGAGTCATGGAGACGCCCGGACACACGCCCGGCGGCGTGACGCTTATTTGCGAAAATTCACTTTTTACTGGTGATACGCTGTTCAAAGATTCGTGCGGCAGAACTGACTTCAAGGAAGGCGATATGCAGGTTATGCAGCAATCACTGCGAAGCCTCGCGATGCTTGACGGAGATTATGATGTCTATCCCGGACACATGGACAGTACAACGCTTGAGAGGGAGCGTCGTTTTAACTATTACATGAGATATGCCCTTGAAAATTAAAGAAAATTAAAGAAAATTAAAGAGAATTAAAGATGTAATGAAGATGTAATGTTGTTGCATTTTGTGTCAAATACAGGGGAAAAAGGCCGAATAAGCGAGGGATAAGCGTTGCGGTAGTTGGGAGAATGAGAAACTGCTCTTTTTGTTTGCCGGTTAATGTGTAAAGTTGAATTGACTAAATATCACACTTTATGCTAAAATTAACATTAATAGCAAAGTTGAGACTTGAATAGTAAAGTTGAAACTTGAGAGGGAGTTTAGCGAAATGGAAACAGGAAAGCTGTATGTACAGATGCTAGGCGGTTTTTCGCTTATGTATGACGGAAAACTTGTGATGCTTGAGCGTAACAGTGGCACTAAGGCAACTCAGCTTTTGCAATATCTTATATACCACAATGGAGAAAGTGTGCCGCGAGACAAACTGGTAGAAGTGCTATACGGCAACGATGATATTTCTAATCCTCAGAACAATCTGAAAGTTAATATTTTTCGACTCAGAAAGCTGCTTCAGGCATCGCATCTGCCGGATGATGATTACATTGTCCACCACAACGGAATGTATTCATGGCAGAGCAAGCTGGAGATTGAAGTTGATGCCAGCGTATTCTCCGCGATGGCTCAAGATGCTGCTGATTTCCGGCGCAGCCCGGAGGCTCGCTGTGAGATGATGCTTTCGGCAGCGCGTCTCTATAACGGCGAATTTTTGCCGATTATAGCGTCGGAGCCATGGGTTGCTGTCGAGTCGGTGAAGTACCGCGATATGTACATAACATGCGTTCAGGGAGCACACGAGTCGCTGGAGGCTTCGGGTTCTTATGAAGAGGCGCTCACACTGTGCAATCAGGCGGTTAAAATATATTCGTATGACGAAGAACTTCACATGATGCGTATTTCTGCACTGTTGGATTTGCGGCATTATCAAGAGGCTCTTGCGGCGTACGATGAGGCGTCGAGGCTGTTTTTCGAGGATCTTGGTATTTCACCCAGCCCGAAGATGCTCGAAATTTACCGGCGCATAACAGGGAATGTGCGGCATTCCACCGCGCTGATAAAAGAGGTCAAGGAAACACTTTCGCGCGATAAAAAACCCGATGGGGCATATTATTGCAACTATCCCAGTTTTATTGACTGCTTTCTGTTTATATCAAGGCTGGTGGACCGAAGCGGTCAGTCGATATATCTCATGATGAGCACGTTGACGGACGTGCATGGAGTGCCGCTTGAACTTGGAGATAAGCTTAGCGAGGCGGCGGATGATCTTAATACCGCAGTTTATGACGCGCTGCGAAACTGCGATATATTCACGAGATATTCGCCCTGTCAGTTTTTGATGCTCCTTATTGGAATTAACCGCGAAAACTGCGACATAGTGGCCGAGCGTGTTTCCACGAGGTTCAAGGCCATCACGCAGGTGCGCGGAGTCCGGGTACAGCACAGCTTTACATCGGGGCTGGATATAGAGCCGCCGTCTAATCCGATTAAGTTCAGCGGAAACCTCTGGAAAATCTGAAACTGAAAAAATTACCGCCATCCGTGTACATGAAGGGTACGGATGGCGGCTTTTTTTCGGCAATTGTGCCGCATTTTCGCGTTTGAAAGTCAGTCGCAGAATCTCACAACATCCGAGAGCGGGTCGCGGTCGGTGGTGAGCTTGTTGATGTTGTTATTTCCGTCGGCATAGCCTATGGCGATGCCTATGGCAATGTTCAAATTTTCGGGGATTTGCAGTTCGCGTCGGATTACTTCGGGATAGAGGGTCGAGGTGTAGGCGGGGATTGTTGAAAGTCCCTTTTCCTGTGCGAGTAGCATAACGTTTTGCGCGTATGCACCGAGGTCGTATAGCCCCCAGTGGGTGTAGAGCTTGTCGAGGCACAGGAAGATAAATGCCGGTGCGTCAAACATGCGCTGGTTGAGTGCTCCGAATTGACTTGCGGCTTCGCCGCAGTCACGCGCCATCGCGGGGCCAATGCCCTGCTGTCTGCGTTTGGCCGCCTCAGGCCATTCGGGCGGTCTGCCGATGTCGGTCACTGAGGTAACTTTGTTTTTCTGGTTCTCCGCATATCCGCTGCGAATCTTTTCGAGAGCCTCACCTTCGGCGACGAATATGTCCCAAGGCTGGGAATTTGCCCACGACGGAGTGCGCTGCGCCGCCTCGAAGATGTCGAGCAGAACGCTGCGCTCAATGCGGTCGGGCTTGTATGCCCTTATTGATGTGCGTGAAACGACTGCGGTTTTAACGTCCATTTTTAACGCCTCCCAATATTATTATAATTGATTATAGCACAGTCGGCAGCAAAGCGTATAGTGAAATTTGTGCGGGGGAAATAGGAATAGGGCGAGTTTTATCCTCCGGAGTTGCGCGGGTGTTTTTTGATTGACATCCTGTTGCCGCTCATATACAATTGTGGCAAAAAGGCTTCCTTATTTAAGGGATTTAGGCGAGAGAGGCGAATTGATTATTTATTAAGGAGGCTACGGGATTGACGGTTCATGAGAAAATGCAAATAGTTTTAGATTTGGCGGAAAAGGCCTTGGGAATTGGCGAAATGCCCATTGCCGCCGCGGTGTTTCACGGTGATACTGTGATTTCATCCGCATATACATCCGAAAAGTCGGACAAACGCTTTTTGGTACACGCTGAGATGAATGCGTTGTTGGATGCGGATAAACAGATGCTACCGTTTGATATCCGGCGTGAGCTGGAGCTTTTTACGAATCTTGAACCCTGCATGATGTGTCTGGGTGCGACGGCCGGAAGCTTTGTCGGCAGTATTTATTATTCCATGAACGCGCCGGACGGGGCGGTGGTTTTTGCCCGGAAGCTTGTTGAGGAAAATCCGTATGACAAAATAGCGTCTTTCTATATGCCGGAGGTAACCGGCGGAATCATGGTGGAGGAGAGCAAGGAATTGTGGCGAAAATATCTGGAGCGCTTTCCCGACGCCCCCTTGCGCGAATATGCAAAAACTTTGATAGGGGGATAATCATGCCCTGTGCGGAGGGATACGGTGAAAAACATCAAAATGATAGTTTCTGACCTCGACAGAACGATAGTGAATGAGGATGGCAACATATCGGACTATACGGTTTCTATTTTGCAAAAATGCCGTGAGAAGGGTATATTGCTTGTTTTTGCAACGGCCCGCGACGAGGTGGCGTCAGCGAGGTTTATCGAAAAAATCGAGCCGGACGCGATTGTGAGCAATGGGGGAGCAATGGTCACATACATGGGGAGCGAGATACACAAAAGGACGTTGCCGCTCGAAACCGCTAACGGAATTATAAAAAGTCTTTCGGAAAGTGCCGGTGTTGGATATATAACGGCCAACACGGAAGAGGGGTATTTTACCAACCAGCCGATAGACAAAGAAGATCCCGGGTGGTTTGACTATTATCATGCCATATGCCGAGATTTTGATAAAAACCCTTTAAAATGCGGTGTTTATAAATTGACTGTGGAAATCATGGAACCGGCGCTTGCCTATGCGGTAACAGACAAATTCGAAGATGTAAAGATGATTCCTTATGTGGGGGAAGTTTGGTATAGTTATGCGCATGTGTCGGCTGCAAAGTGGGAAGGGATAAAGGCGCTTTCGAAGTATCTCTCGATTTCGCCTGAAAATATTGTGGCTTTTGGGGACGACTATAACGATGTTGAAATGCTTGAAAAATGCGGAATCGGGGTCGCGGTGGCAAATGCGGTGGATGAAGTCAAAAGGCGCGCCGACGAAATTTGCGAAAGCTGCGATGATGACGGGGTTGCTAAGTGGCTTGAGAGCTGGTGTTTGTTCCAGCCGGTCTGAGAAATTTGGCGCGGTCTTGTTTGCTCCGGCGTGTGTATTGAATAAATAACAAATATAAAAGGCGGAAACCGGGTGAGGTTCTGTTGTAAGAAAACTGTCATCCTGAACGCAGTGGAAAATCTTAACAGAAAGATTCTTCGCTACGCTCAGAATGACACCAATGTTTTTTATGTCAGAAAGCCTCTAACGGGTTTCCGCCTTTGGTGTTTTATCGTCTTTTTACGGAGTTATAGCATCTTGAAAATCAGTAAACGTCCTTTATTCGCAAAGTTCAAGACTGCGGAGACGAATATTTTTGACTCACGTATTCGTGCATTGTGTCGGCGACACGGCGGGAGACGAGGACGGCCTCAACAACGGTTTTTGCGCCGGTTACAACATCGCCGCCCGCAAAAATACCCTCCTTGGAGGTGCGCCCGAAATGGTCCACCGACACAAGCCCCGACCTCCCGACGTCAATTCCGGTGGTGGAGGAGACAATCACGGAGCGAGGTCCCTGGCTGATGGCGATGATTACGGAGTCAGATGGCTCGAGTTTTTCAGTACCGCCGATAGGGCGAACCTGTTTCTGCCCGTTTTCATCTGAAAAAACCTCGGAATCGGCGAAAATAACACCGTCGTCGGTGATTTCAACCACCGACTTCATAAGCTCGAAGCGTATCCCATCAATTTTGGCGTATTCGACCTCTCCGGGATGGGCGGTAATGCCTGATTCCGCATCCAGATGGCTGAAAATTTGAACATGGCGGCAGCCATGCCGAACAGCGGTGCGTGCGGCGTCTACAGCGACGTTGCCCGCTCCGATAATGGTCAGCGAATCACCGAGACGGTAAGCGGCGGGACTTTTCAGGTACTCTATGGCGTAATGCACATGGCCGAAGCTCTCGCCCTTGATATTCAGGCGGTAGGGCTGCCACACACCCGTGCCCATAAATACGGCGCGAAATCCGTCACGAAGCAGGTCGTCAACACTCAGATTTGTGCCGATGGAGGTATTCGGGCGAATTTTTACGCCGCTGCGGTACAGGATGTCTACTATGCGGTCAATGATGGTTTTAGGAAGGCGAAATTCCGGGATGCCGTAGCGCAAAACGCCGCCTATGGAATTCTGTCCTTCAAATATAGTTACATCATAGTTTTTCCTTGCCAGCAAAAATGCGATAGTGATGCCGGCCGGACCGGAGCCGATTATGGCGATTTTCCCGTTTTCTTTTGTAGAGGGGACGGGCTGATAAATATTAAGATAGAAGTCCGAAATATATTTTTCTATGGCGCTTATGAAAACGGGCGCACCGCTTTTGCCGAGAACACAGTGCCCCTCGCACTGGTTTTCCTGGTGGCATACGTGACAGCATACGAGTGAGAGTGGGTTGTTTTCGAATAGCATTTTTCCCGCAGCTTCCAATTTGTTATCCAAAAGAAGGGCAATGGCATCCCGAATCGGGGTCGCGATGGGACAACCTTTTGCACAAAGCGGCGTTTTGCATTGAAGGCAGCGCTTTGCGTCCTCAATGATATGTTTACTCAAGTGTACACCCCCTGATAATTATAATATACATCTCTTCATTATACACGGAGTTATGGGTGAAATCCACCTAAATGATTATAGGGAAAATATTCGGCGGACGACCTTGGGAATTTCGGAATAGAAAAAATACACTAAGCCGCACAAAAAACAGCTCCGCCGACAAGGATGGCCTTTTGGAGTCTGCTTTTTGTGCGGCTTGGCCGCATTTTAATTATTTGTCTTCCAGAGTTTCCTCGACTTCTACCATCTTTCCGAGTACGATTTCCTCAGGAATAAAAACTTGTTTGCATTGCGGACACTGCAAGAATTTTTCAGAAACCTTATATGTCAAGTAATACAGGTTTGTGGTGGCGTATTCCAGATTACAATTACATTTAAGGCAGACTAAATCGCTTTCGTTTATTGTTGCCATCAGCGTTCCTCCTCAATAGCCAGCCTGTGCATATACGCGTTAAATACCCGGTATCCGTCGTCTTCCGGCGCGTATTCAACCCAACAGGTGATGTTACCTATTTCCAAATGTGCAATGAGGTGGCCTGTTTCGATATTCATAAGCTTATTTGACGTGTTCTCCGCAAAGGAAATCACTTTCCGGAGATATTCCTCACAGACATTTCTGCTATCGAATATGTCGCGAAATTCATCGGAAAAAACCAGCTTTGCAGAAGAAGCGTTCAATTCGTTTCCCATTGTTATTCCTCGATATTCAGCCGGTGGCTGTAAGTGCTTTTCAGCTCATAAACGTCGTTGTCGTCCTTGGAATAGACCGTCCAGTAAGTCCTTTCACCAACTCGAAGATGTGCGACGCGATTTTTGGTGCTCGGGTCATAGAGAACCCGTCCGCTTTCCTCAGCGGTTTGAATTGACTTCAAAAGGTCGTCCGCGACGATGAAGTGCTTGTGCATTCTCTCACGCAGAGCGTCGCTAATGATAAGGGCGCTGTAAGGCGAAAAGACGGTTATATCGTCCTCGCTCCAGAATTCCTTCAACATATCGGCTTTCAGCTGCCGTCTGGTCTGCCGCCTGTCGGATTTTGTGGCGGCTTCCCGTC
>JGI994J12354_10004568_pt1 | contig 12367 bp, 8 predicted proteins | sample IntmicLarv3ML3BL_FD_12354 | JGI IMG/M metagenome (IMG submission 12354) | reverse complement strand
CACATTCTGTAGTTGGTCTGTCGTTATCATTTTAAATTGGTTTAAATATTATTACTCTCTGTACATTTTTTCTATAGCTGCCGCATAGTGCTCATTTATTATCCTGCGGCGGTATTTAAAGCTTACTGACTACCTCCTCCGATTCTGTGCATCCTCGCGCTCCAACACATTCTGTAGTTGGTCTGTCGTTATCATTTTTAATTGGTTTAAATATTATTACTCTCTGTACATTTTTTCTATAGCTGCCGCATAGTGCTCATTTATTATCCTGCAGCGGTATTTAAAGCTTACTGACTACCTCCTCCGATTCTGTGCATCCTCGCGTTCCAACACATTCTGTAGTTGATCTGTCGTTATCATTTTTAATTGGTTTAAATATTATTACTCTCTGTACATTTTTTCTATAGCTGCCGCATAGTGCTCATTTATTATCCTGCGGCGGTATTTAAGCGTATCGGTTACCTCGCCCGACTCCATCGTAAACGGACGGGCAAGCAAGGTGAAACGCTTAATCTTCTCAAATGAAGCAAACTCTTTCTGGTATATCTCAATACGGCTCTCAATCAGACGATGTATTCTTTCGCTTGCCAACAGCTGCTCGGTAGTGGCATAGGCTATGCTGTTTTCCTTTGCATATTCTTCCAGCAGCGGAAAATTGGGTGCTACGAGTGCCGAAACAAACTTGCGCTCATCGCCAATCACGACAATTTGCTCAATGTATTTATCGGCGGCAATGCGCGATTCAAGTGCTTGGGGAGCAATGTATTTCCCGTTCGATGTTTTAAACAGGTCTTTTATGCGTTCGGTCAACACAATCTCGTTTTTGTCGGTCAGGTATCCGGCATCGCCCGTACGGAACCAACCATCAATAAAGGCTTCTTTCGTTAACTCAGGCTTATTGTAATAACCACAGGTAACGGTCTCGCCTTTTACCTGAATCTCATTGTTTTCACCAATTCGCACCTCTACGCCAGGCATAACTGTACCAACAGTACCTAAAGTAAACCCTTTTTGAACGAAACACGACACCGTAGCGGTAGTTTCACTAAGACCGTAGCCATATGTAAGCGGAATATTTACCGAATGCAAAAACTCGTTTATGCTGTCGGCCAACGGCGCGCCGGCACAAGGGTAAATGTTTCCGTTGTTGATACCGATCTTTTTTCTTAAAAGGGTAAAAATGGTTTTATCGTAAAACCAAAACGACAGACGCAGGCCAAAGGGCGCTTTTTTTCCTTCGTTTACATAATCAAGGTTATGCTTTTTCCCAACGGCGATAGAGCGGGTAAAAAGCCATTTTTTTATACCGGTGGCGTTCGATATAACCTCGTTGACACCAACATACACCTTCTCCCAAAAACGCGGCACGCTGCACATGGCCGAGGGGTTTACCTCCGTTACCGTTTGGGCAATAACCTTGGGGTCGCGATTTATCGAAATTTTCACCCCTGCGTGCATCAAATAATAGCTCCATGTTTTCTCAAAAATGTGCGCCAACGGAAGGAAACACATCGAATGGTCTTTGTCGGTCAACATGGTAAGCCGTATATCGTGAATGCGGAATCCCTCTTTAAAGCACGAATGTTTAAGCATTACCCCTTTCGACTCGCCCGTTGTGCCCGAGGTATAGAGAATGGTTGCCAAGTCATCGAATGACGTGTTTGCCATCCGTATCTTTACCGTTGACTCAGAGAACGACGTGTCGCCCAACTTCACAAAATCGTCGAAGTAAATGCTTGTCTTATCGTCGGGGTGGAAGATTACTTCGTTATCGAAAACAATCAGCCGCTCTAACTTTGTGGTACGCTGCGCGATAAAGGCATTGTTGTATTGAAGCTGCTCGCCCACAAAAAGAAAACGGATTTTGGCATCGTTAACAATGTATTCGACTTGCGAAGGCGAACTGGTCGGGTACATGGGCACTGCCACGGCACGATTAGCAAAAATGGCAAAGTCAGTGACGAAGCACTGCGGCATATTTTGCGAGTAAACACCAACGTTTTCGGTCTCTTCTACTCCAAATTCGGCCATCGCCTCTGCCGCCTGCATAGTCTGATCCGAAAGGCTTCGCCATGAGATGCGCTTCCATTTCCCTTTCTTCTCGTCTTTGTATCTTAAAATTGTACGGTCTTTGTATTTATTGGCCTGTTTGTGCACCAATTCGGCCAAATGCACTATTTCTCTCATACCTTCAGGTTTTAAAATTTCGCACAAAGTTACGATTTTTGTGCGAAAAAATGACCTTTTTCTCCATATCTCTCACTAAAAACTGCAAATCGGAATGCGAATAGTGAAGAATTTACTACCTTTATCGTGTGAATATTCGCCCTATTTTCCTCTCCCTTATGGATAAAGACACCCTATATTACAGTGCTATAGATCTGCTGAAAGAGCTGATTGCCATCCCTTCGCTCAGCCGCGAGGAGCAACCGGTTGCCGATAAGCTAGAGGCCTTTTTGCTTGATCAAAAACTGACACCCAGGCGAATAGGCAATAACGTGTGGGTTGAAGCCGCCCCCTACAGAAGCAACGTGCCCACCCTGCTGTTGAACTCGCACATAGATACGGTTAAGCCCGTCAGCGGCTGGACGCGCAACCCGTTCGCCCCTATCGAAGAGGGCGATTTGCTGTACGGGCTGGGTAGTAACGATGCCGGAGCAAGCGTAGTGTCGCTGTTGCACAGTTTCTTCATTTTAAAAGAGAAAGAGCAACCCTATAACCTGATTTTCTTAGCCTCGTGCGAAGAGGAGGTTTCGGGCGCTAACGGTGTAGAACTGGCACTTGGGCAGCTGCCGCCCATCAGTTTCGCCGTAGTGGGCGAACCGACCGGCATGCTGCCGGCCATTGCCGAAAAGGGGTTAATGGTGTTAGACTGCACCGCTCGCGGCCAATCGGGACATGCCGCCCGCAACGAAGGGATAAATGCCATTTACGAGGCCATGCCCGATATTGAATGGTTCAGAACGCATCGTTTCCCAAAAACAAGCCCATTGTTAGGCGAAGTAAAAATGAGCGTGACCATGATTAACGCCGGCACACAGCACAACGTAGTGCCCGACGAATGCCGTTTTGTCGTTGATGTCCGGAGCAACGAGCACTACACAAACAAAGAGCTGTTCGGCCTGATAAGCCAATCGGTACGATGCGAAACAAAAGCCCGCTCGTTCCGGCTGAACTCATCAGGCATCGCCACCGGCCATCCGTTTATAAAACGCACATCGCTTATGGATTTGCAGCCGTTTGGCTCGCCAACCCTGTCAGACCAGGCGTTGATGCCCTTCCCCTCCGTAAAAATAGGGCCGGGAAAATCGGAGCGTTCACACACCGCCGACGAATACATAAAAAAGAGTGAAATCAGAGAGGCATTAGAGATCTATCCCAAGCTGTTGGAGGGATTGGCATTATAATCAACCCACCTTTTTATCAATATAAAGCAGATACCATGCCGATAGAAGCCCGTTATAGTGGCGTATCTTTTTGTACTTCTCCGCGCGTTTAAGATCGAGGCAAATTCTGTCCGAAAACAGTTTAGCGCAAGAAAAATCGCTTTGCCACAAATCGCGCCGTTGCAAAAAGAGAAAAAAGAATGGAATCCTCATCAGCCACAGTCTTACCCGTTGTTTTTTTTCGGCAAACCAAGAAACGCGTGACTCGTTCTCAAACAGAATACCCCTCTCCGAAAACATTTCCCAAACAGTCTCTACATAAAAGTTCTTATTTATTTTATAGGGATAAGACAGTGCGAAAAAGAACGACGTAAACATCTCGTCCCAAAAAGGCAACACGTATTGATACCCGAAAAAATCCCATATCTTAGATGAATTCACAATCTGTTTCGGCTGCCGCTCTTTAACCTGCCACGTTTCGTATAATAAATAACGCCTTTTTTCATCACACTTGTAACCGCGCATCGCATCGGAAATATCGTTGGTCAACATCGCGTGTGCTGCCTTATCAAGAATACGAAGACTCGCATTTTTCATCAAAGCATATCGCGCAAGCTCCCGCACATCGGTCATCTTATCCATACCGGAAATTAAGAAATTGCCCGCCACACCATCGGCCGAATGGCCCGGAATAAACACTGCGTTATCAGGAATCAACCCCTTTGTTTTTAAGTGGTATGCCGCCAGATATTCCTGAAAATAAGAAAATGAGCTGAAGTTGGAGGCAAAGTCTATCCACTCCCTAAACATCTCTGATGCCATTACATCCTGCCCGGCATATTCGGAATAGTCAATAAATAACCATTTAAAGCCTAACGCTTCGGCACTTTTCCGGGCATTCTCTTTCTCGGGCGTATCGGGCGCGCCATAAGTGAAGCAGAGTACATTTTCATAGTTTGCCTCTTTAAGCATCAACGCAAGCAGGCGTGAGTCATTGCCACCGCTCAACGGCAGCAAAACAGGCCGGCCGGCAAGCTGCATCACCAAGCGTTCCGACAATCGGGCAATCATTTGCCGGAAATCGGCTTTCAGCTGTTCTTTGCTATGGGTCGAAACCTCACCGCCAATCTCTTTATAAAATTGCCGACTAACCTCTCCAGCACAAAAAAGCAATGCCTCTTGCGCTTGTATTTGATATACTCCACTCAACAACGTATCGCGCCCCAGTACGTAACCTATGGCCTCGAACTGCAAAGCCGCCCTGTTGTTAAGCGGCAAGGGGTTATCATTGTCCAACAACAAAGCAGGCGTATCGGAGATGTAAAACACCTCTTCTTTCGTACAATAGAATAGCGGAAAAACCCTTGCCGCATCGGTAGCAGCAAACACCTCATTGTTGTGCGAAACAACGACCGAGAAAAGCCCTGTTGCCCGCGCAAGCCTCAACAAAAAATCGTCGTATCCGGTCATATCCCGAAAATAGCCAAGTAGACTCTCGCCTTCGCACAACTGCCCTCTATCCGTAAAAAGATATCCTTTCACGAAAATGGCTTCGTCAGAAAACCAATGAAACCCCAAACTCCTATTCTCCGATAGCGCAACTTTTATCATAGCTTTTTATCCAACTGAAATAACAACACAACACCACCATCATAACCGCTACGCCCGAAGCAGAGAAAAGCCCAAGCGCAAGCGGCATATCGGCAAAAAATATTCCAACCGAGAGCGCCCCCATCCGAAAAAAAAGGTAAACCACATCGATCCAGAAGGCGTACTTTTGTTTTGCGAAAACTAATGCGATAGAAGCCAGTGGCGTTGAGAGCAACACCATAAATATCCACGGAAGTATTATCCTGAAATAACTGCCTGAGGAAATCCACTCAGCTCCAAGTATAAATCCGAACAACTGTTCGGCAAAATATCCGGCAAGTAGAAATGCCGGCAAAGCTATCGCGAAAACAATTTTTAAGTACCATGCAAAAATCGGCATCATCTGCCCACCTCTGTTTTTTAAGTCCGAGAATTTTTCGAACAATACCCGGTAAACCGACCCCGAGAAAACATTCACCGGCCTGAAGGCAAGCGTAAAGGCCATTGAGTATAAGCCCACCTCGGCAGATCCGAACACTCCGATTAGCATGAAAAAAGGAAGATTTCCCGAAAGAGAATTCAGAAAATTTCTTGTCATCACATAACGCGGAAACTGCCGGTAGTCGACTAATACCCGCTTTGTTTCATTATACGACGGGAAAATGAAGAGCCGGAACAACCGTTTTTTTACAATCTCCACTGCGTAAATAGCAAGAGAAACCATTTGCGAAAGCAGTGCGGAAGCAATCAGCGCGACATAAGACAACCGGAGAAACCCACCGCCCAAGCGAAACAGGGCGTTGGTCACGCCCATTCCCGAAATAGAGAACGAAATCTCTTTATACAATTTGTAGCGGTTAAACAGAAACGTACACAGCTGCAATAACCCTACAACAAATACATATACCGGCAATAAAAAAAATGAATCGGAAAATTCAACCACCTCAACAACAAACCGGTTGAACAAAACAAACAAAAAAGTGAGCAATACGGCAATGCCTACGGCATAAACCCCTACGCCAACGATAGAATAGGCCTCTTTGTCTCGTTTAGGTAGCAGTACGGCCTCTTCAAGGCTCAATGTGCTCATGCGCCCGACAATATCTCCAACGCTCAAAAAGAGTGCTAACAACCCAAAATCGGCAGGAGAAAAAAACCGCGATAAAACCGGATAAACAGCCAAAGCTAACAACTGCACAAGCAGGTTGGCAGAAAATAACTTCCCGACATTCGCTATTATATCGTTTGTGATGAGCCCCTCTTTACTCATATGCCGGCAAAAGCCTGTTGTTTTTAGTTTACTTCTTTATCCAATGCGCCGGATTCTGCCAAATTTTGTCTCTTTGAAGCTGAAAACGCAGAATAGAGCCAAGTTCTTCATCGTTATAAACACGGCCAATCTGCTGCCCAATAGACACTCTATCTCCTTTTTTGACATATATTTCATCAAGGTTGGCATAAACAGTAATGTAGTTTCCATGTTTCACTACAACAGCCATATCGTTTCGCGCCGAAGAGGTCCAGGTAACCACCCCGTTAAACACCACTTTGACCCGGGCGCTTGCTTCGGTCTGAATATCAATTCCTTTATTATCAACTGTCACTTGTCTCTCTCTGCGATGTGGGTGCACTCCGAAAGCATCTACAACAGTTGACGATCCACTAACCGGGTAAGGCAACCGCCCTTTGTTTTCGCCAAAGCTGCTTGACAGTTTCTGCTCTTGCTTTGTCATGGCAAGCCCTCCGGGTGTTTCACTTTTTCGTTCACTGGCTGCCCCTTCCGCTTTTTGAGCTTTCTGTGAGGCTTCAATTTCACGGGCTATATGCTCTTCAATTTGGCGGTTCAGCTCATCTATGCTCTTTCTTTTTCCCGCTATCAGATCCCGCAGCCTCTTTTCCTCTTTTTTCATTTCGCCCAACTTCACTTGCCTCTCTTGCTCCTCTTTTTTCAGCGTCAACGACTCTTCTTCTTTCTGTGCCAATAGCGAAGCCTTCGCTTTCTTTTTTTGCTCAAGCTCGTCTCTTTTTGCCTGCAGCTCCATTTGCTTGTTTTTTATCGATTGCGCCTGAATACGCTGCCATGACGAATATTCTCTCAAATAGCGCATTCGCCTGAGCGACTGGCTGAACGATTCGGCCGAAAGAACAAACAGAATCTTATCTTGTGCTTTTCGTCCTCGTTGCATGGTTTGTAAGGCTTTTCCGTACTGCTTTTGCTTTTCGCCATATTCAATCCGCAGCTTCTCTATTTCCTTACCCAGTGCGGTAATTTCTTTTTCAAAAATTTTTGTCTCTTCAAGCAAAAGAGCAATCACTTCGCTCCGGGCTTCGATTTGCCGTGTTAACAGGTTGATCCGGCTAACCTGCGATTTTGAATTGTTTTCGGTCTGTTTTAATAACGCGGTTGTCTCTTTTATCTCTTTATTCAAAGTCAACCTCTTCGATTCAAGAGCTTTCGTTGCCTTCGAATTTTGCGCAACCGTACCAAAAACCAACAGTATCAACAGTAAAAGCCAACCTATTCTCTTCATACCATTATTTATTTAAGTTGGTCTAACGAGATTTTCTGATACCGCGACGAAACGGAAGTGTCAATATCTATTTGCCTATCTAATTGAAAATCGGAGCTTTTCATCAGCAGCTCTACATTCTCGTTTCCGAACGACACGGCAACATGAACCGACGAGGGGAATTTTTTCTTTTGCAACGGTACAAACGAGCCATAACTCCATTGAATCGATGCCCTCTCGAGCCGGTCGCTTACCGTTGTACGTATTAAAGAGCCTGTCGTGTCTAACATAAATTGGCAATCGTAGATCGTTGACTCGCCTTTAGGGGTGTAGTTTACACCATCGGCTGCCGGGCTGTCGTTGAACGAACGGAATGCTACGGGCTGTTTTTGCTGCGGATAAAAAATCTGATTTGTAAACAACGCCTGAAGCATCTCAAAATCGAGCTTCATGTTCAATGCTTTCTCCAACTCCCCTATCGGTTCGCTCACATATCGTTTACCCATTCTGTCGATCAGCAAAAAATTCCCGGGCGTTAGCACTACCCGAAACAGCTCGATGCCCAAAACAGGATGAATGGAGAGGTTTACGGCCTCACCTTTTACCATTTTCAATGTCGCCCGCGAGGACATTGTCTTTCCCGACCGGGTAAATTCAACATTGACTTTCGCCTGCAATGTTTCATACTCTATGGCATTATCGAGGCAAGCATTAAAGCGCGCCTGCCCGTCTTTGAGTACGGGCACAACCCCCTCTTTCGCCGTCCGGCACGAGGAGATAAAAAAAACAAAGCAAAGCAATATGTATCCCGTTCTACGCATCATAAAATTACATCTTGGTCAAGTGTTTTTATCCTATATTCTTCTTCGCCCGAAACGGTCGCGATTTTCGTTTGCAACGACTCTGACGACGGGTTAAAAGAGAATGCTTTTTTCCATTCGCGCACAGCACCCTCCTTATCGCCTAGTTTAAGCAATATATCGCCGTAATGCTCAAGAATTTCAGGCTCTTCTCCTCCTCCGTTACTGATGGCACTTTCAATATAAATCTTTGCCAACGTATAGTTTCCCTGCATGTAAAATACCCATGCATAGGTGTCTAAGTAGGTGCTGTTTTTAGGGTCACTCCTAACGGTAATGGCGCTCATGCTTTCCGCCTTTGAGAGATCGCGATTTTCGAGCGACAAAAAATAGGCATAGTTATTCATAACCATGATGTTTTCGGGAGAGTAAACCAACGCCTCTTCATACGAGGCGAACGACTTTTCCTTTTCTCCCAGTTGGTAATAGAGGTCGCCTATTTGCCCGTAATAGTCAGAGCGTAACGCCCTATTTTCGGCCTCTATAACCTTAACCCCATCTAAAAAGGCGGCTAACGCCTCTTTCAGCTTACCTGTCTGGTAATAGGTTACTCCCAAAAAATAATACAATCCTGCCGATTCGGGGTGGTGCATCAATGCCTTGCGAGATGTGGCGATAACATTATCGTACTCTTCCTTTTTCAGATAAACCGACAAAAGGCGCATCCACACCGCGTGCAGCGAGGGGTCGATCTCGATGGCAAGTTGCAGTTGAAAACGCCCCTCTTCTTCCCGCTCTTGCGAGAGAAGAAGCAACCCGTAAGCCTGATGCAGTTCGGCCATTTGTGGGTGCTGATCTAAAAGAATGTCAAACAGGGCGTTCACGCTGTCCATGTCTTTGCCCGATCGTTGCAACATATCCATATACTGCGACAGAATAGCGAGCTTTATATCTATCTCTACATCAGGGCTTCCCAATGCTTTCTCCATAAGCAGGCTCGACTGTTCTTTATCACCAACAGCATCGTGATAGCTGACCATCGCCACCAACAAGTCGGGGTCGTCGGGGTCTATCCCGGCAGCGCGCCGGTAGTTTTCGTAGGCTTTATCAGAGTATCCTTTTTCAAGATATATTGACCCTAACAAAATCAGATAAGCGGCATCGGAAGGGTACTTTTCAATCAGCTTTTCAATCTCTTCAATGCCTTTTTTTTCTTCGCCTGCGGCCTCGTAAAGCTGAAATTTCCGCACCGAAATATCTTTGTCAATGCCAACATTCTGTTCCAAATTATTGTACACCTCAACGGCCTTTAAAAAGTCTTTTTGCTCGGCGTAGAGCTCAGCTAAATAATAGTTTACCTCCAGGTTTTCAGGATGTTCTTCAATAAGTGCCTCGTAAACCGGCACCGCCTCGGCAAGAGCCCCCTTCACAATCAGAAGCCTGGCATAAAGGACTTTATAATTAAAGTTGTTGCTTTCATCTACACTAATCGCCTGTTTCATACACAACAGGGCGGCATCGATGCGGTTTAGCCGGAGATAAAACTCCGAAAGCTCGAACAGGGCCGCCGACGAGGTAGAATCAATTGCCGCAGCATGGCGAAACATCTCGAACGCCGCGTCAAACTTCCCGTCATTTTTAAGCCGTATCCCTTCCAAATAAAAATATTGTGCCTTCCGGGCAACAGCAGGGTCTTCGGCTGCCGTCAGCAACAAAAAATTACCCGACAGCAGCAGCAAAAAAAGAATGATGTAACTTTTTCTCTTCATCATTTTTTTCCTGTATGCCCAAAACCTCCCGCCCCACGGCCGGTTTCGTCTAATTCACCGCACTCTGCCCACTCTACCCGCGCGTGAGCAGCAACTACCATTTGGCAAACACGCTCACCGTCGTCAATGGTAACCGTATCGTTCGACAGGTTTACCAAAATCACTTTTATCTCGCCCCTATAGTCGGCATCGATGGTTCCGGGCGTATTCAGCACCGTCAACCCTTGCTTAAACGCCAAGCCGCTGCGGGGGCGGATTTGCGCTTCGTAACCCTGCGGTAACGCGATAAAAATGCCGGTTGGCACCAGCACCCTCTGAAGCGGAGCCAACTGTATGGGCTCATCAATATTCGCCCGCAGGTCGAGCCCGGCTGAAAGTGCCGTCGCATACTCGGGCAACGGGTGTTTTGAGTTGTTTATTACTTTTACTTCCATAAAGGTATCTATTTTGTTTGCGAAGTTAGGTTATACTCACTATACTACAATAATAGAACAAACGACATTAACGTTTATTATATGTGTCGCCGATTATTTCCAATCGTTGTTTTCTTTGATTAATGCTGTCAAGGCATCGACCGCTTCTTTCTCAGGAATATTTTTCCGCACACAGGTTTTACCCTTATACAAATTGATTTTCCCCTTTCCTGCGCCTACATAACCGTAATCGGCATCGGCCATTTCGCCGGGACCGTTTACAATGCAGCCCATTACCCCTATTTTCAGCCCTTTCAGGTGAGCAGTAGCCCTCTTCACCTCGGCAACAGAGTGTTGAAGGTTAAAGGGAGTCCGCCCACAGCCCGGGCACGAAATATATTCGGTTTTTGTTGTCCGCGCACGCGCTGCCTGAAGTATTCCGTACAGGCTTCCCGTTATTTGCGACGTAGAAATACCGGGCTGGCCGGACAACATAATGCCGTCAGAGAACCCATCAAGCAGCAGCACTCCAAAATCGCATGCGGCAACAATTTGAAGGTCACTGATTCCGCTCTCAAAATAACGATGCCAAAATACTACGGGTACATTGCACGCGCAATTCATCAGCAGGTGCATTGCTCCCCTTTCCGAGCCCACCAAATTGCGGCGGTTCGAGTAGAGCAGCAGCACTACATTGGGCGAAGCAGCAAGCTTCTCTACCAACTCGTCCGACAGTTCGGTGCGGCTGGCGGCAACAAAAAGCAGAGGTGCGTTCCACCCTCTCTTCCCAAACTCCCGTATGGGAACAAGCGGAAAAAGACGGGGTTCGTCCCCGCTCCAAAAAGGCTCGTCAACAATAAATTTCTGATCCGGGNGTTTTTGCAACATCTGCTCAACATTTTCCCTGTTTTTCAGATAAATGTAATCGGGAGCTTCGCCCTCAACCGCCACTTCCTTTTCATCCTTTTCGCACACAGCAATGGTAACGGGCAGGTTACCGCCACCTATATTGCCGACAGCACGGCTCTTACGCCGGGTGCAAAAAACAGGGTCGAAATCCGGAAAGAGGGCTGCTTTTATGTAGGGGTGTTTCTCTCGTTTCAAGATATGCCGCATCAGTTTTTGAGCAACGGGAATCTCACATTCGGGCTCTTCGCTCAACGAAACGCGTATAGTGTCGCCAATGCCATCGGCCAGTAGCGCACCAATGCCAACGGCCGACCGGATGCGCCCGTCTTCGCCCTCACCGGCCTCTGTAACACCAAGATGTAGCGGAAACTCAAGCTGCTCTTCCCGCATCTGCTTTACTAATAACCGCACTGTTTGCACCATAACTACCGTATTCGAGGCTTTGATAGAGACCACCACATTAAAGAAATTCTCGTCTCTGCATATCCGCAGAAACTCCATGCACGACTCTACCATCCCTTGGGGGGTGTCGCCGAAACGACTCATTATTCGGCTCGAGAGGGAGCCGTGATTTACCCCGATGCGAATGGCTGTTCCATGCTCACGGCATATTTTCAACAGTCGTTTTAGCTGCCCCTCAACTTGACGCAATTCTTCAGCATAGGTCTCGTCACTGTACTCAACAACAGCACTTTCCCCTGTTTTGTAAACAAAATTTCCGGGATTGATACGCACCTTCTCCACATGCCGCGCCGCCTCTTCGGCTATTGCCGGGTTAAAGTGAATATCGGCCACCAACGGAAGGGTGTAACCCGCATCGGTCAACCCTTTCCTTATTTTTTTCAGATTTTTTGCCTCATTAATGCTTTGTGCCGTAAAGCGAACTAACTCACCGCCTGCATCGGCTATACGCATGGCTTGGGCAATGGCTTCATCGGTGTCCATAGTTGGCACGTTTGCCATCGACTGCAAACGAACGGCGCAATCACC
>JGI994J12354_10004567_pt1 | contig 12372 bp, 11 predicted proteins | sample IntmicLarv3ML3BL_FD_12354 | JGI IMG/M metagenome (IMG submission 12354) | reverse complement strand
GGGGCCCTTCGGGCCCCCGCCTCCCCAAAAAATTAAAAATCTCGTCCAATTGCCCCTTTATGAATGCCCTTGACCTTTCCGGCGCTTACGCCGCCTCACCAAAAAGGTGCCATGGCTATAGCGGTTGTACTCCAAAATCTCGTAGGCAATCATGCACACCCAGCCGCTCCCCATGGCCAAGGTGAGGGCGTTCAGCCCCATGCGGCCCACCATCATGTAGGCCAGCACGACCCGGATGGGGATTTGCACCAGAGTGGCGTTGAGGGTGACCCCCATCTTCCCCAGCCCCCGGAAGAAGCCCTGGAAGGCGTTGCACACCGCTGTCATGCTGTAGAGGAAGGCCATCACCCGCAGGTAGGAGAGCCCGGCGGCGATGGCCGCCGTCTCCTGGGGCAGCAGGAACCACAGCATGAAGCTTCGGGCGAAAATCAGCATGATGACGGCCAGCCCGGCACAGTAGATGAGGCCCATGGCGACGCCGATTTTGAGGCCGGCCCGGATGCGCTCGGGCTTGTCGGCCCCGCGGTTCTGGGCCACGAAGGTCGAAACGGCATCCCCCAAGGCGATGCCCGGCATGAGGGCGAAGCCGTCGATTTTTGACACGGCGTTGTAGGCCGCCATGGCATCGACACCCAAGGTGTTGACCGCCCCCTGCACCAGCAGGTAGCCCACATAGAGCACCGACTGCTGCACAGCGGCCACGCTGCTGTAGGACACCGTCCGGCGCAGCAGGGAGAAATCGATGGTCAGGTCTCGGGGCTTTAGTGTCAGCACAGGCACCTTAATCTGAATGTAGATGAGGCACAGCAGGGCCGCCAAAGCCTGGGCAATCACCGTGGCCAGGGCCGCGCCGGCCACCCCCATGGGACGCACCAGCACAAAGGTCAGCCCGATGTTGACCGCCGAGGACAGCGCCAGCACCACAAGAGGCACCTTGGCATTGCCCACCGAGCGCAGCGCGCTGGCCAGAATGTTGAACAGCAGCGTGAAGCACAGCCCCGCGATGGTGATGCGCAGATAGGTTCGCGCATCGGGGATGAGGCTCTCCGGCGTGTTGACCAGCCGCAGGATAGGCCCCGCCAGGGCGAAGGCGGCGGCGCTCAGGCAGACAGTGAAGCCCAAGCCGCACAGCAGCGCGGTGGAAAACTCCCGCTTGAGCAGCTCATAGGCCTTGGAGCCGTAAAACTCGGCGAAGAGCACCGACGCACCCATGGAAAGGCCGATGACGATGAACATGAGCACATTGAAAACCGAGCCCGCCGTGCCCACAGCAGCCAGAGCGTCCTTGCCCACCAGCCGCCCCACCAAAATGGAGCCCACCATGCTGTAAAGCTGCTGCAGCAAATTGGTCAGCAGCAGCGGCACTGTGAACCACAGCATCAGCCGGGGCACACTGCCCGAGGTCATGTCTCGCATAAAAAGCCCGCTCTCTCTTGAGGGATGGGGAACCTCATTCATTATAGGAGCATCGGCGGGCAATGTCAAAGGGGTATGGTAAAATTGACAGGGCAGGCGGGAATCTTGTATAATGTAGGGCGTAACGACCTCGGCCGTGTCCGGCAAGACCGAGGCCGTTCGCGGATTCCTTGATGCGCTAAGACCTTGAGGCTTCACCTCAAATGCCACAAGCTTTTTTCGCGGCTTTTTCTCCGGCGCCGCGCAGCGGCGTCTTATGCCATAGTTGCGGAGCCGGATTCATTCCGGCGCGAGCAACATACCAAACAAACCCCAAATCGCGAAAAATCCTCAGATTTTTCGCGAAGCCGGAGGCACGAATGCTTGAAAAAACCCTAACCACTCTCAGCGGCACGGTCGTCCTCGATGCCCTGGTGCAGCCCGAAGCAAATGACGCCGCCGCCGGCCCCTTCACCCTCCGGGGCGATGTGCTGCTGCGCTGGAACGACGGCGCGGTCACAGTGGCCGTGGTGCCCGACGGCGTCCGGGAAATTGGCCGCTGGGCCTTCCGGGACTGCGTGGCCCTGACCGAGATCGTGCTGCCAGACAGCGTCGCCGCCGTCGGCTTCGAGGCCTTCCGGGGCTGCACCGGGCTGAGCCGGCTCAACATTCCGGCCGGCGTGCGCACCATCGGCGCACGGGCTTTTTTGGGCTGCCCCGGGCTGGCCGGCCTCAAGCTGCCCGACGGCGTGGCCGCCATGGCCGCCCAAGGCCGGCGCAGCCTCGAGACCTTTGTCTCCGGCCGCACCGAGGCGGACGTGGGGGGGATTTTGGCCCGGGCGGGGGATTTCCTCATCCGCGGGGGCGAGCTGCTGCAATACCTGGGCCGCGCCGCCTTGGCCGCGGTGCCCGAGGGCATCACCGCCATTAAGGATCAAGCCTTCCGGGGCTGCGACACCCTGCGGGGCGTCGCCATCCCGGCCTCGGTGGAGTATATTCACGACCACGCCTTTGCAGACTGCCGCGGGCTGGCCGAGGTGACGCTGCCGGACACCCCCATCAGCTTTGGCCAGGCCGTCTTCAGCGGATGCACGGCGCTGGAAGCCATTAATTTTTCCGGGCGGCAGTCGCCCGACCTCTTTGCCGGATGCACCGCCCTGCGGCAGCTCGTGCTGCCCGAAAGGGTAGCCGAGGTATCGTCCAACACCTTCACCGGCTGCACCCATCTTGCGCGCCTGACCGCCCTGGGTGCCGAGGCCGTGGTGCGCAGCTGGGGCTTCTGGCCCCGGGCGGGGGATGAGGTGGTGGGCAGCTGCCAAACGGCCCTCATCGCCCCGCGCATCGCGCCCGAGGCGGCAGTCGGCACGGCCATCCGGGCCGGCCTTGTGCTGGGATATCTCGATGCCCCGCACCTCTATGACGACGCCCAGGCCGCTCAATACGAGGCCTTTCTCACGGCAAGCCGCGATGCCTTGCTCCACCACGCTGCCCGCCACGGTCTGCTGCCGCTGCTCGAGTGGTACATCCATCGGGATGCCCTGCCGGGCGAGGCCCTTCCGGCCCTGGTGGCCCTGGCCCAGCAGAGCGGCCGGACCGAGACGGCAGCCCGGCTGCTCTCGCTGGAGCTCGGCGGCCTGGACGCCGCCGAGGCCCGGACGGCGCGGGACATCGCCGATTTGTTGGGAACGTGAGGTGACCGCCATGGTTTTTTGTCCAAAGGGAACAAAAAACGTCAAGCTGCACGGTGTGCAACATTGCGTGGACACAAGCCGCGAAGGGAAGTGCGAGGCCCTGGCCGTCGAGCTCATGACCCACGCCCGGGCCAGCCTGCTTATGCATCTGCGCTACATGGGCATCGCCATCGGGCGTCTCGACCTGACGCCCCAACCGGGCCTGCCCATGGCCACCAACGGCGAGCGGGTCTTCTTCGACCCCGACCATGTGCTGGACATCTACCGCGCCGAGCCCGAGGCCCTGACCCGGGATCTCCTTCACGGGGTGCTCCACTGCGTGTTCAGCCATCTTTTTGTCGATGAGGCCATCGACCGGATGCGGTGGAGCCTCGCCTGCGACATGGCCGTCGAGCATGCCATCAACGGCCTGGGCGGCGGCCTCACCGCCCGCCGGCAGGGGGCACAGGCCGGCATTCTGGCCGCTTTGCCGGAGCGTGTGCGGCCCTACACCGCCGAGAAAATCTATCGCTGGCTGCTGAGCAGTGAGGCCGACCCCCTGGCCCTGCAGGAGGCCTTCTACGCCGACAACCACAGCCTGTGGTATGCCGAAACCGAGGGATATCAGTCCATGAGCGAGGGCGGCGACAGCGAAATGCGCCGCCCCCGGGACAAACAGCAGCGCGCCCGGGAGTGGAAGCGGGTGGGCGAGCAAATCGAGGTCGACGCCGAGACGGCCTCCCACCGCCAGGAGGGCGGCGCCGGGTACATCGTGCAAAACCTTCGGCCTGTCACCCGCCGCCGTTACGATTACGAGGCCTTCCTCCGCCGCTTCGCCGTCCTCGAGGAGGAAATGCGCGAGAGCCCCGACGAGTTCGATTACAACTTCTACACATACGGCCTGCGGCTTTACCAAAACATGCCCCTCATCGAGCCGCTGGAGTACCGCGAGGCTTACAAAATCAAGGATTTTGTCGTGGTCATCGACACCTCGGGCTCGGTCAGCGGAGAGCAGGTACAGCGCTTTGTGCAAAAGACCTACGACCTGCTGCGGCAGAGCGAGAGCTTCGGACGGCGGGTGCACCTGCGCATCCTTCAGTGCGACGCCCAGGTGCAGGAGGACACCGCCATCGACAGCCCCGAGGCCCTGGAGGAATACCTGAGCACCCTGCGGCTCAAGGGCTTTGGGGGCACCGACTTCCGCCCGGCCTTCCGGCATGTGGATGCCCTGATAGAGAAGGGTGAGCTGACAAGCCTGCGGGGCCTCATCTACTTCACCGACGGCTTCGGCCTCTTCCCCGAGGTGCGCACCCGCTACGAGACTGCCTTTGTCTTTGTCACAGATACCCCCGAGGACATCCCGCCCGTGCCCGTGTGGGCCATCCGCCTGATTCTGCCGCCCGACGAAATATAGAGCATTCGAGGTACCGCCATGAACATCAAGGACGCCAAGGAGCAAATCAAAAACGCCATCCGCGTTTACTTTTCAAAGGATGATTTCGGCAACTTTATCATCCCGCCCGAGCGGCAGCGGCCGGTCTTCCTCATGGGCCCGCCGGGCATCGGAAAAACGGCCATCATGGCCCAAATCGCCCGGGAGCTGGGGGTGGGGCTGCTGTCCTACTCCATGACCCACCACACGCGCCAGAGCGCCCTGGGCCTGCCCTTTATCACCAAAAAGGTCTACGGCGGCCGGGAGTACGACATCTCGGAATACACCATGAGCGAGATTATCGCCGCCGTCTACGAGGTCATGGAGGCGTCGGGGCTCCGGGAGGGCATCCTGTTCCTCGATGAAATCAACTGTGTCTCCGAGACGCTGGCCCCGGCCATGCTGCAATTTTTGCAATACAAGACCTTTGGCCGCCACCGGGTGCCCGACGGCTGGATTGTCGTCACCGCCGGAAACCCGCCCGAGTACAACAAATCGGTGCGCGAGTTCGACACGGTCACCTGGGACCGCCTCAAGCGCATCGACATCGAGCCCGACTTCGAGGCCTGGAAGGCCTTCGCCTTCGAGCAGGGCGTCCACCCCGCCGTGACCACCTATCTGGAAGCGCGGACGGAGGACTTCTACAGTGTCGAGCAGACAGCGGGGGGCAAGCAATTCGTCACGGCCCGTGGCTGGGTCGACCTTTCCGACATGCTGCACCTCTACGAGGAAAAGGGCATCGCCGTCGACGGGCGGCTCATCTCACAATACCTCCAAAAGCCCGAGGTGGCGGCCCGCTTTGCCATCTATTATGACCTCTTTCAAAAATACCGCAGCGATTACCAGATTGACGCCATCCTGGCGGGCGAGGCCTCCGCGGACATCCTCAATCGGGCCAAGGCGGCCCGGTTCGACGAGCGGTATTCCCTCCTGGGGCTGCTGCTGGACAGCCTTTCGGGGGACATCCGGCAGGTGCGCGAGCTGGACAGCGCCGGGAGGCTGCTGCTGGACGCCCTCCGGGCCGTCAAGGCCGACCTGGAGGCCGGCACGGCCCTCAGTGCCGCGCTTGAGGCCCAAATGGCCGCCATCGAGGGCCGCATCGAGCGCGGCTTGGCCGCTCAGAGCCTCCAAAGCGGCGACCGCCGCACCCTCCAGCGGGCGGCACGAGGCCTGGAGGAATTACTGGGCATCACCGGCAAAACCCCGGGGGCCGACATGGCCGCCTGCGCCGAGTTCTACCGCGAGTACGCGGATCAAAAGGCCGAACGGGCCGCAAGCGCCGGCGCAAAGCTCGAGCATGCCTTCACCTTCTGCGAGCAGGCCTTCGGCCAGGGGCAGGAGCTGCTCATTCTGGTCACCGAGCTGACCCTCAGCGAACCGTGCGCCTGGTTCATCGCCGCCTTCGGCAGCGCCGGCTACCGGCGGCACAACAAGGGATTGCTTTTCCACGAGCGGCAGAAGGAGCTGATTGCCAAGCTCGATGCGCTCGACGAATAAGAGCGGCCATGGGCCGTCGTGCAGCTCGGCGAAGAAATCTAAACAGACAAAAACCGGGTTTTTTGGTGCGAAAACCCGGTTTTTTGGCAAGTTTTTTTGCCGCAACAGCTATAAAACTGTGAACATATCGTGTATAATAGCTGCAATACAGCTGTTCTGCGCGGTTAAATCGGCTATAGCCACAAAAGGCGCAGCACATTTTCGGTGGTGACGGCCAGATTTTCCGCCGTCAGCGGGCCGGCCTCCTCCAAAGTCATGGGCCGCGTGTTGATGGAAAAAACGGCGGTCACGCCCTCGGCATAAGCCCCGCGCCAGCCCTCTCCCAGGCCGCCCACCAAAGCGATGACGGGCACCCCTCGGGCTTTGGCCCTTCTCGCCACCCCGATGACCACCTTGCCCCCCAGGCTCTGGCTGTCCAGCCGCCCCTCGCCGGTGAGCACCAGGTCGGCCCCCGATAGCAGGCCGTCGAAATCCACCGCGTCGAGGACAGTGTCGATGCCGGGACGCAGGCTCGCCCCCAGCAAGGCGCACAGGCCGGCCCCCATGGCGCCGGCGGCTCCGCCGCCGGGCAGGTCGGAGAGGTCGCGGCCCGGCTTTTGCTGGAAAATCCCGCGCATGTGCGCGGTGCCGGCCTCCAGGAGGGCCACTGTCTCGGCGTCGGCCCCCTTTTGGGGCGCGAAGATGGCCGCGGCGCCCCGCGGCCCCACCATGGGGTTGTCGATGTCGCACATGGCGGTCACCGTGACGCCCCGGAGGGCGGCATCGAGGCCGGACACATCGACATCGGCCACCCGGTGCAGGGTGCCGCCGGTGGGGATGAAGGCGGCGCCCGCCGCGTCTAGAAATTGCACCCCGCAGGCCGCCGCTGCGCCGCAGCCCGCATCGTGGCTGGCGCTGCCCCCGAGGCCGAGCAAAATATGCCGCACCCCCCGCCTTGCGGCGGCCACCATCAGCTGCCCCACCCCGTAGGTGGTGGCGGTCAGGGGGTCAAGCCGTCCCTCGGCCAGAGGGAGCCCCGCGCAGCAGGCCATTTCGATGACCGCCGTCTGGCCGCCGGGCAGCAGACCGAAAAAGCCCTCCATGGGCTCGCCAAAGACACCGGCCACCTCTGCCGGAATCCTCTCGCCCCCCAGGGCGGTCAGGAAGCAATCGACGCTGCCCTCTCCGCCGTCGGCCACCGGGAGGCTGACAACCTCGGCGTCGGGGAGCAGCCGCTGAACCTGCTTGGCCATCACCCGGCAGGCATCCAAGGATGACAGCGTCCCCTTGAAGGAATCGGGGATAATGAGGATTTTTTGCATAGCATGCACCCCACAAAACGTTTTTTTACCATTATACAATGAGATGCGCCTCTTGACCAGTGCCACTTATCTCACCCCCGCAAGCCCCTACAATTGCAGGGGTTTTGCCATACCTACTAAGTTTTATAGGTTGTCAAAATCGCCCTCTTGACATAGAATGCCGACCATAGAGAATACCCGCGGTTGACAGCAAGGGGGGCGTGTGCAGTGGGTGCGGCATTTACCCGAAAATCGGCGGATCACTCGAGCCGCGAGGGCTTCCGCTTCAGCTTTTATTGTGATCGCTGCGGCAAGAGCTGGAGCAGCGCGGCGGCGGGCTTCCCCCTGGCGGGTACCGTCATTGATGTCCCCGAGGTGCGCGACCTGCTGTGGATGCAGGAGCACCGCCTGGCCTTCGAGCGGGCCAGCCTCGAGGCCCAGCTTCACTTCAACTACTGCCCCCGGTGCGGAAGATGGGTGTGCGACGATTGCTTCGACCCGGTCAGCTGCCCCGAGCACGACCTGTGCCGCGACTGCGCGGCCCTGAAAAACGACAAAGTGAAAACACAGTTCATACATCACCGTGAAATTTAAGGGAGGAAATGGACATGGCAAAGGATCTTTTCGGGAGTCTCGGAAACTTGGGGAATCTGGGTGACACCCTGGGCGGGCTGGTCAGCGGCCTTGCCAAATCGGGCTTGGCGCCCAAGGACGACCCGGCGGTCATTCTGCTTAACGCTCAGTCGGAGGTATCGGACCTGCAAAAGCAGGAGGCCGAGGTTCTGGTGGAAATCGGCCGCGAGGCCTTCGCGCAAAACCCCGGCGCGTGGCCCCAGGCCGACAAGCTGCAGCTCATCCGCGCCAACATGAACGCCGCCCAAGAGAAGCTGGACGCCATCCGGCGCGAGCAAGAGGCTGCCGAGCAGGCCCAGCGGGCCGAGGACGAGGCCCGTGAGGCCAGCGCCAACCGCTGCCCCTCCTGCGGCACGGTCAACCCCGATGGGGTGCGCTTCTGCCAGGATTGCGGCACCAAGCTGGGGGCTTCCTTCTGCAACAGCTGCGGCGCGCAGCTGCAGCCCGGCACCCGCTTCTGCGGCGCGTGCGGGGCCCGCCAAGAGGGCTGAGCCGTGGCCTCCTATAAGCAGCCCTGCATTCACTGCGGTATGCTCATCGAGCGGGACGCCCGCGTCTGTGTGGGCTGCGGCAGCCACAGCCCCTTCGGCTACCGCTGCCCCACCTGCCTGCGATCCGTCCAAAAGGGCCAGCCGGTGTGCAGCCAGTGCGGGCGGTCACTCATGGTCACCTGTCCCACCTGCGGACGCCCGACCTTTACGGGCGAGCGCTGCGACCAGTGCGGCGCCGGCCTGATGATTCACTGCACCAACACCCGCTGCGGGGCGCTGCAATTCTTCGACACCATCACATGCACCGCCTGTGGCAAGAAAATTAAACGAGAGGTAGGGCGCTGACCATGCTTCAGGCATTCACCCGCAATTACCGCGACAACTCCACCGACGCCGGCTTCGAGTTCACCTTCTTCTGCGACATCTGCAACGATGGCTTTAAGTCGAGCTTCATCGAGTCGGAGACCTACAAGAAAAAGGGCCTGCTGCGCGGCGCGGCCCAGGGGGCCAGCATTTTAGGCTCGCTGCTGGGCGGCAAGGCCGGCCAAATCGGCAGCGCCGCCCAGCGCGGCACCGATGTGCTGTCGCAAAAGTTCGACGGCAAATCCCCCGAGTGGCTCAAGGAGCACGAAAAGGCCTTCGAGCGCTGCCAAAACGAGGCCATGCAGCACTTCCACCGCTGCCCCAGCTGCAACAAATATGTCTGCGACCACTGCTGGAACGAGGACGAGGGCCTGTGCGTCTCCTGCGCCCCCCGGCAGGAGATTCTGGTGGCCCGCACCAGAGCCGACGCCATGCAGCGCAACATCAAGGACGCCGGCAACGCCGCCACCGTGTGGCAGGGCGCCATCGAGAGCAAGACGACCCTCTGCCCCGTGTGCGGCAAGCCGGCGGGCACCGGCAAGTTTTGCAACAACTGCGGGGCCAATATGGAGCTCAAGACCTGCCCCAAATGCGGCGCCAAAAACCAGCAAAACGTGCGCTTTTGCAACAACTGCGGCCAAAACCTCGCCGAGGCCGCCGCCCCGCCCTCCGGAAAATGCGGGGCCTGCGGGTTCGATAACCCGCCGGGCACGCGCTTCTGCGGCGGCTGCGGAAACAAGCTGGGCTAGAAAAATAATTGGAGGATAACAAAATGAAAAAATCACTCTCCCTCGTCCTCGCGCTTCTCATGCTGCTGGCCGCGCTGCCCATGGGCGCGTTGGCGGCCGGATTGCCCGCCCAGGTGGATGCCCCCACAAACCCCAAGGCCGCGCTGGACGACGATGTACCCGAGTTCTATTACAGCTGGACGGATGAAATCGTCATCTCTCTGGGCCTGACCCCCGCTGTCCAGCAGTATATCCAGCAGAGGCACGACCAGCCGGAGAGCTTCACCTATTCCTTCTATGTGCAGGTCGATTGGTCCATCAATTCCCAGTCCGACTGGAAGTGTACCGGCGGCAACGACTGGTCGATTCCCGTGCAGTTCGGCAAGGAGGCCCTGACCAATCCCGATTACAACAACGTGCCGCAGGTGCTTCAATTCTCCATGATGCGTTCAAACTACACCACCCCCAAGGAGGGCGGCTATGATGCCATTGTCCATGGCATCACCGACGGCGGCGAGGGCTTCTTCAATCTCACCGACAACACCCTCTACTTCCGCGCCCGGTTCTGGATGCAGGATTGGGATGCGCAGACCGAGGTTTTCTCCGATTGGACACCCGTGTTCTCTATCGGCAAAGAGGTAGACGATGCGGCCAATAAGCCGGTGTTTGACGCCTCCAATTGGGCCAAGCCCGAACTTGAGCAGGCCTCACAGCTCGGCCTCATCCCCGAAAGCTTACAAAACACCGACCTGACGAAGCCCATCACGAGGGCCGAGTTCGCCGCCGTCGCCGTCAAGGCCTATGAGGCCCTGACCGGCACCCCGGCCATCCCGGCGGTCAACAATCCCTTCACCGACACTGCGGATGTTGAGGTTTTGAAGGCCTTCAATGTCGGCATCACCGCCGGCACCGCCGCCGATGAGTTCAGCCCCGATACCCTGCTCAACCGAGAGACGGCGGCCACCATGCTCACCCGCGTCTTCAAAAAGGTGTCGGTGGTCGGCTGGACGCTGCAAACCGACGCCCAGTTCACCCTCGATTACACCCAGCCGGCCCCCTTCGCCGACGATGAGAAGATTTCCACCTGGGCCCGCGACAGCGTATACTTCATGTTCGCCAACGGCATCATCAACGGCATGGGCAACAACCTCTTCGCCCCCAAGGCCACCACCGATGCCGAGAAGGCCCAGGGCTATGCCACCGCCACCCGTGAAATGGCCATCATCATCGCCACCCGCATGGTACTCAACCTGAAATAACCGGAGGTTATAACATGAAGAAATCACTCTCTCTCACCCTCGCGCTTCTGATGCTGCTGGCCGTGTTGCCCATCAGCGCGCTGGCGGCCAACGCCGCCGGCATCGCCGATATCAAGGCCGTGGGCGACACCATCACCTTTGGCGGCTATTATGGCAAGCCCATCGTGTGGAAGGTTCACGCCATCGACACTGCCGCGCACAAGGCCCTGCTCATTCCCGAGGAAATGGTCGGCTATTGGCCCTTTAACAACACCCGCACGGAGGTCACTTGGGAGACCAGCACCCTGCGCACATGGCTCAACTCGGTTTTTCTCAGCAACGCCTTTTCCGATTCCGAGCAGGCCGTGATTCTTGACACCGTCATCGACAACAAGGCCAACTCGGAATACGGCACCGGCGGCGGGGCCAACACCACCGACAAGGTTTTCCTGCTCTCCGAAGCCGAGGCAATGCAATATTTCGCCGGCGATGCCGCCCGTGTCGCCAAGGTCAACTTCACCGGGGCTCAGATTGAAGCCCTCGCCAAAGCCATCGCTGCCAACACAGCATCCGATATGAATATTACATACGACTATGCCGTTCAGGAGCTTACAAGCTACAACGGCACCACCGACTGGTGGTATCTGCGCACCTCGGGCGGCGACCTGGCCCGCGCCTCGGCGGTCAGCTACAGCGGCGAGCTTTACAAGATTGGCAACGAGGTCAACGAGGTGTTCGGCGGCCTGCGCCCCGCCATGTGGGTCAGCATCAAAGCCGACACAAAGCCCGAGCCCATCTCCTCCGGCTGGGCCAAGCCCGAGCTTGAGCAGGCCGCACAGCTCGGCCTCATCCCCGATTCCCTCCAGAATGCCGACCTGACCAAACCCATCACGAGGGCCGAGTTCGCCGCCGTCGCCGTCAAAACCTACGAGGCCCTCTCCGGCACCACTGCCCTCCCGGCGGTGACCAATCCCTTCACCGATACGGCCGATGTCGAGGTTTTGAAGGCCTACAACGCCAACCTCATGGTGGGTACATCAAGCACCGAGTTTAGCCCCGACCGGCTGCTCAACCGCGAGGAGGCCGCCACCGCCCTCACCCGTGTCTTCAAGCGGGCCACCATGCCGGGCTGGACGCTGGCCACCGACGCCGCCTTCACCCTCCTATACGACAAGCCGGCCCCCTTCGCTGACGATGCGAGCATTGCCACCTGGGCCAAGGACAGCGTATACTTCATGTTCGCCAACGGCATCATCAACGGCATGGGCAACAACATCTTTGCCCCCAAGGCCACCACCGACGCCGAGAAGGCCCAGGGCTACGCCACCGCCACCCGTGAAATGGCCATCATCATCGCCAAGCGCATGGTGGAAAAGCTGGGCTAAACCGCTCCGTCGATAAAATCCTTTGCCTTTGTGCAGAAAAAGTGATAAAATATTGCAGGAATCGCCTGATTTCCGTCCCGCAGCTCACCGTGGAGTGAGCTGCATGCTGAAAAAACCCCCATATAAAGGAGGCATACCATGGCATTTTGCACCGAATGCGGCGCAACGCTCGATGCGGGCTCCCGCTTTTGCACCACCTGCGGGGCCTCGCAGGCCGACGCTCCGCCGGCCGCCCCCGCCCCCACCCTAGAGGAGGCCCG
>JGI994J12354_10004566_pt1 | contig 12373 bp, 8 predicted proteins | sample IntmicLarv3ML3BL_FD_12354 | JGI IMG/M metagenome (IMG submission 12354) | reverse complement strand
ATTCAAGAAAGAATTACAAATGAAGTTCCCAATGCCGCTCGTGTTGTTTACGATGTGACACCCAAGCCGCCAGGAACAATTGAATTCGAGTAAAATCGAATTCATATTTCTTTTTCTCTTTTTTTATTTTTATATCTGATTTCTGCTCTTTTTTGGTTTTTATTGTCATTGATTTCGTTCTTCAATCTTTTCATTTAAATATCAAAAGATTTAAAATATGAAACATGAAAAAATCCATTTTGAAATATCTTTGCGCAATCACGATCATGTTATTTGTATTGATTTCACTTGCTTCTGCATCTTCTTTTTCAGATATTAAATACACAAGTTTGGGACATTTCAACGCACCCGGAGCTGATTATTATATAACAGAAGACGAAGAAGAAATTCAGCGGTTGATAAAAGAAAATAACATACACATTCCGGATAATTCTAAAATTACTCTGATTGGAATATGTGCCGTAAAAGAAAGAAAAGTAAAAATAAACCAGACCGAAAAAGCATATCTAAGAAACATAACAGAACACGGTAGCGGCTATTTTGAGAAGGAATACAGTGAGCAAAAAGTTTTCAGCGGCAAGTTAGTAGAAAACAAAACCAAAGTCGTTAAACCGCATTTGCAAAACACGTCACGCATTTTTGATTTCCTTATTCTAAAAAATATAATTTCCGACACAAGTTGGTCTTTAAAGACTTCTACAGAATACGAATATATTTCGGATGAAAAACGTGTAAAAATGATTACTCGAGAGAAGTATTCATCAGGAGCAGGCGCTTATGAGAAACAAAAAAATGAATATGAAACGGAAGAATTGGACATCTCTGAAAAACACGTGTACAGTTCCGGTAAAAATCCCATAATGCTAACGGTTTGGGATGTATATACTCATGTCACTTTTGAATCGTACAATATTTTCAAAAATGAGTGGGAAACGGGAGAATTATACATTCCCGAAGGAACTGTTTATATGACAGTTGAATACGAAAAAACGGATTAAGAAGTCAAAACAGAATCTTTCAAAAAGATTCTGATTTTGACAAAATTAAAATTATTTTTTAAAGAGTTTGCCGAGTGTTTTGCCGGCTTTGTTGACATTTCTGTCAAGTTTTTCTGCTTTGTCAATGGTTCTGTTTGCGTTATCGACTTTATCATTTGCTTTATCTAATGCATTTTTTTCTGCCATAATTTTATACTCCTTTTCAATTTTTACATTAAAATATTATTTTAGTCTATTTGAGAGAATATATTTAAAAGTTATTGCAAGTTAACGTTTTTTTCATTTTCTGTCTTTTTTCGATTTCAATCGGTTTTATGGCATTTCAGAAATAATTGACATATTATATTTCTTGCTTGCGATATAATTATATAAAATATTTATTGATTATGATAGAAGTATAATTAAGAAAATGAGTGACAATGTATGAGAGTGAAAATTTGGAACTTATAAACAATACAAGCAAAACATTACGAGATGATTTATCTGTTGAACTTAAAAAAAACAGTAAGCTCTCTATTGCTGCCGCTTGCTTTTCTATTTATGCCTTTGAGGAATTGAAGAAGGAACTAAAGGATATTGATGAATTGCGTTTTATTTTTACATCCCCTACATTTACAGCTGAAAAAACGAAGAAGGAAAAAAGAGAGTTCTATATTCCTCGCCTTAATCGTGAACGCAGCTTGTATGGAACAGAATTTGAAGTAAAACTCAGAAATGAACTCACTCAAAAAGCAATTGCAAAAGAGTGTGCGGAATGGATACGTCAAAAAGTTACCTTCAAGTCCAATGTGACAAACGAGAATATGATGGGATTTATCAATCTTGATGATAAAAACTACATGCCGGTAAATGGCTTTACCACAGTTGACCTCGGATGCGAACGTGGTAATAACGCTTATAATCTGGTTCAAAAAACAGAAACTCCTTTTTCAATCTCGTATGTGGAGCTGTTTGATAGCTTGTGGAACAATACGAATAAACTGCAAGTCGTAACTGAAGAAGTGATTGAGAATATCACCGCAGCATATAACGAAAATTCCCCAGACTTTATTTATTTTGTAACGCTGTACAATATTTTCAATGAGTTTCTCGAAGATATTTCGGAGGATGTTCTTCCGAATGAAGCAACAGGGTTTAAGGAAAGCAAGATTTGGAATATGCTTTACAATTTCCAAAAGGATGCTGCCCTTGCAATTATAAATAAGCTCGAAAAATACAACGGTTGTGTTTTGGCCGATAGCGTTGGTCTTGGTAAGACTTTTACGGCTTTGTCTGTAATTAAATACTACGAAAACAGGAACAAATCAACCCTCGTGCTTTGTCCCAAAAAATTGACGAACAATTGGAACACATACAAAGATAATTATGTAAACAATCCTATCGCTGAAGATAGATTAAATTACGCTGTTCTTTATCATACTGACCTTAATCGTACTCACGGTAAATCTAACGGGCTCGATTTAGACCGTTTGAACTGGGAAAACTATGATCTTGTTGTCATTGATGAATCGCATAATTTCCGCAATGGTGGGAAACTATCCGGCGAGGACAATGAAAAAGAAAACAGATACATGAAACTTCTGAATAAAGTAATCCGCAAAGGTGTCAGAACGAAAGTCCTTATGCTTTCTGCTACACCTGTTAATAATCGCTTCAATGATTTGAAAAATCAGCTCGCTCTCGCTTATGAGGGGAATACGAATTATATTGATGAAAAACTGAACACGACTCGTCCTATTGATGATATTTTTAAAAATGCTCAAAAAGCGTTCAATACTTGGAGCAAATGGGATGTCAGCGACAGAACAACGGATAACCTTCTGCGCATGTTAGATTTTGATTTTTTTGAAGTGCTCGACTCTGTAACAATCGCTCGTTCTCGTAAACATATTCAAAAATATTACGACACGAATGAAATCGGTACGTTTCCGACAAGACTTAAACCTATTTCACTCAGACCAAAATTGACAGATTTGGAAAACGCCATCAATTACAATGAAATTTTTGAGCAATTGATGATTTTAAGTCTGAGCATCTACACGCCGACCCATTTCATTCTGCCAAGCCGAAAGGAAAAGTACGCCGAGATGTATGAAGATAACAAAGTAAATGTTGGCTTCACTCAAGAAAACCGTGAGCAGGGAATCCGCCGCTTAACGGCGATTAATTTGATGAAACGTATGGAAAGCTCTGTGTTCTCCTTCAATCTGACCTTGAAACGAATTAAAGGGCTGATTGAAAATACGATTGAAACGATTGATAAATTCGATAAAACCTCTGTCATTAATCTTGAACTCACAGACATTTCAAATATAGATGAGTTTGATGAAGAAGACCAGAATAGCGATGAACTATTTACCTTTGGAAAGAAAGTGAAAATAGAGCTTGCGGACATGGATTATAAATCATGGAAAGATAGCCTGCAAAAAGACCAAAATGTTCTTGAGATGCTCACAAAAATAGTCGGGGATATAACTCCCGAACATGACTGCAAGCTTCAAGAACTGTTTAGAATCATCAAGAACAAGCTTGAAAACCCGATAAATGCGGAAAACAAAAAAATCATTATTTTCACTGCCTTTGCCGACACGGCTGGATATTTGTATGATAATGTAAGCAGCTATGTGAAAGGCAATTTCAATCTGCATACTGCTATGGTTACCGGCTCGGTTGAGGGGCGTACCACTGTTCCGAAACTCCGCAACGACCTTAATACCGTACTTACCTGCTTTTCCCCCATTTCAAAAGACAAAGAGCTCTTAATGCCAAACAATACAACAGAAATAGACTTTCTTATCGCTACCGACTGTATTTCGGAAGGTCAGAATTTGCAAGATTGTGACTACCTGATTAATTACGATATTCATTGGAATCCCGTCCGCATCATTCAGAGATTCGGGCGTATTGACCGTATCGGTAGCAAAAACGAACGCATTCAGCTCGTAAACTTTTGGCCGGATGTGACGCTTGATGAATACATTGACCTGAAAGCAAAGGTTGAAACCCGCATGAAAATTGTGGATATGACAGCGACGGGTGATGACAATCTGATAAGCGATGAAGAAAAAACAGACCTTGAATACCGTAAATCTCAATTGAAACGCTTGCAGGAAGAAGTTGTTGATATTGAAGATATGTCAAACGGAATATCCATTATGGACTTGGGGCTTAACGAATTCAGGCTTGATCTGCTCGAATATGTCAAGAACCATCCTGACCTTGATAAAACGCCCTACGGCTTGCACTCAGTAGCTCCTTCTTCTGAAGATGTTCCGTCCGGCGTTATCTATGTTTTGAAGAACCGTTCAAACAGTGTAAACATAGATAATCAAAATCGCCTGCATCCGTTTTATATGGTGTACATCTCTGATGATGGCGAAGTGATTTGCAACCACCTCTCTCCAAAACAAATGCTTGATAAAATGCGTTTTCTCTGTAAAGGAAAAACGGAAGCATTCCCCGAATTATATCGCCGGTTCAATAAAGAGACCCATGACGGGCGAAATATGGCAGACTTTTCAAAGCTGCTCGGGCAGGCAATCTCCTCTATTATTGAAGTAAAAGAAGAAAGCGACATTGATAGCTTTTTAAGCGGCGAACAGGTCAGTTTTTTGACAAATGAAATAAAAGGTTTAGACGATTTTGAACTGATATGCTTCTTGGTGGTGAAGTGAGTATATGTTAGGACTACCGACAGCAACAGAAGTACATAAACAGCTTCCTAAAAAAGCGATATATGCAAAGCTACAAATGAATACGACGGCAAAGACGAAAATGGATGCCGACATTTCAAGGATAACAATTTCCAATGAAATATCCCTAGCAAGCGTACATATCGCGGAGGGCGAACGAGTTAAGAAATTTTATGTGGTGCAGATTGCCCTTAAGAAGAAAGCCTTTGATGAGAAAACAATAGCTGCCCTATCAAAGCTCATTTCTCAAAATATGCTGTTTGTTTTGGAATACGACAATGAAGAAAAACTTGCTATTTATCACACAAAATTAATGCAAACCCCGTGGAAACCGAAAGAGGGTTTTTCGCTCTTGATAAAAGGTTTAACCCTCGATGCGGTTTGGGAAAATATTATCGTTCAAGTCGGCGGTGTTGAAATTGAATGTGGCAACACTCTTGATGAACAGATTGAGACGGATACACGGCGACAAAATCTTGAAAAGGAAATTAATCGTCTCGATAAACTGACAAGAAAAGAAAAGCAACCAAAGAAGAAGTTTGAATTACATCAGCGAATAAATCAACTAAAGAAAGAATTGGACGGATAACTGAATGCAGCTTAACACAAAGACACTTGAACAACTCCGAATTATTATAAACGGTGATGAAACAAGCGACAAACGATCTGGTCCAAAATTGGTTGGCTTTTTTATGGAGCTCGGATTTGAAGATGAGTATGGACAAGGCTTTCCATCTCGATGGGCTTATACTGATGAAAAACTCAAACAAATAAATGGAACGCCTAATCTTGAGCAATGTATACGAAACACTTTTTCAGTGATAAATTTTGTTGGTCGGATATCATATTTGGATTCTTTGATAGATAGTTTAAACCAATACATGGCTTTTGATAAATGGATGATTATTCGTGATAACAATATAATTACATTTAAGCAGCTTGACGAAATAATTATCAATACGGGAAATGCAAAACTCACTGAACTTAAAGAAAATGATTTCTTAAAACAGTCATTTACAGTAAATATCGATGCATTGAATTTAGACCCCAATGTAAATAGAATAATTAAATCACGGTTAACTGAAATTGAAAAGTGCATAAACAATGATGCTTCATTAGCTTCGATATTTCTGATAGGTAGCACCATGGAGGGTTTGCTCTTTGCTATGGCATCAATATACCCTCAACAATACAACCAAGCACAATCTGCTCCAAAAGAAAAAGATGGAAAAATCAAACGATTTTCCGACTGGACACTCAATAACTTTATTGATGTTTCATTCGAGATTGGCTTATTAAATCAGGATGTTAAAAGATTCAGCCATGTTGTACGGGATTTTCGGAACTACATTCATCCCTACGAACAGATGAAGTCGAAGTTTTATCCAGATAAACAGACAGCATTGATATGCTTTCAAGTATTAAAGGCAGCACTAAGTCAAATTGAAAATTTTCGCAAGAATAAACAAGAGGAACTAAACCATGGATAAACTCAAAATGCGCACGCCGAATAAATCAGATGAAAATTTCTCAAAGTTGGTACAACTGTTCCCCAACGCTGTGACTGAAACCATAAATAAAAACGGCGAAGTTATTCGTGCCATTGATAAAGATGTACTGATGCAGGAAATATCTACTGTTGTTGTTGACGGCAACGAAGAACGCTATCAATTTACATGGCCGGACAAAAAGAAGTCGGTTCTTCTTGCCAATGCGCCAATAGCAAAAACATTGCGCCCTTGCCGCGAGGAAAGTGTTGACTTTGACAGTACCGAAAACCTCTATATTGAGGGTGACAACCTTGAAGTGCTAAAGCTGTTGCAAGAAACATATCTCAACAAAGTAAAAATGATATACATTGATCCACCGTATAACACGGGAAATGACTTTGTTTATGAGGATGATTTTGCCCAAAGCCCTGATGAATATCTAGAAAACAGCGGACAATTTGATGAAGAGGGCAATCGCCTTGTGAAAAATCTAGATAGCAATGGGCGTTTTCATACAAATTGGCTGAATATGATATATCCTCGTTTGAAAGTAGCAAAAGATTTGCTGACTGATGATGGAGTTATTTTTGTTAGTATTGACGATAATGAAGTTCATAATCTCAGAAAAGTGTGCGATGAAATTTTTGGTGAAAGTAATGTTATTGCAGAAATGGTTTGGCAAACAACACCAGGATCGAATACAGGTACAAATATAATAACTGTTACAGAATACGTGCTAGCTTATGCTAAGTCTAAAGATAATTGCAAGTTCAACGCTATCACAATCACAGATGAGTCGAAATATATTAATGAGGATGAATATGTGAATAAAAGAGGTCGTTATGTATTGAACAAACTCGACAGACGTATGACGGGAGTTCACTATTCGGAAGCGTTAAACTATCCTATTAAAATGCCCGATGGGCAACTAGTATATCCAGGGAGCACGCTTGAACGAAACAATGACGGATGGAATTATAGATGGTCAAAAACAAAGGTAGAGTGGGGAATAAAAACCGGATTTATTGTTTTTAAAAATGTCGATGGAAAATGGAATGCCTATTTTAAGCAATATTTTAAAGTGGATAATAACGATGAGCCATTGAATAGAAGCCTCCCGTATCAGAACCTTATTACTTTGAGTCAATTTAATTCAACTCAGGGAACAAAAGAAGTAATGAAAATATTTGATAAAAAATTCTTTGACTATCCAAAACCTTCAGAATTTGTAAAATATATTCTAAGCATTTGTCAAGACAAAAGCGATATCATCATTGATTTTTTCTCTGGCTCTGCCACATCCGCTCATGCCGTTATGCAACTAAATGCCGAGGACGGCGGCAACCGCAAGTTTATCATGGTGCAGTTACCTGAAGAAACAGATGAAAAAAGCGAAGCATACAAAGCCGGCTACAAAAACATTTGTGAAATCGGCAAAGAACGTATTCGCCGCGCCGGCAAAAAAATTAAAGCGGAAAACAAAGACAAAGAGGGTATCGAAAATTTTGACATCGGTTTCCGTGTGCTGAAATGCGATAGCTCCAATATGAAAGATGTCTACTACTCTCCTGCCGATTACAAAAACGATTTGTTCAGTTCACTTACCGACAATATCAAAGAGGACAGAACACCTGAAGATTTATTGTTCCAAGTGATGCTTGATTTGGGTGTGCCGCTGTCTTCCAAAATCGAAGAAAGTTCGATTGCTGGCAAAAAAGTCTTTGACGTTGAAGACGGTTTTCTCATTGCATGTTTTGATGAAAATGCCACTGAAGAAACCATTAAAACGATTGCTCAGAAAAAACCGCACTATTTTGTTATGCGTGACAGTTCCATGACAGATGACAATGTTGCAACAAACTTTGAACAGATTTTTGTCACATATAGTTCCGATACGATCAGGAAGGTACTGTAATGAAATTTCGTTTTAAGATACAGCAATATCAAACTGATGCTGTTGATGCAGTTATAAAAGTGTTTCAAGGACAAGGTTACCACGATAAACTGAGATATATTCGTGACCTTGGAGAAGTGAAACAGGGAAGTCATCAATCTACCTTCGGGACAGAAAATGATGAATTTGAACTCATTAATCCGCTAGATGATACAGGATATAAAAATGAAGCAATTGAGCTTTCGGATGAACATATTTTAAAAAATATCCAGACCTTGCAAAGCGAAAACAATATCAAACGTTCCTTATCACTTGTAAAAGACTTAGGGCGGTGCAGCCTTGATATAGATATGGAAACAGGGACGGGGAAAACCTATGTTTATATCAAGACAATGTTTGAGCTAAACAAAAATTACGGATGGAGTAAATTTATTGTTGTTGTGCCGAGCATTGCCATCCGCGAAGGTGTTAAGAAATCTTTTGAAATCACTGCCGACCACTTCATGGAGCATTACAGTAAAAAAGCCCGTTTCTTTGTATATAACAGTTCTAATCTGAATCAGCTTGACAGTTTCTCAAGCAATTCAGGGATTAATGTAATGATTATCAACACTCAAGCGTTCGCTTCTTCTCTCAAAGAAGACGGGAAAAGCAAAGAATCACGTATTATTTATTCTAAGCGTGATGAATTCAACTCTCGTCGGCCGATTGATGTCATCAAGGCAAACCACCCGATTATCATTCTGGACGAGCCGCAGAAAATGGGCGGCGATGTAACGCGAAAAGCACTCAAAAACTTCAATCCGCTCTTTACACTGAACTATTCAGCAACGCATAAGCAGCAGCATAATCTTGTCTATGTGCTTGATGCTCTTGATGCCTACAACAAAAAACTTGTTAAAAAAATTGAAGTGAAAGGCTTTGAAGTTAAGAATTTCAGAGGAACAGACAGCTACCTTTATCTTGAACAGATTGTGCTGTCGAGCAAGAAGCCGCCGATGGCTCGAGTCGAAATGGAAATAAAATATAAAAAATCCATCAACCGAGAAACCCGAACTCTCGGAGTAAACGATGATCTGTATCGTATATCGCGTGAAATGGAGCAGTACAAAGGATTTACCATCTCCGAGATTGACCCGATTCACAGAACTGTTACCTTCACGAACGGCGAGGTCATAAGTAAAGGCAACTTAGTCGGCGATGCTTCTGAAGAAAGTATTCGACGTGTTCAGATTAGAGAAACGATTTTATCCCACTTTGAAAAAGAGGAAAAACTCTACAATATGGGCATTAAGTCCTTGTCCTTATTCTTCATTGACGAAGTCTCAAAATATCGCCAATATGACGAAAAAAATACCGAAGTACTCGGCGAATATGGAAAAATGTTCGAGGAAGAATATATAAACATTCTAAAAGAAACTATCACACCATCGGATACCCCGTATCAAAAATATTTGAAATCCGTTTGCAGTGATGTTTCATCGATTCATAAGGGTTATTTCAGTATCGATAAGCAGGGTCGCTCGGTGAACAGTGAACTCAAACGAGGCTCAGAATCTTCGGATGACATTTCAGCTTATGATTTAATTCTCAAAAACAAAGAGCGTTTGCTTAGTTTTGATGAACCGACCAGGTTTATCTTCTCTCACTCTGCCCTTCGCGAAGGATGGGATAATCCGAATGTATTTCAGATTTGCACCCTCAAACATTCCGATAACAAAACAATGAAACGCCAAGAGGTTGGTCGCGGACTTCGCATTTGTGTAAACCAAACTGGAAATCGTATGGATGCAGAAAGCTGCGGCGATACTGTTCACGATATAAATATGCTCACAGTTATCGCAAGTGAAAGCTACAAAAATTTTGTATCCGACTTGCAATCTGATATCAAAACCGTGCTTTATGACAGACCTACAGTTGCCACAAGCGAATACTTCAAAGGCAAATATGTAAAGGTTGACGGAACACCGACTCTTATTGACAACAACACCGCCGATGTGATTGAATTTTATCTCATTCAGAACGGCTATGTGGATATGAAACGCAAGGTCACGGACAAGTACCGTACAGATGTTGCTATGAATACAATTGCTGCTCTGCCGGAGGAACTCACATCAATGGCTGAGGGCATTCATATGCTGATTCAAGCTGTTTACAATGACAGCGATCTTAACAATATGGTCTCTGACGGTCATGAAACAAAAGTGAAGGACAATCCGCTTAATGATAATTTTGCGAAAGCGGAGTTTCAAGCATTGTGGAAGCAAATCAATCATAAATATGCTTATACAGCTTCTTTTGCCAGCGAGGAGCTTATTCACAAAGCCATCACCCACATCAACGAAAAACTATTCGTTTCGCAGTTGCAATATACCGCTACCATAGGTCGGCAAAAGGACGAAATGAATGAGTACGAAGTTGAGCGCGGTGAATCATTCAACGGCGAAAAAACAAGAACTCAAACCCTAAAGCATGCTGAAACGAATCAGATTAAATATGATCTCATCGGAAAAGTTGCCGAAGGTACTGTTCTCACCCGCAAAACGGTGGGAGCGATACTAAAAGGGCTTGCCTCAAATAAGCTTGATATGTTCAGAAACAACCCGGAAGAATTCATCTCAACGGTTACCAAGCTTGTCAAGGAACAAAAAGCGACGATGATTGTGGAACATATTTCCTATGATAAACTTGAAGACAAATATGACAGTTCAATATTCACTGCCGAAAAAAGCTCGCAGAGTTTTGATAAAGCATTTCGTTCGAATAAAGCAATTCAAGATTATGTGTTTACAGATGGAACAGCGGAACAAAGTGTAGAGCGACGATTTGCACAGAATCTGGATGAGGCTTCTGAAGTATGCGTATATGCAAAGCTTCCAACTGGTTCAAAGGGTTTTCAGATTCCGACTCCTGTCGGCAACTACTCTCCGGATTGGGCAATTGCATTCTACGAAGGGAAGGTTAAACATATTTTCTTCATTGCCGAAACCAAAGGCACAATGGACAGTTTAAACCTCAAACCCATTGAACAAGCAAAGATTTCTTGTGCGAAAAAGCTTTTTAACGAAATTTCCACGAGTAATGTGAAATACCACGATGTGGATAGCTATCAAAGTTTGTTGAATATAATGAATTCATTGTAATAATCGACAAACATAAAAACAGCATCGGATTCCTGCGACACAAATAGATAAAATACATACAGAGTAGATACAAGAGAACGATTTGAAGAGTAGTTACATGACAATTGAAAGGCGAAACAATGACCGATAAAATATCCATTCGTTTTTTTGACGATCGTGAAGTTCGCGCCGTTTGGGATGACGAAAAATCAAAATGGTGGTTTTCCGTACTTGATATTGTCGGCGTTTTGCGTGATGAAAGCAATTACGAGAAAAACCGAAATTATTGGAAATATCTTAAAGCGAAATTGAAGAAGGAAAATAATCAACCGGTTAGTGTAGCTACCCAGTTCAAATTGATTGCCCCCGATGGAAAACGCCGTTTAACTGATTGCCTTGACTATGACGGCATTATCGAACTTTCAAAAAATTTCCCGAGTAAAAAAGCCAACCGCTTCATTGAGTGGTTCACTTACAGTGATGAAACCATTGACGGAAAGAGCAAATCAAAAGCTTACGCCCTGTTTGAAAGTTCACTTCTTGATACAATGGAAGTCGGCACTGTAAAGGGATTACAGCAAATACATAGTTACTTGTTCGGCGGGCTTTATGATTTTGCGGGACAAATTAGAACAAAAAATATAGCAAAAGGCGGATTTCAATTTGCGATGGCGCAATTTTTACCTGAAACACTTCAAGCGATTGAAAATATGCCCGAAAATACTTTTGAAGAAATTGCAGACAAATATGTAGAGATAAATGTCGCCCATCCGTTTATGGAAGGAAACGGCAGAAGCGCTCGTATTTGGCTTGACCTGATTTTCAAAAAAAATCTGAAACTTTGCGTCGACTGGAGTCAGATTAATAAAAAAGACTATTTGTCTGCGATGGAAAAAAGTGTTTCCGACCCCGAACATATTAAAGCTTTACTGCGCTCTGCACTGACAGAGAAAATAAACGATCGCGAGATGTTTATGAAAGGCATAGATTATTCTTACTATTACGAGCAGGAAAATGAAATTACGGAAAAATAATCCGGAATGAAAACGAATTATATCAGTTTTATACTAACATTTTTGAAATACTTGAAAAGGGATAGCATTTTATTTTCGTTCTCCTTTGATATGTAAAAATATTTAGAAACGGGAAAAATCATGTCTCTCAATCAATCTGTTCT
>JGI994J12354_10004565_pt1 | contig 12373 bp, 11 predicted proteins | sample IntmicLarv3ML3BL_FD_12354 | JGI IMG/M metagenome (IMG submission 12354) | reverse complement strand
TTCTGACGTGCAGAAAAGTATGCAAAAGACACGCCAAAGAGAGGGGCTTTTACAAAGCCGCCCCTCTCTCTGGACTCTCTCCCCGCGAAGTATAGGGACAGCTTTGATTTATAATCCGATTGATGTCGTGACGGCCTTGGCTTTAATACGCTCTGCTGCTTTTCCGGCTGGCGCCTACTGCAGGGGGGCGTTGGAGGCATATCTCCGCAAACTGGAATTTATGTGTCAAGTTTTCTTCCACATTGACTGCAAAATGAATATTTACGCACCGCACCTAGCCCTTTCCCGCAACTGGGGCAACGCCAAAATGCAAGGTTGAAAAAAATATATATTATTAAAATTCCAATTGCAATATAAGATATAGTGCCCATTAGTATTACAACGGTTTGCGCCACTATAAGCATTGTCCAAAACAGTATTGTGCAAACAGTTCTTACAGTTTTCAATTTCATTTTTAAACCCTGTCAAATTCTAATTTAACTATTTCACAAAAACATATCCTGCTAAGCGGAGCGAAGAATCTTATTTCAAGATACTTCGCTCCGCTTGGTTTGCAAAATTCGATATTATTTCCCGCAGGACAAAATCAGCTCCCTCGCATACGGAAGCTCCTCAACCCACGCACAGTAACTCCGCCACTCGTCGAGCTTGTGCGCGCGGCGGGCGAAATACATGTTGACGAGATTTTCATACGACATCGTGCAGGTGCGGAGCTGATTATAGCTTGAGGGCAGGAGCTGGATGAGCTTATACCAATCCGCCTTGTCTTTCGTTTCGTTGTATTTTACCCTGATTTTCTCAAGTTTTTGGACAAAATCCGCGAGAATGTCGAGCCCCTCGGCGTCCAAATGGTCATGGCTGAAATCCGCGGGTTCGAATGCCTTCGCGTGTATTTTATGCATCGTGCTCGTCGAATTCGCCGCCGTTCCGACCTTGTATGTGTCAAATTCCTTCCACCAGTAGAGCGGCGCGCAAATGTCAACGGACAGGAAAATCTGCCGCATGAACTTTCTGTGGTCGCTTCCGGAGCGGCAGAGCCTCTGCGCAAGATCAAGGTCATTCGCGCCGAGGACATATTCGCCCGCCTCGTTATATTGGCTGTCCGTTTTATCCCAGCTATTCATGGGATTTCTCGCGCCGCGCAGGGCGTTTTCAAAATTATAGACGCTGTAATTTGTTATCTCTATCATGTTGCCGTCCTTTCGGCTGTCGCCTATCTTTTGTGCGAAAAAATATCTCTTTGGGTAACGGCCAGCTCGTCGCAGCGGTTGTTATGCGGATTATCCGCGTGACCCTTCACCCAGAAAAATTGCGCCTGGTGCTGCGCGAGCAAGTCGTCCAGCCTCTGCCAGAGCTCGGTATTTTTCAGTTCCCCGTCCTTGCGGCGCCAGCCGCGCTGCTTCCAGCCGCGGAGCCAGCCCTTGTTGATGGCGTTTGAGATATACTGCGAGTCCGTGTAAATCTCGACCTCGCAGGGCTCTTTTAGGGCCGCGAGCGCATTTATGACGCCGAGCAGCTCCATGCGGTTGTTTGTCGTGTCCGCCTCGCCGCCGGAGAGCTCTGTCTTATGCTCCCCGTATCGCAGAATCGCTCCCCAGCCCCCGGGGCCGGGATTGCCGGAGCAGGCGCCGTCGGTGTATATGATGACCTTTTTCAATCGAAAACCTCTTGCTTTTTATTCTTCGGTGTTTTCTTCAGCGCCTTCGGACGCCTCCGTCTCTTCGAGTTCATCCGCGGCGTCCTGCTCCTCTTTTTCCGTGCGGGCAATGGAAATGACCTTGCCGCCCTCGGAGAGGCGCATGAGCCGGATGCCCTGTGTCGCGCGGCTGTATACGGAAATTGTCTCCGCCGCCATGCGGATTATTGTGCCGTCGTCCGAAACTATCAGGATGTCGTCATCGTCGTCCACGACCTTTATATCCGCGACACAGCCCGTTTTATCCGTAACGTTATAGTTTTTCAAACCCAGGCCGCCCCTGTGCTGGGCGGTTTTTTCGGAATCGTCCCCGCCGCCGCGCAGATATTCCTCTATCGCGGTGCGCTTGCCGTATCCGTTTTCGGTCACGGAGAGGAGGTTGCCGCCGCGCCGCGCGCGGGCCGCGCCGACGCAGTAGTCGCCGGGGCGCAAACGGATGCCGCGAACGCCCATAGCGTCGCGTCCCATCGGGCGGATGTCGTTTTCGTCGAAGCAGATGGCGTATCCGTCATGCGTCGCTATGAGGAGCTTCTGGTTGCCGTCCGTCCTGCGGACGGAGATGAGCTCGTCGCCCTCCTCAAGGTGCAGGGCGCGGATTCCCGACACGCGGATATTTCGGATCATATCGAGCCTCATGCGCTTGACTGTTCCGTTGCGCGTCATGAAGCAGAGGTAATCGTCCTCGCCGACCTCGCGGACGGCAATCATGGCATTGACTCGCTCACCCTGCTCTATCGGCAGCAGGTTCACGATGTTCGTGCCCTTCGCCGTGCGGCCCGCCTCGGGGATTTGATAGCCCTTTTTGCGGTACACGCGGCCGGTATTTGTGAAGAAAAGTATATAATCGTGCGTCGAGGCCGTGAAAACGGTTTCAACGTAGTCCTCCTCGCGGAGAGTCTGCGCCGTGACGCCGCGTCCGCCGCGCCTCTGGGCGCGGTATGCTGTCGCGGGCAGGCGCTTTATATAGCCCGCGTTCGTGAGTGTATAGACGCACTCCTCCTCGTCGATGAGGTCCTCTATGTCAATTTCGTCCTCGACGATGGCAATTTCGGTTCTGCGCTCGTCGCCGTGGCGGTCGCGTATCTGCTCCAGCTCGGTTATGAGGAGTTCACTCATCTCGTCCGGATTTTGGAGAAGCTTGTCGAAATACGCGATTTTTTCCATAAGCTCGTTGTATTCCGTCTCAATTCGCTCGCGCTCGAGGCCCTGGAGGCGGCGGAGCTGCATTTCGAGGATGGCCTGAGCCTGAATCTCGGAGAGCTCGAAACGCTCCATGAGGCTCTCTCTGGCGTTGCTGTACGACGAGCGGATGATTCTTATTATCTCGTCTATGTTGTCGCCGTCGCAGGCTATACGCAAACCCTCAAGGATGTGGGCGCGCTCCGCCGCCTTCCGGCGGTCATAGCGCGTGCGGCGGGTTATAACTTCCTTCTGGAAGGCGATGTATTCGTCGAGAATTTCGCGCAGCGTCAAAATTTTCGGCTGTTTTTGGTTATTTACGAGCGCGAGCAGGACGATGGCGAAGGTTATCTGCATCTGCGTGAGCGTATAGAGCTGATTAAGCACCACCTGCGGATTCGCGTCGCGCTTGAGCTCAATTACGATTCTCATGCCCTCGCGATCGGATTCGTCGCGCAGGCCGCTGATGCCGTCGATGCGCTTTTGCTTGACCTGCTCGGCAATCGCCTCGACTAGGCGGGATTTGTTGACCTGATAGGGCAGCTCGCCGACGATTATGCTTGTCCTGCCGTCGTGCTCCTCAAATTCGGCGCGGGCGCGGACCTTGATGCGGCCTCTCCCCGTCCCGTATGCGGCTCTTATTCCGGCGCGGCCCATGATTATTCCGCGCGTCGGGAAATCGGGGCCCTCTATGTGCTCCATGAGGTCGTCAAGCTCCGCGTCCGGATTGCGCATTACGCAAATCGTGGCGTTGATGACCTCGCGGAAATTGTGCGGCGGGATATTCGTCGTCATTCCGACGGCGATTCCCGAAGAGCCGTTGACAAGCAGGTTCGGATATCTGGAGGGCACGACGATGGGCTCGGAGTCAGTCTCGTCGAAGTTCGGCACCCAGTCGACCGTGTCCTTGTCGATGTCACGGAGCATCTCGCTCGCGAGGCGGGCCATGCGCGCCTCCGTATAACGGTAGGCGGCAGCGGGATCACCGTCGACAGAGCCGAAGTTTCCGCGTCCGTCGATGAGCGGATAGCGCATCGAAAAATCCTGCGCAAGGCGCACGAGCGCGTCGTAAACCGACTGGTCGCCGTGCGGATGGTATTTTTTCAGAACGTCGCCGACCGTTGCGACGGACTTCGAATATCTCTTGTCGCTCGTCAATCCGGACTCATGCATAGTATACAGAATACGCCGGTGGACAGGCTTCAAGCCGTCGCGCACATCCGGCAGGGCGCGTCCGATGATGACGGACATGGCGTAGTCGATATAGGAATCCTGCATATCTTTTTCGAGAGGGACATTCACTATTTTCTGGTCAGGAAACCTGATGTCCTCATTAGTTTTACGTTTTTTAGCCATTTATTTACCCATTCCTTGCCTAAATGTCCAGATTGACAACGTATTTTGCGTTCTGTTCGATGAACTCGCGCCTCGGCTCGACCTTCTCGCCCATGAGCACCGTGAATATTTCGTCGGCGGCGAGGGCGTCCGTCAGGGTTATACGCTTCAAAATACGCGTCTCGGGATTCATCGTCGTCTCCCAAAGCTCGTGGAAGTCCATTTCACCGAGACCTTTGTTTCGGGAGATGTCCACTCTGCCGCGGCCGTCCTCTCCGCGCATTTCGGCGGAATATCTATCCCGCTCGTCGTCAGAGAAAGCGTATTTAATCGTTTTTCCGCGCTCCAGCTTGAAGAGCGGCGGCTGGGCGGCATATACAAACCCCCCCTCGATGAGAGGCCGCATGAAGCGGAAAAAGAAAGTGAGCAGCAGAGTTCGGATGTGGCTGCCGTCCACGTCGGCATCGGCCATGATGATGACCTTGTGGTACCGTAGCTTTGAGGTGTCGAAATCCTCTCCCAGTCCGCCGCCGAGCGCGGTTATGACGGGGGTGAGCTTGTCGTTGCCGTAGACCTTGTCGGCCCGCGCCTTTTCGACATTCAGCATCTTGCCCCAGAGCGGCAGTATCGCCTGGAACCGGCTATCCCGTCCCTGCTTAGCGCTGCCTCCGGCGGAGTCTCCCTCAACGATGTATATCTCGCAGAGCGAGGGATCTCGCTCGTTGCAGTCCGCGAGCTTTCCGGGCAGGGGTGAGCCCTCGAGGACATTCTTGCGGCGGACACTCTCGCGGGCGCGCCGCGCCGCCTCCCGGGCGGAGGAGGCCGTGACGGCTTTTTCGAGTATCACCCTCGCGATGGCGGGGTTTTCCTCAAAAAACGTCGTGAGCTTTTCATACATGATGTTGTCGACGAGCGTACGCATCTCGGAATTGCCGAGCTTCGACTTCGTCTGCCCCTCGAACTGCGCCTCCATGAGCTTCACGGAGATGATGGCCGTCAGTCCCTCGCGGCAGTCCTCGCCGGAGAGCTTTTCGTCGGGCTTTAGGATTCCGCGGGCGGAGCCGTAGTTGTTGATGGCGCGTGTCAGGGCGGTTTTGAAGCCCGTCTCGTGCATTCCTCCCTCGGCGGTGTTGATGTTGTTCGCAAACGAGAGGATGAGCTCCGTGTAGCTGTCGTTATACTGGAGCGCGATTTCGGCTTTCGAATCCTGCCGCTCTCCGGACATGTATATGACCTCGTCGTGCAGGGCGGTTTTCGCGCGGTTGATATACGTCACGAATTCCTTTATGCCGCCCTCGTAGTGCATATCATGCGATTTTTCCTGTCCCGCGCGCCTGTCCGCCGTTGATATTCGCAGGCCGGCGTTCAGGAAAGCCTGCTCGCGCATACGGGTGCGTATAGTCTCATAGTTGAAATTCACCGTGTCGAATATCCCGGTATCGGGCTTGAAGCGCACTGTCGTGCCGTTCGCGTCCGACTCGCCTATGACGGTTATCGGCTGCGTGATATCGCCCCGGGCGAATTTCATCTGATATATCTTGCCGTTTCGGCGGACCTCGACCTCCAGCCACTCGGACAGGGCGTTAACGACAGAGGCGCCGACGCCGTGCAGGCCGCCGGAGACCTTGTATCCTCCGCCGCCGAACTTTCCGCCGGCGTGCAGGACGGTGTAGACGACCTCGAGCGCGGGCTTGCCCGTCTGCTCCTGAATGTCCACAGGGACGCCGCGGCCATTGTCCTCGACCGTTATGACGCCGCCCTCATCCACGAAAACGGAAATGCGGTCGCAGAAGCCCGCGAGGGCCTCGTCGATGGAGTTGTCAACAATTTCGTAGACCAAGTGGTGCAGTCCCGACTCGGACGTCGAGCCTATATACATGCCCGGACGCTTCCGCACGGCCTCGAGTCCCTCGAGAACCTGTATCTGCGAAGCGTCGTAGTCGTTCAAAATCTTCTCTTCAAAATCCGCCATAGTAATGTTTCCTTCCAGTATATTTGCGTCTGTTATTCTATTCCGAGTGTCTCACTGCGCCGCAGCAGCGTCTGCGTCATGAGCTGGGAGAGATATATTTTTCCGTCGCCCGTCACGACATAGGATTTCGGGATATCCTCCGCCGTGTTTATGACCTCCCCGCGCACCTCGGAGCGGCGCAGGTAGTCGCGGGTTATGTGCGACGAGGTCGAATTATCGAGGTCAAATACCCCTATGATGTCATCCTGCCGGAGGATGAAGTCGTTGCCTATATGCAGATACATTGTGTTTACCTCTCAAAAATTTCGCCGTTCCGGACGAACAGCACGCGTCCGTCCGTTCTCTCCGCAACGTCCCCGCCCTCGCAGCAGGTTATCATCGTCTGCCCGCCCTTTATGCGCCGCAGGACAAATTCCTGACGTGCGGCGTCGAGCTCAGACAAGACGTCGTCGAGAAGCAAAACCGGATATTCCCCCGTCTCCCCGAGGAAAACCTCGCTCTCCGCGAGCTTCAGGGAGAGGGCGGCCGTCCGCGTCTGACCCTGAGAGGCGTATTCGCGGGCGGAAATGCCGTTTATGCTGATGATTATATCATCCCTGTGCGCCCCCGTGAGGCACTGTCCGGATTTTATCTCCGCGTCGCGGTGCGCGGCGGAGTGGGCGAGAAGCTCCTCAAAAATCGCGGAGGCTGAGGCTTTCGGGTCGGTTACGGAGGAGCAGGTTTTATACGATAGCTCCAATTGCTCGCGCCCGCCGGAAAAATCGCCGTGTATCTGGGCGGCGATGCCGTTCATTCGTTCTGTGAAAGCCGCGCGATAGCGGATTAGCATGGCTGAGGCTTTCAAAAGCCCCGCCGTGAATTCATCCAGGATCTTCAAAAGGGAGGGGTTCTCCCTGCCATCTCGCAGTATTCGTATCTTTTGCTCGTGATACCGGTTCATTGAGGCAAGCGCCGCCGCGTATCCGGGACGGAGCTGAGATATCGCCATGTCCATGAGCCGCCGCCGCGCCGCCGCGCCGTCCGAGACTATTCTCAAATCCTCCGGACAAAACAGCACGGCGGTGAGAACTCCCTGAAGCGTTGCCGCCGCCGTCTTTACCCCGTTCAGCAAAATCTTCTTTTTCTGCCCGCGTATGATGCTCATTTCAACGCGCTGAGCTCTGCCCGCAGCCTGAAATTCGGCGTCCAAAAGGGAAAAGTCCGCCCCGAAGCTTATCAGCTCCCTATCGAACCTAGTCCGAAACGAGCGTGCACCCGCGAGCATATAGACAGCCTCAAGAAGATTTGTTTTTCCCTGCGCGTTTTCGCCGCAGATGACGTTTATTCCGGGCGCAAAGGATACCTCGGCCCTTTGTATGTTGCGGAAGCTCTCAAGGCCGATTTTGTCGACCCTCATTGCTCCGCGGCTACTTTCAGGGCTTCGCCGCCGAGCTCAACGAGGTCTCCCGCGCGGATTTTTCTCCCGCGCTCGGTGCAGACCTCTCCGTTTACGAATACAAGGCCGTCCTGAATCAGGTTCTTGGCCTCGCCGCCCGTGGAGGTTATTGCCGCGAGCTTCAGGAGCGAATCCAGCTTGATATATTCGGTTTTAATAAATACCTGTTCCATTATTCACCGGCTTTTAAGCGTATCGGAAGTATCATGTAGAGGAAGCTCTCGTCGCCCTCGCCCTCCGGGACGATGACAAACGGCGAGATGCTGTTGATTATCGAGAGCCGCAGGTCATTCCCCGGCGCGGCGCGCAGGGCCTCCTTCAAAAACCGGCTGTTAAAGCCCATTGAGAGGTCTCCGCCCGCCCCATGTGCCATCACAACGTCCTCGGCCTTTCCGAGGGGAGTTATGCAGCTCATTTTTATCTCATTATCGCCGAATACGCAATGCAGCGGGTTCTTGGCGCGCTCGTCGATTATGAGAGACACGCGCTCAACGATGCGCAGCAGGTCGGGACGATGGGCCGTTATGTTCAGGGAAAACTCGGTCGGGATAGTTTTCTTATAATTCAGGAATTCCCCCTCGAGTCTTCTCGAGACCAATACGGTCTCACCGATGGTGAAGGAAATGTGCTTTGATCCCACTGTTATTCTAACCGTATCGTCGGTGTCTGAGCAAATTTTTTCCAGCTCGCTGAGGGCTATTCCAGGAACTACGAAGCTGTTTTCCTCCCTGTCACTGCCGGAGATGGGCTCCCGCCTCATGGCCAGCCTGAAGCCGTCCACAGCGACGATAGTCAGCTCGTCATTCTCGATTTCAAACAGTGCGCCGGTATATATCGGCCTGCTCTCGGAATCTGAGACGGCGAATATCGTTTCCGACAGCATTTTTTTCAGCTTCCCCTGCTCTATCGAAGCGCCGCTCTCGTATTCTATTCTGGGCAGCTCGGGGTAATCGTCCGGCTCCGAGCCTATGATGTCAAATTCCGCGTTTTCGCAGGCGATATGAGTGGCAAAGTTTTTGCCCACGGAGATGGTGACCATACCGTCCGGCAAACTGCGTATGATCTCGGAGACAAGCCGCGCTCCTAGAACCACCTTTCCCTCGACTATCACATCAGCGTCGATTCTCGTATAAATTCCCTTTTTCAGGTCGTATCCGGTGACTTTTATGCTCATGCCCGAGGCTTCAAAGAGAAGTCCCTCAAGAGCGGGTATAGGGCTCTTTCCGGCGCAGGCGCGGGCGGAGGTCATTATCGCCGCAAGCAGTATATGCTTTTCGCAGGAAAATTTCATTTTTTTATGTCCTTTCCGAAAAAAGTTTGCAAAACTTTCTGTTCTATAATAAAGAAATAAATAATATAAATATATTTAGTAGTCGTAGTAGTAGGCGTTCCGATTGTTGAAAACCGCAATTTAATCAGGCGGGACAATAGCTTTTTGTGAACAGGGTAATGTTGAAAGCTGTGTTTAAATATATTACCATATTTTTACAAAAAACAGTTGTCGACATAAGTAAACAAAACAACCAACGGATTGTGGAAAACTTATTACCTAGTTTCTGGAATTTATATTTGAGGTAATGTCCCGCAGTGTTCCGGCCATTCCGGGATCGGAGGTGAGCAGGTCCTCAATTTTATTGATGGAGTTCAGAACCGTCGAGTGGTTTCTGTCCTCATACTCACGGCCGATGTCCGTTAGCGACAGATTTGTGAGCGAGCGCATGAGATACATCGACACCTGCCTCGCTATGGATGTGTTTTTAGAGCGGCGCTGACCGCGTAGGTCGTCGCCCGTGAGGGAATAATACCGGGCGGTCTCCTCGATTATCGTTTCCGGCGTGGGTATGTAGCTGCCGACCCTGATGACGTCCTTTATTGCGCGCTTTACGGAGGCGATGGTTATGGAATCGTCGAGAATGTCCTTGTATGCCGTCAGGCGCTTAACAACTCCCTCTATCTGCCTGACGTTGGAGGTGATGCTCTCGGATATGAATTCGACTACCTCATCCGTCAATATCATGCCGAGCTGGGCGGCCTTGTTTCTGATGATGGCCATGCGTGTTTCGAAGTCGGGGGGCTGAACGTCCGCCATGAGGCCGCCTTCAAAACGGGTTCTGAGCCTGTCCTCAAGGTTTTTCATCTCGATAGGGGGACGGTCGGAGGTTATGACAATCTGGCCTCCCGCCTCATAAATTGAGTTGAAGGTGTGGAANAATTCCTCTTGAACNCCGAGNCTGCCGGATATGAACTGGATATCGTCGACGAGGAANAGATCCACATATCTATATTTGTTGCGGAATTCCTCCTGCGTGCGCTCACGAAGCGAGTGAACCATCTGATTTGTGAATTCATCGCCCTTGACATACGCTATTTTAGCCGAGTTGTCCCGTTCGTGGATGGCCTGTCCTATGGCGAGGAGCAGATGAGTTTTTCCGAGGCCCGAGCTCCCGTAGATGAAAAGGGGGTTATAATCCCGTCCGGGGCTCTCGGAGACGGCGGAGGCCGCCGCGTGCGCGAATTTGTTGGAGGAGCCGACTATGAACCTGTCGAAGGTATAGCCGGCCATTTCGGGCAGCAGTTCATATAGGTCGTCGCCCTGATTGTATGTTTCAATTTCCTCCTCCGCGAGGATTTGAATGTCAAATTCCGTGGAGAAGAGATCCGACAATATCTCTTTGATTGTGCCGGAGTAGCGCCGCGATATTATCTGGCGCTTAAAATCCGTTGGTGTGTGGATAACGAGCTTGTTATCCAGAATCTCGATCGGGACACAGTCCGAGAACCAGGTGTTGATTGCGGTTTCCGTCAAATCCTGCCTCAGCGCTCCCATGATGCTTCCCCAGATGTCGGAGAGAGAATTCATTTTTTCACCCATTCCTTTCTCTTTCTAACCTATAAAATATACCACAAATTGTGTGGTGGGCGCAAGTTTATTCACCCATAAGTACCCGTTTATTTTTTTATATTGTATGTTTCAGTGCAAAGAGGTTTATAAAAAAGCGGAAGATCACAATAATAACTCTTGATTAAATTACTTAGAAAATGCTATAATACAACAAAATGACACATGGTGTGTAACTCAAAAATTCTGAAAAGCAGAACGATGAGCGGGATAAAATTATTTTATTGCCCGATTTTCTCCAATATTTCGAATATTCGATTCGTTTTAGTTCATAGTCCCCTACCCTGCGCTCAGGACGTGATGTAAAAATAATGATTTTAGGAGTGTTATTATGCAGCAAAATGATCTCCGTATTCTGATTTGTGACGATTCAATCATGGTTCGCAAAAAGATGGACATGTTCCTGAAGGGAAACGGTTTCACCAATATTTTTGAGGCCGGAGATGGGCAGGAAGCCATCGACACCTACAAAAAAATAAATCCCCATGTCGTATTTATGGATATCGTGATGCCGGTTAAGACCGGTGTCGAGGCTCTGAGCGAGATAGTCGAATTCGACCCCGCCGCGAAAGTCATTATAGTCTCCTCGATCGGCACTCAGTCAAACCTCAAAGAGGCCATCGAAAAGGGAGCCTCCGACTTCATCCAAAAGCCGATTGACGACGCTCAGGTTATAAAGCTCCTTGCAAATGTGATGAAGCAGCTTCAAAAAGATTAATAGGGGTGGGAAATTATGTTTTCACAATTTTTTGGACACTACCTTCTGAATAACAGCATCGTGACAAGCGCGCAGCTCAACGAGGCCATGGTCAAGAAGAGCGAGACCCGCGTCAAGCTCGGCGTCTTGGCGATAAACGCCGGATACATGACCGCCGAACAGGTCGAGCAGGTCCACGCCCAGCAGGCGAAGATAGACAAGAGGATCGGAGATATCTCTGTCGACATGGGATTTTTGACGGAGTCGCAGGTGACGGAGCTCCTCAATTCCCAGCGGCCCGCGCACCTCCTGCTCGGACAGACTCTCGTTGACCTTGACTATATAACAAACTCGCAGTTCGAATCTGCCCTTCTTGATTACAAAAAGAAGTTTGAGCTCGAGGACGCGGATTTCATTCAGGAAAACGTCGCTAAATCCAGATCGATAATCGGCAGCTTTTTGGGACTCTCCGGCTTCCAGAACAGGGATTTCAGCATCGATTACATATCCCTCGTTTTCAAGTCGATAACCCGCTTCATTTCGGATGACTTCACGCCCGCAGATCCGATAAATGTCGAAAAAATGGAATGTGACGTATTGGTCACGCAGAAAATAAAGGGCTCTTTCAACGCGAGCACGGCGATAACATGCAACGCTGACGCGCTCGTGGCGTTTGCCGCAAAATTCGCGAAAGAGGACATCACACAGCCCGATGAATATGCCGAGGCGGTCATGAGCGAATTCCTGAACCTCCATAACGGCCTGTTCGCCGTCAATATCTCAGCCGAGCGCGGTGTTGAGCTGTCCCTTGAGCCGCAGGAGGTCTCGAAGAACGTCGTTCTCGAGCCGCGCGGTATTTGTGTTGCGCTTCCCTTGAGCTTCACCTTCGGTGTCGTGAACTTCATCCTGTCCTTAGGCTGAACCATCAAAAAATATATAATGTAAAATTTTGGCGGGCCCTATTATGGGCCCGCCGTGGTTGTTTCGGAAACAAATAGGGAGAGAGCGGGAGGCCACTCCTCCGCAATCCATGTCGGACACGGATAAATCGGAATTTGTTGGCATAATATCCGCTACAATTTCGTAGGGGCGAACTTCGTTCGCCCGCCGTTCCTATCGGGTCTGCGGGTAAACACAACGGGCGAACACAGTTCGCCCCT
>JGI994J12354_10004564_pt1 | contig 12375 bp, 10 predicted proteins | sample IntmicLarv3ML3BL_FD_12354 | JGI IMG/M metagenome (IMG submission 12354) | reverse complement strand
GAAGATGAACATGTTGTGTTGTCAACGGGCGGCAGTTTGGGAGCGAGAGTGGTCAATGAGGCTTTCTGTGAAATGGCTGTTTTATCGAGCAGAGAGAATCTTATAAATATTTATCATTCAGCTTCACGCGATTATGCGTATGTTACAGATAAATTAAAAGATATCGATTTAAATAAAATTCATATAACGGAATATATTTATAACATGTCGGAGATTATGGCTGCGGCGGATTTAATTATTAACCGTTCGGGAGCTTCGACGCTGTGCGAAATAGCGGCGATGGGTAAACCGAGCATACTCATTCCTTCACCGAATGTTACGGAAAATCACCAGTTTTATAATGCGAAGAATTTCGTGGACGCAGGTGCTGCGATTATGATCGAAGAAAAGGATTTAAACGGACGGGTATTATATGAATTGACGCGGGAACTGGTTTGGGACAAACGGAAATTATATAATATGGGCGAAAATGCGAAAAAATTGGCTCAGCCCAAAGCGGCGGAAAATATTTATTCGGAAATCATGGAAGTTTATAATAAAAAATAATCATTGGAACGAATTTTTTATATAAATATTATTAGGTTGAATAAAAGGAAAAACAAAATGGCTTTGAGCGGTATTGAAAAATTGCATAAAGTATCATCGAGACGGCGGAGACGCAGATTGGTATTATTCTTGTTTTCAACTGTTTTAATTGTGATAATTACAGTGATTTTATTAAATATATTTTTTAATATCAAATATATTTCTATTGAAAATAATTCGAAATATGACAGTCTTGTATTGCTGGACAATCCTGAAATTAAAATAGGATCAGGACTGTTGAGTGTCAACACAAAAAAACTGGAAAAAAATATGCCTGTTGAATATCCTTATATTGATAAGATAACAGTCGATATCGGACTGCCCAATCATATTGATATAAAAGTCGAAGCTGCTTATGTGGAAGTTATGCTGGAAAAAGAAGATAAATATATATTTATCGACAAAAATCTGAAAGTACTGCAGGAATCATTTGAACCGGCGAATAATGTGATGCTGGTTAAGGGATTGGATTTAACCGAATATAAAATCGGCTATATCATAGATGACAAAATAAATATTGAAATTGATTTGATACGTAAAATATTAAATGAGTTGAAGCAGAGTAATATAAACGGCAGTATTATGTCGATGGATTTTACGAAAAAACATAATATATCGTTTGTTATAAACAATGTAGTCGAAGTTCAGATCGGAAATACGGATGACTTGGACAAAAAATTTGAACAGCTGGCGAACATTTTACAGCGAAATCCGGGTGATGAAAGTGCAGTTATTAACATCAGCAACTATAAAATGGGCAGATATAGAAAATTGGAATAAATTTTAAATAAATATCATCATATAATAGTTGACTATTTTCTTAATATATGTTATGATAAATAATAAAGTTAAAAATATAATCACACAAATATATTTAAAATAACGGAAAGGTAATGAAAAAAATGCCGTTTAAAAGCGTTGAAGAAATAGACAATATTGTAACCATTAAAGTAGTCGGAGTAGGCGGAGGCGGAAACAATGTTGTAAACCGTATGATTACCGATGAAGTGAGAAGCGTTGAATTTATTGCAATCAACACGGACAAGCAAGCTCTTAACCATTCGCAGGCTACGCATAAGATTTTAATAGGTGAATCGGCTACGCACGGACGCGGAGCGGGCGGAAACCCTGAAATGGGTAAAACTGCAGCGGATGAAAGCCGTGAACAGATATGCGAAGCATTAAAAGGTGCGGAAATGGTTTTCGTCACAGCCGGAATGGGCGGCGGAACTGGAACCGGTGCTGCGCCGCTTGTTGCCCAAATTGCCAAGGAAATGGGATTGCTTACGGTCGGCGTTGTTACGAAACCTTTCGGTTTTGAAGGTTCGAAAAAGATGATTTTGGCGGAAAAAGGTATTGAAGAACTGATTAAACATGTCGATTCATTGATTATCATTCCGAATGAAAGACTGAAAATGGTTGCCGACAATAAAATCACGTTAGCCAACGCTTTCCAGATGGCGGACGGTATACTCAAGCAAGGTGTACAGAGTATCACTGATTTAATAAAAAGTCACGGTATGATTAACCTTGATTTTGCTGACATCAGTTCTGTCATGAAAGACGCAGGGTACGCTCATATGTGCGTAGCGTCGGCAAAAGGCAAAGATAAGGCGGAACAAGTTGCCAGAATGGCGATTACAAGCCCTCTGCTCGAAACTTCCATTTCGGGTGCGAGAGGCGTAATAATAAACTTTACAGCAGATGTGAATGTTATTTTGGACGATATTTACCGTGCGGCTGATATCATTAAAGAAGAAGCTGATTCCAACGCTATTATATTTTTTGGTGTTACATTGGATGAGACGCTGGAAGATGAAATGCGTATAACGGTTATTGCAACGGGATTTGACGAAGTCGCTGAATCGCAGGGTATTAGTCAGCTCAGAAACTCTACATACAGCAGTTCTTCAAGTAAAAACACTTCGAGTTTGGAAGAAAAATTTAACAGATATGCTTCAGGTGACGATGATGTGCCGTCGGTACCGAGAACAACCAATGGTATAAACGAAACTAATAAACGATCACCTTACAGAATTCCCCAGGAGGATGAGAGTTATGCCGACGATGAACAAACTCCCGCTCAGCAGCCTCTTGTAACGCAAAACCGTCCTGTAGACCGGCCGGGAATGGTGAACAATCAAGGAACAAACAGTTTGCGTAATAAACAGGAAACGCCACAAAATACGACTGCTGGAACTCAACCGAATCAACAGAACACAAGACAGCGTCCGCAATCTGTTCAAGACGACGACGGTGACGATAATTTTCTGAAATTGCTGAACCAAATTTCGAAAAATAAATAGAATTTTAACTTATGGAGTAAATATGTTTGGAATTTCGTCAAAATCAAGTAAAATAATTAAAAATATACTGAGTATAATTTTTGATCTGATTATGCTTGATTTTGCACGATTTTTTCCGAAGAAGTTTTTACTATAAATTTAATGTAAAAAACGGAAATATCGTGTGAAAGCATGATATTTTTTTATGATATAAATTGAAAGGTAACATTAATATATGAAAAACATCAGGATTTTTGATACGACTTTAAGAGACGGAGAACAATCGCCCGGATGTTCGATGAATACAAAAGAAAAAGTGGAAATGGCGAAGCAATTGCAAAAGCTTGGCGTTGACGCAATAGAAGCGGGTTTTGCAGCATCTTCTCAGGGTGATTTCGACGGAGTTTCATCTATAGCAGCGGCGGTTAAAAATACACAAATTTTTTCACTTTCCCGTGCGTTGGAAAAAGATATCGACGTTTCGTGGGAAGCTGTAAAAAATGCGAAAATGCCCGGGATTCACATATTTTTAGCTTCGAGTGATTTGCATTTGGAATATAAATTGAAAATGACCAGGGAACAAGCGCTTGAACGCACCGAAATGGCAGTAAAATATGCGAAAAGATATTGTGAAACCGTAGAATTTTCGGCGGAAGATGCCACACGGACAGATCCTGAATTTTTGGTAAAAATGTACAACATAGCTATTAAAGCGGGTGCGGCAATTATAAATCTTCCCGATACAGTCGGTTACGCAACACCCGATGAAATACGCGAAAAAGTCGATTATATCATAAAAAATGTGAATGGTATAGACAGAGTCACTCTCAGCGTTCACTGCCATAATGATTTGGGTATGGCAGTCGCCAATTCGCTCGCCGCTGTTTCTGCCGGAGCAACGCAGATAGAATGTACGGTAAACGGTATCGGTGAAAGAGCGGGAAATGCGTCGCTCGAAGAAATTGCAATGAATTTGTATACACGAAAAGAATTTTATAACGCATCGGTTAATATCAAAATGGACGAAATTTATAAAACAAGCAGATTGTTGCAAATGATTACGGGTATTTCGGTTCAGCCGAATAAAGCGGTTGTCGGAGCGAATGCGTTTGCGCACGAAAGCGGTATTCATCAGCACGGCGTTTTATCCAATCCGTTGACATATGAGATTTTTTCGCCTGAAGTAATCGGGTTAAAACAAAACAACATGGTTTTGGGTAAACACAGCGGAAAACATGCGTTTATTTCAAAAATCGAACAATTGGGTTATTCTAATATTGAAGCGGACGAAATTGAAAAACTTTTCAATGAATTCAAAATTCTCGCAGATAAAAAAAAGGAAATTGACGACAGGGATATTGAAGCCTTGATTTTGAAAGGTAAAGTGACATCAATTGATGTGAATGATTACCAACTCGAAAAATTTATCATTACATGCGGCGATAATATCACCAATATTGCGAGCGTTGCGTTAAAATATCACGATGAAGTTATTGAAAACGTTTCGATCGGAGACGGCCCGATTGACGCAGCGTTTAAAGCAATAAACATTTCGGTCGGACGGATTTATCAGCTCGAAGATTTTTATATTTCGGCGGTTACGGAAGGTCATGACGCATTGGGAACAGCGAAATTAAGGCTTGCGTTCGGTGATTTTTATTCAACGTCTGTCGGTGTTTCGACGGATATCATTGAAGCGTGTATTTTATCGTATCTTAACGCAATAAATGAAATAAACAGAAATATAAATTCACCAAAAATGACGGAAAAATAAATATGAAAATAAAAATGTTTGACACAACTTTACGCGACGGAATGCAGGGGACAGGGATTTCTTTTTCGGTAAATGATAAGATAAATATTATCAAATTACTGGATGAACTGGGTATTGATTATATTGAAATCGGTTTTCCGGCAGCTAATCCGAAAGATATGCAATTAATTGAAAAGATTAAAAAAATTAAACTGAATCATGCAAAAATAGCGGTATTCGGAAGTACCTGCAAAGTCGGAATTTTACCTGAAAACGATGAATCCTTGCAGATATTGTCGGCAATGGAAGCCGAAAATATCGTTATTTTCGGAAAAAGCTGGAAATTACACGTAAATGATGTATTGAAAACAGATGAAAATGAAAATCTGCGAATGATTGGTTCAAGTATTAAATTTTTAGCGGATTCGGGTAAAAAAGTTATATTTGACGCCGAACATTTTTTTGACGGATATACAGATGATCCGGTTTATGCGGAAAAAATTATTCAAACGGCGATTGATTCGGGTGCGGAGAGTATTGCGTTGTGCGATTCAAGCGGAAATACATTTCCTGAAAAAGTATTCGAAATTACAAAAAAAATGACGGAAAAATTCGATATAAAGTTTGGAATTCATGCACACGATGATTGCGGAATGGCGTGTATAAATTCGATTGCAGCGGTCAGAGCGGGAGTGGATCATGTGCAGGGGACTTTGAACGGTATCGGCGAACGGTGCGGAAACGCAAATTTATCAACGATTATTGCGAATTTGTCTTTGAAACTGGGTTTTTCTACGATTGAGCCGCAAAAATTACAAATGCTGACGAAAATATGCAGGCAATTGGCGGGAATATCTAACATTTCTATAAGCAAGCAGCCGTTTGTCGGCCGGACGGCATTTTTTCATAAAGCGGGTATGCACGTGGATGCGGTAATGAAGAATTCAATGTCATATGAACATATAAAACCTGAAATGGTCGGCAACGAACGAAATTTGATTATATCGGAAATCAGCGGACGGAGTTCAATTTTACAATTAATTCAGCGTATTTTTCCGGAAATAAATCGTGAAAGTGAATTACTGCATAAAGTTTTGAACATAATAAAAGAAAAAGAAATGGACGATTATCAATACGAAGGCGCAGAAGCGTCGCTGGAATTATTAATCCGCAAAGAATTGGGGCTTTATAAAGCACATTTTTCGGTCGAAAAATTGAAATTGGTCACGGAACACTGCGAGAACAATGAAAAATATAACAAAAGTACAGCTTATATTGAATTAAATGTGAACGGAGAAATCGAAACAACGGAAACTGAAAGCGACGGGCCTGTTCATGCAATGGATTTGGCTATTCGGAAAGCTTTGTGTGTTTTTTATCCTGAATTATCGAACACGAATCTGACCGATTATAAAGTTCGGGTGCTGGACGCCAGGTTTTCGACAGGAGCGAAGGTTCGGGTACTTATGGAAACAACGGACGGTACAAATACATGGACAACAATCGGCGTGAGCGTGGATGTTATTGAGGCTTCGAAGATAGCGCTGATTGATTCGATGGAATATAAATTGATAAATATGTAATGAAAGCGGATGAAAAATGATGACAATGTCGCAGAAAATCTTGGCGAAAAAGTGCGGAAAAGACAGTGTTTCAGCGGGTGAATTGATTTGTACGGACGTCGATTTGGTTTTGTCCAACGATATAACGGGGCCGATTGCGATCAATGAATTCGAAAAAATGTCGGCGAACGGTAAATTTGCAAACAGAGATAAAATTGTATTTGTAATGGATCATTTTACGCCGAATAAAGATATAAAAAGTGCTGAAAATTGCAAGAAAATCCGCGAATTTTCGGTTAAGCACGGAATAAAAAACTTTTATGAAGGCGGTTGTGCGGGTATTGAACATGCATTATTACCTGAAAAAGGACATATAAAATGCGGCGAACTGATTATCGGTGCGGATTCGCATACATGTACTTACGGCGCGTTGAATGCGTTTTCGACCGGAATGGGCAGCACGGATATTGCCGCGGCGATGCAGACAGGCCGAACATGGCTGAAGGTGCCGAGCGGCGTAAATTATATGATAAAGGGCAAATTTAATAATTTTGTTTCGGGAAAAGACCTGATCTTGGATATTATCGGAAAAATCGGTGTGGACGGAGCTTTATATAAATCGATGGAATTTACGGGAGATACACAAAATTTATCGATTGATGATAAGTTCACGATATCGAACATGGTAGTCGAAGCAGGAGCGAAAAATGGAATTTTTCAAGCTGATCAGACGATTGTAGATTACCTGAAAAATCGAACGGATGATGATTTCGAAGCATATACATTTGATCCGAATGCAAAATACGAAAAATCAATCGAAATAAATTTGGCAGATATTGTTCCGAATGTGGCATTTCCGAACATTCCATCTAATGTTAAAGATATATATACGGCGGAAAAATTGAATATTAAGATTGATCAAGTGGTCATCGGATCGTGTACCAACGGCAGATACGGGGATTTGGAAGCGGCGGCGAAAATTTTGAACGGTAAAAAAGTTGCGAAAAATGTTCGGGTGATTATCATTCCTGCAACACCCGAAATTTATTCGAAAGCGATGGAAAACGGGTTGCTCAAAATATTTTTGGATGCAGGCTGCGTCATTTCAGCACCGACTTGCGGGCCGTGTTTAGGCGGACATACGGGTATTTTGGCGGCAGGAGAACGGTGTGTAAGTACGACAAACCGAAATTTTGTCGGTAGAATGGGTCACGAAAAAAGCGAAGTATATCTCGCATCGCCGGTAATTGCTGCAATCAGTGCAGTTTCGGGATATATTTTATCACCTGAAAAATTCGGAGGTTGACGGTTATGATTAAAGGTTTTGTGCATAAATTCGGTGACAACATCGATACGGATGTCATTATTCCAGCGAGATACCTAAATTTGACGGATAATAGTGAACTTGCAAAACATTGTATGGAAGATATTGATAAAAATTTTATAAAAAATGTAAGAAAAGGCGATATTATTGTCGCAAAAGAAAACTTCGGCTGCGGTTCATCACGTGAACATGCACCGATTGTACTCAAAGAAAACGGTATTGAACTGGTTATTGCGAAAAGTTTCGCAAGGATTTTTTACAGGAATGCGATTAATATCGGTTTGGCTATTCTGGAATGCAGTGAATGCGTTGATTGCAGCGATTCAAGCGATGTAATCGAAGTAGATTTAAGTAAGGGAATCGTAAAAAATATCAATAAAAATAAAACATTTGCTGCCAATGCTTTCCCTGATTTTATCAGTGAAATTATTAAAAACGGCGGATTGGTAAATTATATCCAAAAAAACAGCGGAAAATTGGGGTGACTGTAAAATGGATAAAAAAATTGCAGTATTAAAAGGTGACGGAATCGGTCCTGAAGTGATTGAACAAGCGGTTATAATTTTAAATAAAATAGCGAAAAAGTTCAGACATCATTTTAAGTACGACTATTTTGATATAGGCGGAGTTTCAATTGATAAATGCGGAAAAGCACTTAGCGAACAGACGTTAGAAGCTGTGAAACTATGCGACGCTGTTTTATTGGGTGCGGTTGGCGGGTCAAAATGGGACAACGGAAAAGTTCGTCCCGAACAGGGTTTACTGGCTTTGCGTAAAAATTTGGGAGTGTTCGCAAATCTCAGACCTGCTGTTTTATTCGAAGAATTAAGAGAAGCATGTCCGTTGAAATGTTCATTGGTTCCGAATGGATTCGATGTTCTGATTGTCAGAGAACTGACAGGCGGGATTTATTTCGGCAACAGCGGACTTTCAACCGACGGAACGGAAGCGTTTGACGAAGAAAGATATTCGGTTTTTGAAATAAAAAGACTGCTTGAAAAAGCGGCTGAAGCAGCGAGATTGAGAAAAAAACACGTAACAGTGGTTGACAAGGCAAACGTTTTGGAGTCTTCGAGATTGTGGCGAAAAGTAGCAGCGGAAGTATTTCGAGATTTTAGTGACATAAAAGTCGATTATATGTATGTAGATAATTGTGCGATGCAATTGGTGAAAAATCCTGCGCAATTCGACGTTATTGCAACAAACAACATTTTCGGCGACATTTTGAGTGACGAACTGTCCATGCTGACCGGTTCAATCGGTATGCTGCCGTCAGCGTCACTCGGAAACGGTAAAATCGGTATATATGAACCGATTCACGGATCTGCTCCTGATATCGCAGAGCAGGATATAGCTAATCCGATTGCGAGTATTCTTTCCGCGGCGATGATGCTCAAGTATTCGTTCGACATGAATGATGAATATGAGTGTATAAACAATGCGGTTAAGATGTTTTTGCAAGATGGATACAGAACAAAAGATTTAATTAATTCTGATGAAATACAAAATTCATTAAAAATCATCGGAACTGAGCAAACGGGAAAAATTATTTGCGACAATTTATAGGAAAATCTCGGAAAAGACTTGAAAAATCGTGAAAATTGGTGTAAAATAGAGGAAACAATTATTATCTGAAAAGATGTAAAATAGAAAGTATGGAGAAAAAAATGAATAAAGTTATCGTTAACATTTCGGCAAGGCACTTGCATGTTACCCAAAAAGATCTCGAAACATTGTTTGGAAAAGATTATAAGTTGACAAATAAAAAAAATCTCGTTCAACCCGGACAATTTGCATGTGAAGAAAAAGTTGATATTATCGGTCCGAAAAATGAAATCAAAGGTGTTTCAATTTTGGGTCCGGTCAGAAATGAAACACAAGTCGAAATTTCACTCACAGACGCAAGAACTTTGGGAGTAGCGGCAAAAATACGTGAATCAGGGGATATTGATGATACAACGGGGGTTAAACTCGTTGGGCCGAAAGGTGAAGTTGTCCTTGAAAAAGGTTTAATTGCTGCAAAAAGACACATTCATTTAACACCAGAAGAAGCAAAAAATTTCAACGTTCAAGATAAACAAATTGTAAATGTTAAAATCAGCACAAACGGAAGATCTCTCATTTTCGGCGATGTTGTCGCAAGAGTCCGTTCAGATTTTGCAGCTGAAATGCATATTGATACAGATGAAGCAAATGCGGCGGGTATCATTGGTTTTGCTGAAGGCGAAGTTGTAATATAAGTAAATTTTAATGTAATATTCGATATGATGTTTATGATGTTATGTCGAATATTATTTTTACTATTAATCTTTTATAATGTCTGATTTTATTTTTTTATTTCGGTAAAAATCAGACAAAAATGTTGTTTTACAGAACAGGTACAAATAATAGTGATTTTATAATAATTATATAAATTTTGGCAAACCTATTGACATTTAAATCGATAAGTGTTAAAATAGTACTAAATTAGTATACATTATAAAAGATTAAATTTTTGGAGTTATTATAATGAAAATATATGCTGACAATGCGGCGACAACCAGGGTTGACGAAGAAGTTTTACAAGCTATGATGCTTTATTTTACGCAAGATTTTGGCAATCCGAGCAGTATTTATGAAATGGGCAGGAACGCTCAGAAAACAATTAATGAAGCACGCAAACAATTGGCAGAGATTATCAATTGCGATGCGGGGGAACTTTTTTATACAAGCGGCGGAACAGAGAGTATAAATTGGGCGATTAAGAGCGTGGCGAAAAAATACGCGAAAAAAGGGAAGCATATTATTACGTCAAAAATCGAGCATCATGCGGTTTTACATTCACTCGAAAGTCTCGTAAAAGACGGATTTGAGGTGACTTATCTTGATGTTGACAACATGGGGTTTATTTCGCTTGATGAACTTGAGAAATCCATTCGAAAAGATACGATTTTGATTACGGTTATGACGGCAAATAATGAAATCGGTACAATACAACCTGTCGAACAAATTGGTGAGATAGCAAAGAAACACGGCGTTTTGTTCCATACTGACGCAGTTCAGGCATTCGGACATATTGAAATTGATGTTAAAAAAATGAATATCGATTTACTGAGTATTTCAGGGCATAAATTTAATGCACCCAAGGGAATCGGCGCATTGTATATGCGAAAAGGTTTATATTTACCGGCATATTTGGACGGCGGCGGACAGGAAAATCATCGGCGTTCGGGGACTGAAAACGTCGCATTCATCGTAGGTATGAGTCTTGCAGCAAAAAAAGCTTCGGAACGAATGAAAGAAAATAATGATCATTTAAATAAACTGAAAGAACGTTTGATTGACGGAATTTTATCGAACATTCCGTATTCGCGGTTGAATTCACCGAGAGAAAAAGTTTTGAGCGGTGTTACGAATTTTTCGATTGAATTTATTGAAGGCGAATCGTTGCTGCTAATGCTCGATTTACGCGGAATCTGTGCATCTTCGGGTAGTGCTTGTACATCGGGTTCGCTCGATCCGTCACATGTATTATTAGCTATCGGTCTCATTCATGAAGTAGCGCACGGTTCACTCAGAATCAGTTTTGATCATTCAAATACAATGGAAGATGTCGAACAAATATTGAAAATTTTACCGGAAGTTGTTTCAAGACTGAGAGAAATGTCGCCGACTTGGGAAAAAATTGAAAAAAATTAAGAGGAGAAATATTAATGATATATTCCGAACAGGTTATGGATCACTTCGCGAATCCGAGAAATGTAGGCGAAATCGTTGATGCTGACGGTGTTGGCGAAGTTGGAAATGCGAAATGCGGCGATATTATGAAAATGTATTTAAAGATTGAAAATGAAACGATAATTGACGTAAAATTTAAAACATTTGGCTGCGGTGCGGCTATTGCAACATCGAGTATTGCAACGGAAATGATTAAAGGCAAGAAAATTGAAGAAGCGTTAAAGCTGACTAATAAAGCGGTGGTTGACGCATTGAACGGACTTCCCGCAGCGAAATTGCATTGTTCTGTTTTGGCTGAAGAGGCGATAAAGAGTGCAGTTGCGGATTACTATATCCGAATTGGAATCGACCCTGCGTTATTCGGACTGACAAATATCGGCTGCGAAAGTTGTTGCAATACAACACCTGACGAATAATATGAAAAAGAGCGTTGTAATCGGACTTAGCGGCGGTGTTGACAGTGCTGCGAGCGCGTTAATTCTTAAAAAGCAGGGTTATGAAGTTCTCGGTGTTTTTTGCGAAATGCACGAATATAGCGCAAAAAGTTTAAATGATGCAAAAATGGTTGCGGAACAATTGAAAATCGACTTTTTTACTCTTGATTTACAAGAAAAATTTGAAAAAATTGTTGTTCGTAATTTTTTAGATCAATATGCTTCGGGACGTACACCAAATCCGTGTATTATTTGTAATCCGACAGTAAAATTTGACGGGCTTGTCGAATTTGCCGATAAAATAGGCGTAAATTATATTGCAACGGGTCATTACGCAGGTGTAAAGTATAATAACATTACAGAAAAATTTGCCATTATACAATCTGAATTAAAAGACCAAAGTTATATGTTGTATCGTTTAAGACAGGAACAATTAAAGAGAATTATTTTTCCGCTATTCAATACAAAAAAAGATGAAAACCGCCTTGTTGCCTCAGAAAACGGCATTAGCGCGGCAAATAATCCTGATAGTCAGGAAATTTGTTTTATTGAAAAGGGTATAAAATATTTCGATTTTATTGAACAAAAGTTGGGAAAATTTCCTGAAGGCGAATTTTATCTGCAAGACGAAAATAAAGTTGTAGGTAAGCATAAAGGACTTATTTATTATACAATAGGTCAACGAAAAGGCCTTAATTTGTCCTTAAACCGTCCT
>JGI994J12354_10004563_pt1 | contig 12378 bp, 11 predicted proteins | sample IntmicLarv3ML3BL_FD_12354 | JGI IMG/M metagenome (IMG submission 12354) | reverse complement strand
GTATTTGCTTTCCATTGTCTCCAATTTCCAGTTCATACCGTCGCAAAACTCTTTCTGGTGCTGTCTGTCTTGTTGTTTAATTTACAAGGTACTTTTTCGTTCACTTCCACGCTTTCGCGTAAAGCAAAATGTGAATCGCGACACTGTGTTTTTGCTCGAATTTTGTCTGCTTTGTTTTCCACAGTGCCTATGTATATTACCATGACCGCAGGTACTTTGTCAAGCCTTTTTTCAACTTTTTTTATTTATTTTTTTAAAGAGCAGGTTTTTCGACAAAATGCCTTATTGGGGCGGCAGATTTGCGTTGGCAATTTGTGTAAATTGCACCGCTGTTTCCTTCTATATTATATATCGAGAAGCAAATCTTTATAAATGCCCGGGACGGAACCTTCGATTTCTACGGCGCTGCAGATTTTTTTATAGAACTCCGCCGGACCTGCGCCGCCGATGATGGCGTAGGCGTAGCCGATTTGCGCCATTGCGTGGAGGCAGCTCATGAGCAGGGCGGCTCCGAGGCCTTTACCCCGTAGGTCTTCTTTCACGCCTGTTGGGCCAAAAAAGTCACGGCAGGTTGTGTCATAACAGGCAAAGCCCGCGATGCCTTTATCATTATAGGCGACAAAGACAGATACGGGACTGTTGAAAAAAGCACCGCGGCATTCGGACGCCCAGGCGGCGTTGAAGTGCTGCTCCACCCAGTTTACGAGGGTGTCCATTTCGGGCATGAGGGCGCGTTTTATCTTGTAGCCATGGGCGCCGCAACGGTCAATGAAGGGGGCAAGCTCGGGCAGGTCGTATAGTTTTACAAGCATGTCGGGCATAGTCTGAGCATCCTTTCTTTCTTTAGTATTATATAGGAAATGTCAATTATTGCGGGTGGTTTGCCGTTTCCGACTCCAAAGCACAGTCCACAGCCAGCGTAACGCACAGGCACATCAACTCATCGCGGAGATCGGCAATGTCCAACTCGTAGCTGTCGCCCCAGGTGAACCAGGCTTTTGACAGCTGCATGATCTGACGGTTGCCGTCGGTCAGAGTGTATTCATGCGCCCAGAAGTTGCCGTTCAGCTGCCATGGCAGGCCTTCCAACCGATAGCGGGGCTTGAAAAAAGTGAATTCTTTGACGATTTCGCATACCACACGGCCGTCAATTTCGACAAAGTACCGGGGCAACCAAGAAAATACTTTTTGCCGAATGAAAGCGACTTCCCGTCCGTTTGCGTCGTAAATGTGCAGTTTTTTGCCCCAGGTGAACAACTCACCTTCTATGGAATAGCGGTCGGTGCCGTGCTCGTCCTTGGCATAGAAGCGGTCGCGCCAGGAGAAGACTTTTTGTTTTAGGTATAGTTTCATTTTTTGTGTCCTTTCGAGGTTTTTGTTTTATGGTCGGTTTTCGGAACGACACGGGAGTCGTTCCCTACTCAACAAATGCGAGAAACCAGCACCAATTATACAGCAAAAAGGTGCCAAAAACGGATAAACATATGTACATAAGCGGGTCATCTTTATATGCATTTAAGGTTCTCGGTTTGGTTTTGAATAGTTTACCGAGCAGCAGCCAGATGCAAAAACCCAGTATTGTGCCCAAAACATTCATGAGCAAATCGTCAATGTCCGTTTGGCGGCGGCTGAAAAGCTGGCCAATTTCTATAGACAGCGAAAATAAAAAGCCGGCGGCGATGGTTTTTTGCAATGCCCGGTATTTTTCCCACAATAGGGGCAATAAAAAGCCCAGCGGCATAAACAGTATGACATTTGTTACATAGGTGAAAAGCCCCTCGGATTGAAAGGGCAGAAGATGGATTTCGTCTAAACGGATAACCGAATCGTATTTGCCGATTTCCCACATGGTGCCGATTCCGACAATATCCAGCACCAAGAATATGTACAGGATGAGCACATATCGCCAGGCGAGATTGCCTTTGCGGACTTTTTCGATTTTGCTGCTTTTTTTGTATAGAATCAGTTGGTATGCGATGCAGGGGGCAAATATGCAGACCATGGGGTATAGGTATGTGAGGAGGGTTATGAGTGGGAGCATGTGGGGCTCCTTTCTTGTGGATAAGAGTTGCGGGTTATGGGGCGGCTTAACGCGGATTATTGCGAAACATTACGTTCTTCAAACGCTGTAAATTGTTAAGTGTAGCTTTTGTATAGAAGTGACGTTCTCCTAATTCATTATTAAAAATCTCCAATGCTTTATGATAAAACTCCAGTGCCTTATTGTAGTCCCCTTGCGCTTCGTAAACAGCAGCTATGTTGTTATAGGTTACTGCAGTATCCGGATGTTCTGTACCCAGTACTTTTTCACGAATTGGTAAGGCTTTATTAAAAAACTCCAGTGCCTTATTATAGTCCCCTTGTGCTTCATAAACAGTAGCTATGTTGTTATAGGTTGTTGAGATAGAAGGGTGATCTGCTCTTAGTGCTTTTTCTTTAATTACCAAAGCTTTATGATAAAACTCCAAGGCCTTGTCATAGTCTCCTTGATATTTATAAACGACTGCTATGTTGTTATAGGTTATTGCAGTATCAGGGTGCTCTGTTCCCAGTACTTTTTCACTAATGGCCAAATCTTTATTGTAAAATTCCAGGGCTTTGGAATAGTCCTTTTGCGCGTAATAAACGCTTGCTATGTTGTTATAGGTTGCTGCGGTGTCCGGGTGCTCTGTGCCCAGTACTTTTTCATGAATTGGCAATGCTTTATTGTGAAACTCCAATGCCTTGTCATAATCTCCTTGATTTTGATAAGTACATCCCATATTTGAAAATAATAATGCCAGCGTTTTATTGTTCAACACTTGCTCTTCAAAGTATTCAGCCACAGAAACTGCAAACGGCAAAAACTCCCATTTGTCAGTATAATTTTCAAATGGCGTATAGTGAAGTGTGTCAGCAATATTCATTGCAGTCTCTTCGCACTCGTCAAAACTTATTTTATAATTCACACCAACAACCGCCGAAATCACGGGATGCATCAGCAATCCATTGTTTCCGTCGTCCAAAAGCCAACCTTTGTCAATCAAGGTGTTCACTTCGTTATAGCTGTCAAGGGCAAACCATTGCTTCGCATACTCGTGCTTTAAAAACTTGTAGGGCATAAGGGAGAATACTTTTAGCAGTCTGATTTCTTCAGGCAACAGGTCAACGATTTCAAACAGATGCGTCAAATGTTCAATAAACACCAAATTTTTGTCATCATGCTTGATGGTTTCTTTTATGCCGGATAAATTAAAGTCAGATGTCGCAAGTGCTTCCAGCAGTTCTTCCGCCGGCATTCGTGCGGATTTCTGCGTTTTGGCGAGCAGTACAACCGTAATTGTATGACTTGCGGCACGCTCTACTATTTCCGCAACAATTTTGCGGTCTTCCTCTTTGCCGAGCGTTTTTATGTAGAGGTCAATGCACTCTTTTTTAGGCAAATAGCCAACCTCAATGGGGATAAATGACTCGCCGAAATCTTTGTTCCGTGATGTTACAACAACGCGGCAGGTAAGTGACGCGATTTGTTTTTGGGCTTCCGGCGACAGGTTGTTCGCGTTATCTATAAATAGCAAGAGCTTGCCGCCCAATTTATTAAATTCGGCTTTACTTGCCGCAAAGTACTCATTTACATCGGTTATGTTACGAATGCTTTCAACGCTTTGGAATATGCTGCTTTTCAAATCAGTATCGTAGGAAATCCAACCCAAATACTCTATATCGTCAGCACTCTTGCTCACATACTCGTAGTACATGGATGAGCAAATCTGCGATTTCCCAATTCCGCCAATGCCGTTTACCAGCACAAGCTTTTGTGCTGTTTTCAAGCTTTCTTTTATTTCTTCGATGTCCTTATCACGGCCTAAAAAGTCTTTTGAGGGCTTTTGCACGGAGGTTGTGGTTATTACGGCCGGAGGGCCTTTACGCGCAGAACCATTTACTTGTTCCAATATATAGGCAAGGGCGGAATTTACGTATGCATGCTTTCCCTTTGGATACCAAATGCATAGGATGCCCATGTCAGACAGGCGTTTCGCTTTGTCAAAAAATGCATCGCCGAATGTGTCCGAAGGCATTTCCACAATGGCATAATGGGTGCGCTTCTTATGCAGTGCTATCTTTTCTAAAAGTTTTGTGGTTCTGTCTGCGTCCAAGCTGCAGCCTAAGAATAGCAGCACTTTTGAGCTGAGCGTCTCTGTTATGAACGAAACATATGGACTATCCAAGTTTTTGCCATAACATTCATCATACCGTTCTTCGGTGAACGTAATTCTGTCTGTGTGCAGATAATCACCGTGGAGTTTAAGCAGATACTGTTCTGTGCCCTGATGAAAAGCGCCTTTTACGACGTCGGAGTCTTCGTAAGGGGTTAAGGTTTCTGTAAACGGACAGTGCGCATTTTCAAAAACCTTCTTCAGCAAGCGGTCAAAGTTTGTTGTAATAGCCGTAGTATTTCTAAATATGTGCGGCAGCATGCTCACGGCCATATCGCCCACTGCTCCAGCTGTTATTTTGTCCTCCGAAAAAGTGTTTTTAATACAATCCGTGTAGCCGCCATCGCCTACCGATTCCTTCAAGACAGATGCGGCTTTTTCGTAATTATTCCTTGCAAGCAAGCTTTCTATCGTTTCCTTTGCGGACGGCCGTATTGTTGCTTCGCTTACTACATTGGAGAAAAAATCGGGCCAAGTCGGATATATCGGAACAGACAGCCCCGCGCCAACAAACGGAACAACGGCATGGTTGTCCTTAATGAGTTTGATTACTGCATCCAAATAGTGTTTGTTTTCTTTACTAAACGCAAATAATTGCTTTAGGTTTTCACTATGATTCATCGTATCCCCCTCATCTGCTTTGTCCGTTTTTTTCTTTAAGCGTTCTTTTTTACGTTACGAAATATCAGCCAAATCAATATACAAATGCCCGAATTCTACGATGAAGTCCTTGCGGCCTTGCAGATTGTCGCCTTGGAAGAGGTCAAAGGCGTCGGCGGTTTTCTTTGCGTCCTCCGGCTCAATTTTTATGAGGCGGCGGCTTTCAGGGGACATGGTGGTTTGGCTCATCATTTCCGGCTCGTTTTCGCCAAGACCTTTACTGCGCTGAACAACAACTTTTTTGCCATCCAATTTTGCGATGATGGCGTCTTTTTCCGCGTCGGTGTAGGCGAAATAGGTCTGGTCCTTGGTATTTAACTCATACAGGGGCGACTCGGCAATGTATACGAAGCCTTCCTCAATCAGGGTGGGAACAAGGCGGTAGAGCATGGTTAAAATAAGGGTGCGAATCTGGAAGCCGTCCACGTCGGCGTCAGTGCAGATGATGACCTTGTTCCAGCGCAGAGCGGAAAGGTCGAAGGTGGTCATCTCTTTATTTTTCGTTTTTACTTCTACGCCGCAGCCCAGGACCTTTATCAGGTCGGTGATAATGTCATTTTTAAATATTTTGTCGTAGTCGGCTTTCAGGCAGTTTAGAATCTTGCCGCGGACGGGAATGATGGCTTGGAACTCCGCATTTCGTGCCTGCTTACAGGCGCCCAGCGCGGAATCGCCTTCCACGATATATATTTCGCGCTCGCTGATATCCTTACTGCGGCAATCGACGAATTTTTGCACACGGTTTGCAATGTCGAGGGTGCCGGTCAGCTTTTTTTTCAGGTTCAGCTTTGTGCGCTCGGCGGTTTCGCGGGAACGCTTGTTAATGAGGATTTGTTCGGCAATTTTTTCGGCTTGCAGCTTGTTTTCAATGAGGAAAACTTCCAGCTGGGCACGCAGGAAGTCGGTCATGGCTTCCTGTATAAATTTGTTCGTTATGGCTTTTTTGGTTTGGTTTTCGTAGGAGGTTTCGGTGGAAAAGGCGTTTGTTATGAGTATCAGGCTGTCAAAAATGTCCACGTAGCTGACCTTACTCTCGCCTTTTGTGTACTTATTATTGGTGCGGAGGTAGCCGTCTATGGCGGACACCAGCGCAGATTTTGCGGCTTTGTCGGGTGCGCCTCCGTGCTCTAAGAAGGATGAGTTATGATAGTATTCCGTACGGATATTCTGGTTTGTGAAGGCGAAGGCGGTTTGTATTTTCACCTTGTAATCGTTTTTGTCAGCGCGGTCGCGGCCAACGCGCTCGGTTTCCGAGAAATGCACATCGGACAGGGCGGCCTCGCCCATTAGCTCCTGCACGTAGTCCACGATGCCATTTTCATAATAGAACTCTGCGTTTTGCACAGCTCCATTTGCCTCATAACGGTACTGAAAGCGCAGGCCGGCATTGACGACCGCCTGTTTTTTCAGCATGTCTTCGAAGTATTCCGACGGAATATTGATGTCAGTGAAAACGTCTAAATCCGGCTGCCATTTGATACGGCTGCCGGTTTTTTTCCGTGTTGTAGGTGTCTTTTTCAGGCCGCCGACATTTTCGCCCTTTTCAAAGCGCAGGGTGTACTCAAAGCCGTCCTTCCAGACGGTGACGTCCATATACTTTGACGCGTACTGGGTGGCACAGCTGCCAAGGCCGTTTAGCCCCAAAGAATATTGATAATTCGCGCCTTCCTTGTTGTCATACTTGCCGCCTGCGTACATCTCACAGAAAACAAGTTCCCAGTTATAGCGCTTCTCTTTTTCGTTGTACTCCAGGGGGATGCCTCGGCCGAAGTCTTCGACTTCTATAGAATTGTCTTCAAAATAGGTCACGTGAATTAGGGAACCGTGGCCTTCCCTCGCTTCGTCGATGGAGTTTGAGACAATCTCAAAAGCGGAATGCTGGCAGCCTTCAAGACCGTCCGAACCGAAGATAACGCCCGGACGCTTTCGCACTCTGTCAGCACCTTTTAGTGAACTTATGCTTTCATTCCCATATTTTTTACTCATAAAAGAACCTCTCGCCTTTCGCTGTAAGTATGATGGAGCGCACTCCGTTTTAAAGCAGCAGGGTCAGCGCACGCTTATATAGCGGGTCGAATTCGCAGCCGCAATGGCCGCATTCTGTGCCGGCTTTTTCTATGGCGGCAATCAGGGCTTCTTTTGTGCTGCCGTCCTGCAGGGAAAGCCATGCTTTTGCGGGTGCGTCGATTGCGTCCCAGCCGCATCGGGCAAATTTTGTGATAATTGCGGTTAGTTCTGCATTTTGGTGAGACATGATGACGGCTCCTTTGTTTTATAGTTCGCGGTTTCCCGCTGCCAGTGCCGCGGTTTTTGCAATGGCGCCTTCTACGGCAGCCTTCATAATCGGCAGGTCGCTCTTTGGGATGTCGGACAGAACCCAATCTGCCAAGTCCATTTCCCGATGGGGACGGTCGCCGACGCCGATTTTTATGCGGTCGAAAACGTCGCTTTTCAGGTGATAAATGAGGCTTTTTATGCCGTTATGGGCACCGCTGCTGCCTTGTTCCCGGAAGCGAAGCTTGCCAGGCTCCATGCTGATGTCGTCGTAGACCACAATAATATCCTTCCAGGTCAGCTTGTAAAACTGCAGCGCTTCGCGGACGCTTTCGCCGGAATTGTTCATGTAGGTTTGCGGCTTTAGAAGCAAAACCTGCGTGCCGTTTATGACGCCTTCGCCGCAGAGAGCTTTGAATTTCAGCTTTTTGCAGGAGATGTTATATTTACTTGCCAGGCAGTCAATGAAAACAAAGCCGATATTGTGACGGGTGTTTTTATATTTTTCCCCAGGATTGCCAAGACCGACAATGATTTTTTCAATCTTGCCGGACTTGGGTGTTGTGTTTTCAATTTTTTTAAAAAGCTCAAAGATTGACATAGCTTATACAAATAGGGTAGAAATCGAAATTTCTTCATAAATACGTTCAATGGCTTCGGCGAAAATGCCGGCTACAGGGATTGCGACAATTTTGTCAGAAGGGCGGTCGGTGCGCAAGGGGATGGTGTCTAAGAGCACCAGCTTTTTGATGACACTGTCGTTGATGCGCTCATAGGCAGGGCCGGAGAGTACGCCGTGGGTGGCACAGGCATAAATTTCCTTGGCGCCGCCCTTTGTTAAGAGGGCTTCCGCTGCGTTACAGAGGGTACCGGCTGTATCAATCAGGTCGTCCACCAAAATAACCGTTTTGTCCTTTACGTCGCCGATAATGTTCATAACTTCTGAAACATTGGCCTTTTGACGGCGCTTGTCCACGATGGCGATGGGTAAATCCGTGCGCTGGGCAAAATTGCGGCAGCGGGTCACGGAGCCAAGGTCAGGAGATACGGCCACCGCTTCACCGCCAAGGGAAGAAAGCAGCTCATTAAAGTACGGGGTGAGGGCGGGGACACCTACAAGGTGGTCCACCGGGATATTGAAAAAGCCTTGCAGCTGGGGGGCGTGCAGGTCCATGGTCAGGACTCGGTCGGCTCCGGCTGCCGTAATAATATCGGCGCACAGTTTGGCCGAAATGGGGTCGCGGGCCTTTGACTTTCTATCCTGACGGGCATAGCCGAAGTAAGGGATTACCGCCGTGATGCGGCCTGCCGACGCACGCTTAAAGGCATCAATCAACACAAGAAGCTCCATCATATTGTCGTTTACCGGCGCGCAGGTGGACTGTACAACGAATACGTCGCAGCCGCGCACGGTTTCATTAATGGAAACCGAAATTTCACCATCGGAAAAGGTTCCTACTTCAGAGTTGCCAAGGGGCAAGCCCAAAGCGGATGCGATTTGCGAGGCGAGCTTGGGGTGAGATGTGCCGGAAAAAACCTTGATATTCTTTGCGTGCGTCGTCATGTTTCTACCTCCGGTTTGTTTTTATTTTTTTGAGGAAGTGTCTTTCCCCTTATGTCTTGTCCAGTCTTTTTTGTTCACCTGCCGGGCACGGGCTATTGCAAGGGATGCCTCCGGAACGGTGTCTGTAATGGTGGAACCGGCTGCGATGTAGGCGTGCTCACAGAGTTCCACCGGTGCAATCAAATTGCTGTTGCAACCGATGAATACGTGGTCGGCGATTTTTGTACGGTGCTTCTTTGTGCCGTCATAGTTGACGGTCACTGTACCGCAACCGAAATTTACGCGGCTGCCCACGTCGCTGTCACCAACATAGGTCAGGTGACAAATGTTGGTGTCACTGCCGATATTCGAGTTCTTGATTTCTACAAAATTGCCGATACGAACGCGGTCTCCGACGTTACAGTTCGGGCGAATGTGGGCGAAGGGGCCGATATTCACGTCGTTGCCGATGCGGCTTTCGTAGAGTTGAGATGCGTTGACGGTCGTGTTATTGCCGACGGTGCAGCTGTCAATTTGTGTATTGGGGCCTATCGTGCAGCCTGCGCCGATGATGGTTTTGCCTCTTAACAGGACGCCGGGCAACAGGGTTGTACCGGAGGCAATGACTGTTTCTTCGCTGATATATACGCTTGAGGGGTCTTCCATGAGAACGCCGGCTTCTATGAAACGCCCTACGCGCTCCCGATTTGTCTCCCCTATTTGCTTATTGTTGTTCAAAATGTGGTTCCTCCCGCTTGTTTTTTCACTTTTATTTTATGTAAAACAGCGGGAAATGTGCAAAATTTTACTTGCGTGCTGCAAGGACGCTGCCTTCATATTCTTTTACGTTGTCAAGCCATGTGTAGCCTACGGGCATACCGCTTGTCAAGCAGTAATAGTCGAAAACGGCAGACCAGGGCAGCGCTTTATACTCTTCTGTGAGAACAAAAACGGCGGTTGTGTCGCCTTCCTGCTCCTTCTTTTTCAGGATTTCTACCGGCTCTAAGCAGGCGCGCAGGTAGGCCTTGCGGGCGTTGCGGGCACCGGTTACCCAGGCGGCGATGCGGTTGATGCTTGCGTCAAAATAGTCAAGAGCAATGTTCACACGGTCGTCAAAGCCGCCGCGGACAATCTCGCTCATAATGGAAACCAGCTCATTATCCATCAAGACAACGTGGTCGCTGTCCCAACGAACGCCGCGGGACACGTGAAGCATAATCTCGTCAATAAAGCACATGTAGGCAGAAATTTTATCCGACACCTGTTCTGTTGGGTGGTAGTGACCCACATCGGCGGTCAGCATGCAGCCGTTTTTCGCAGCGTATGCCAAGTAGAAGTCGTTTGAGCCGACAACATAGCTTTCGCTGCCGATACCAAAGAGCTTGCCTTCGATGGTGTCTTTATGGTACTTGGGGTCAATTTTTTCCTTAAATACGATGTCCATCGCCTCGGCCAGACGAGCTCTGGGGGCATAGCGGTCGGCGGGGATATCCTTTGTGCCGTCGGGAATCCAGAAATTCGTAATAGACGGCATGCCGCAACGCTTGCCAAGATACTCAGAAATCTTACGGCAGTTGATGCTATGCTCAATCCAGTAGTCACGGACGGCCTTGTCCGGGGAGGATATGGTCAGGCCGTTTGTGTTGTAGTCGTGGCTGAAGAGGGACTGGTTGAAGTCCAGACCGATTTTTCTGTCAACGGCCCAGTCAGCCCAGCCTGTAAAGTGCTCAGGCTGCACCTTTGCGCGGTCTACAGGCGTGTCGGATTCGCGATAAATGGCATGGAGGGCAACCTTGTTACTGCCCGGAATCAGCGAAAGTGCTTTGTCTAAATCGGCACGCAGTTCGCTTGCGTTGCGCGCTCTGCCGGGATAGTTGCCGGTGGTTTGAATGCCGCCGGACAGGGAGGCTGTTCCTTCAAAGCCCAGCACGTCATCGCCCTGCCAGCAATGCAGGGAAATGGGCTTGTCGTTGGCTCTTTTTATGGCTTTGTCGGTGTCTATGCCCACTTGGGCGTAGATTTCTTTGGCTGCTTCATAGGCTTTTTCAATAGATTGTTTATTCATCATATCGGATGTCCTCCTGCTGTATTGTTAGAGTTTTGGGGCGTCATATTGCCACATATATTATATACTGTTGCGCCGGATTTTGCAAGTTCTTTCTGCCGGCGGGCGTGGATGAGAGCACAGATTGTTCTTTCACTCCCCCCGCTCGTTCTTCGTCTTCTTCCCTTGCGGAGGGGGGCTTTATTCCCCCGGCAACGGGGACAAGGTGTCCTCGCCGGACAGGCCTTACTTTTTCCAGTGCCAAAAAGTAAGCAAAAGGGCGCTTAGCGGGGCGGTAGGGGTGTTTTGTTGCTCTCTGCCGCGCTGTTTACCCACTCCCCTGCCTGCGAAACTATTCCGCAGAGGGCTGGCTCATGGAAGGCTCTTCCACAGGGACTTGTTCTACAGGAGGTTGTTCTACAGGATTTTTTGCATTATCTCTGAGCTGCAGGAAAGCGGGCATGTCTTTTTGGTACATATCCGCCAGCTCCGGGGAGTAGCCTACGACCAGTTTTGGGATGATATTCCACAGTTCTTCGACTCTGTTGTCTGCCTCTTTTACGTTTTTGGCAACAAGAGAGAGACTTGTGCGGTCAGAAAAGGCCAGGTTTACCGAATAGGTTTTTCCGGTGGGGATGCCGTTTGTGCGGTGCTTTGTGACAACCTTATAGGCCCACACAAGCTCGTCCATGTAGCGCACGGTGACCTTATACGGTGTGGTGGATATAATCCAATTTTCTGTGATGGTTACGGCACCGGATTTTAGCAAAAGGTTCGATTCCAGGTCGGCGGTCAGCTGTTCGTCAAGGCGCTCGGGGGTATAGTTGTCCTTTGTAAGATTGCGATAGGCTTTGTGTTTTTGATAATTGCCTATGTAATAGATGGAGGAAACAATTTTAAAGAGGCAGAAAGCAATTAACAGAAGGCCAATGCCGTATATGACTTGCATCCAAAGGATGGATTTTGTTGCGTCAATTTTTACAGAGGCGAACCATTCATCGGTTTCATAACGGGTCAGTTCGTTGGCTTCGGCAGCTTCGCCGGATATTTCCCAGAGAACGTCACGGTCAATTTTTGAAAACTTGCTTACAACGCCTGTGAGCTTGAAATTATTGTATGTATCCTCGGTGAATTTTTTCGGCATCTCGCACAAAATATACATGTCGCCGGCGTCATACATATAGTAGCTTGAGGTCACTTTTCCATCGGTTGTGTGGTCCCAGCCGGTATAAAAAAGTTCATCTACTTGGATGGATACGCAGGTTTTATCCTGCTTGTACAATGCTGTTATGGTTTCGGCGTCGCCGGATTTGATGGGGCTTAGGTACAGGTTTGTTATGTTTGTGCCATTCAGGAAGATGAAAATTGTTATGATGCAGATGCAGAAAATAGCAGTGACGATTGTGTTTTTGCAAATACGGGAGACTTGTTTTTTTGCAAAGCTTTTTTGTAGCATAGTTATTGACTCCTTTGAATTTTTTGAGTTTTTTCCATATGATTTTAGTTTATCATAGAGGGGCGGGAAAGTCAATATTTTCGTCTTTCGTTTTTCGGTTTGCGAGGAGCGGGGCGGCGCATTTAGCCGCGGGAAATGGGGCTGGGCGATTCCCATTTGTGGGGTGGGTTCGGTTGCGTTGTAGGGTGCGATGCCCTCATCGCAC